>JGI20214J51650_10000264_pt1 | contig 33492 bp, 23 predicted proteins | sample WetSurMetagenome_FD_51650 | JGI IMG/M metagenome (IMG submission 51650)
TCAATTGCAGAGACACGGTATTCATAGGTTTGGTCTTGTATACCAGTGGAATCACGATAAAGGGTATCGGTAATCGGGGAAGTGTTAATACGTGTCAAGACAGTGTTCGAGTCCACGTTTCTGCGATAGACGTAGTACCCGGTTACAAGCGTTGGGTCTGCCTTATTCCAGTTCAAGGTAACGATCTGTTTTAGGGTATCATAGGCAATTGTCACGTTCTTCGGCGTTGGAATCCCCGTAAACGGCAGGCTTATCGTATCCAGGTTTGTAGTATCCGCCGAGATTACAGGAATCGCGTTTGTATCCAGCACCCCGTAATTGTCGAGCGACGAGATGAGCCGCAGGTCGTACTTTGCCTCAGCCAGCCCGGAGAACTTGAAGCTCCCGTCCGCGTTCACCCTTGCGAACCTGTCTATCCCGAATGCCAGGACGAACACCTTTCTCGGGTCGCCGCCTTCCGAGAGCCTGATCACTCCCTTCAATGCTCCAGCCGGCTTTAACGTGTCCGGGGCCAGGGTGTCCGTAACCGTCTTGGTTGTAACGGCCACGGAGTCGATTAGAGCCGCGTTGTTTCCGTTGGTTGCTTCTATGACGTAGGTACCGGTATCGAGCGTGGTGTCGAAGGCGTATTGTCCGGCGCTATCCGTAACCACGGAGTCGGTTGCGGCGAGAACGGCCAGTTTCTTGGCGAGAGCGAGCCCGGCCGTGTCGGCAAGGGTCTTTTTGGGGCGGATGTGCACACGCACGCCCGCGGCCGGAGTATGGCCGTCGGGGCCAAAGAGGATGCCCACGACGGCCGGGTTGCCGGTCTGGGAGCCGTTACCGGTGATTTTATCCGTGGAACAGGTACCGGTCAGCAGAATCACCGGCGTTGCCGCAAGTATAAGAATCCAGCTTTTACAAGTCATGGCGTCAGTCCTTAAGAATGGGTGTTTTGCTCAAGGGAAAGAAATTGAAATTCAATTGATAAACGCTATCCGCGCCAGCGTCGTTTTCGGCCATCTTGAGTATCTTTTCCTGCAATGCGAATATGTCCTCGCATATTTGTTCGTATGCCTTGCGCGAAATGCCGAGGGTGAGGCCGGTAACGTGCCGTTTGTCCGAGGGAAGCTCCTTGAGCGCCTGCCGCGCAAGCCGCATCATCTCCACGTGAAAATGCGCAACGGCAAGGTTGTGCGCTTCCCTGCCGGTGGTGATGAGCTTGTCCTTTGCGGTCAACCGGCCGTTTTTCTTCTCAAGCAACCCGAGCTTGAGCATGGTCTGTACGGATTTGCGAACAATGACCGGCGAAAGCCTCGGATACAGGTTCTTGGCGATCCATTTATAATCGCTCGTTCCCGGAAACATCTCGACAATGGATCGAATGGCGCTTCCATGCCACGAGGAGTAAAACGAGAACTGGTCGTCGGCGACCTTTTTCGCGGCGCTCGCCTGGGTGGTCATGGGGCGGACGGCTTGCAGCTTTTCGAAATAGTGGTTCTTTTCCTTGACGTTTTTTGACTGGTTGAAGAACACGAGGTTCTCAAAGAAATCGGCCTCGGACTTGGTGAGCCGCATGGCCTGGGAAAGCTTCAGCGCACTCATGCGGGAAAGATTTTTTACGCCGTGAATGACGTTGTGAACAAAACCCTTGTTGGGGAAACCGGCGTTGTTGCAAAAGACCTGGAAGGAAAAATGCGGGTTGTGCGCTTTTTGTGCTTTGTAATATGCCTCAAGGAATGCGCGATAATCGGTAAACTCGAATATATTCGGCTTCATAGAGACATCCTCTATGATAAAAGATACGCCGGCAAGGGGGTGAAGTCAACAGGTCTGAGAAAATATCGTTACCCTATGGGAAACACTGAAGCGCGGAATGGGTACCATTGCCGCCGTTTCTTTTCAACAGCCTGCTAATACGTCGGCCCAGTAGTGCCTCGTAACGGGCGGCATTTGTTCCCAAGCGACTAATTTCCTCAAAAAAATTTCCTTTTGTGCCGGATTTTCTATAATATTATCCCCTGTGCGCCCATCAGGAATTCTCAATTCCTCCAACACCGGAAAGAAGGAACCCGTATGCCGTCTCGGCTCGTAAAAGCATCGCTGTGTTGTCTTGCCTTCTGCCTTGCCTCATATTCGGACGTCGCCATAACGGGAACCGTTACCGACCAAACCACCCAGACTCCCATTCAGGGAGCGGTGGTGAGCCTTGCCGCCTCGGGCCTTACCTGCGTCACCGACAGTAACGGAAAATATTCCTTCGGCGCCAACGTGGCGGTCGGCGGCGGGCGGTCGAGAATCGAAACGCCGCCGGTTCGGCTTGCCGGATCCAACAGGCTTGAGTTCGGCGTGGCGAACAGTTCGTCGCCGGTACGCATCGAGCTGTACGCGCTTTCGGGACGGCTCATCGCCGTGCCGTACGAAAAAAGACTTCCGGCGGGCAATTACCGACTCAACCTTGCCTTCGGCGCGGCAGCTTCGCAGCCGTGCCTGCTTCGGGTACGCATCGGCAACGGCTCTACGATACTGCGGGTGCCATTCCTCGGCGCGGCAACGCGCGCGAACATGGCCGCCGTTCCGGTCGAGCGGCCCGAAACTCCCGGGCGTATAGCAAAGGCCGCCGCCGCGGCCGACACAATACTTGCCTGGGCCGTGGGCTACGGCAATGCCGCGCTCGGCATCGACAACCTCACGGGAACATACGACGTTTCACTCCAGCGGATTGTGCCGAGCGGCCAGGCCCTGGTACTGCAAAGCTCGCAAACGGCCGACAAGGTCTCGCAAAAGCCGTCCCTTACGTTTGCCGATGACGACGGCTCGGCCCTTCCTACCATCACCGTGACGCCTTCCGCAACGTATCAGAGCATCGTCGGCTTCGGCGCCGCGTTTACCGAGACGTCGGTCTACAACCTCGCGGCAATCGGCGCCGCAAAAAAATCGCGGATACTCAACGCCTTTTTCAATCCGTACATCGGCGCGGGGTACACGCTCTGCCGCTCCACCATCAACAGCTGCGATTTTTCCCTCGGGCTCTACGCGTACGACGAGACCGCCGGCGACTACAACCTCACCGGTTTCGACATCGCCCACGACCGGACATTGGTAATACCGACCATCAAGGAAGCCATGACGGTTCCCGGCGCGAATTTCAGGATTTTCGGCTCGCCCTGGTCGCCGCCCGCGTGGATGAAAAGCAACGGTTCCATGCTCAACGGGGGCCAGCTCAAATCGGATTGCTTCGCCGCGTGGGCGCTGTATTACGTCAAGTATGTCGACGCCATGAGAGACAACGGCATCACGATTTGGGGCCTCACCGTCCAGAACGAGCCCTGGGCCACCCAGACGTGGGAGAGCTGCATTTACACGTCGCAGCAGGAGCGCGATTTCGTGAAGAACTATCTGGGCCCCACGCTCGCGCGGAACAACGTTACGGCGAAGCTGATGATATGGGACCACAACAAGGACATCCTCGTGGAGCGGGCGACGACGGTGCTCTCCGACACGGCCGCGGCAAAGTACGTATATGCCACGGCCTATCATCACTACGCGGGCGATTATTTCGACAACATGAACACGGTGCACGACGATTTCCCGCAAAAGCTCCTTATAGGAACCGAAAACAGCGTACACGCCGGCTTCTCCGAAGTCGAGCGCATGGCGCACGAGATCATAGGAGACCTCAACCACTGGTCGAGCGGATACCTCACGTGGAACCTCGTCACCGATCTGAACGGCGGGCCGTACCACGCGAGGACCGGCGGCGTGCCCGGCGACATCCTGGTCGACAGCGCTTCGGGCGCGGTTACCTACACGCCGAATTATTATTACATGACCCATTTCAGCAAATACATGCGTCCCGGCGCGGTGCGGATAGGGTGCGCCTACACCGGCACCAACCTTGAAGCGGCCGCGTGCAGGAACACGAACGGCGTGATAACGGTGGCGGTGCTCAACAAGACGGCAAACGCGGTTGATTTCAAGCTCAAGCAGGGGACGCGGATTGTCAAGCAGACGATACCGGGGCATTCGCTGATGGATATACTATACTAGCCCCGAACGTCTCCAGTTTGGACTATTCATAGTAAGGGTTCGTATCAAAGGTAGGGGGCGTAGGGGCAGCCTAACGTTTGCAAAAGGTAAGACGTTGGCCTGATAGCGACATGACGCCGCCTGCGCGTCTTTTTGCGCTGGACGGCGACGGAGCTTCAGACAGGCCAATGTGCCGCAGGCCGAGGGCGGTTTTGCGCCCGATGCTTACTTTTGCTGTTGCCCGATGTTTTTGCGTTGCTACCATAGTGTATGTTTTCTCTTCGCTGCCGATCTTGATTTACGATTTTCATTGCGCACATTTTATTTAGCGCATGATGCGCTCTTGATCATTAGCCGATAATTCAGCAGTATGGCTCCTGAAACGATAGTTATCTGATTTTTATTTTATCAGGTGTTGTCCTTGTATTCTTAAAAGTAAAATACCCACGCTACCCTGCCTCCGCTATGGCACTTGCTTCTTCCTTTCCTTTGTGGAGTACCTCGATCTGGCGGCCTCGGAAACGCAAGCGCCAGCCTCGATAGTAAAGTTCATCAAGAAGGTAATAACGATATTTATCAGCCGAATGCCCTGAAGTGAATGTCTTATTTAGCAAATCAACAAGGGCACTTCCTGAAGAACCAAACAATACTATGCCAAGCGCGCCATCGTGGTTCGGGTCTGCGCCTTCGTTGACAGCTTTTATTGAAGAGTGGAGGACTTCGTCCCAGTAGCGTGTGCCTTGTAGCAATTTGGCATTCCAATGTTGCATCTGTTTCTCTTCTTCGTTTGGGTCGTCTCTGTCGCGGAGGTAGAAAGACGGGCCGTTGAACGTATGGAGGAGCTTGATAACCGTTACTGGATTGTCGGCAAACAATTTCAAATCCACGTTACCCTTTGGCATGCCCGGTGCAGTAACGTGAAGGCGTGCCCCATATTTTTTCCCATGTTCTTTAAGCTCTCGGAGTACCGCTGCGCGCACGGCATTGCGAATCGGCCCACCATCTGGAGCAATAGCGCCCATCTCAAGTAACTCCGCCGTAGCGACCCTGCGATCATCAGATGCACGACTGCTTGCTTCGGCAAGAAGAGCCGCCCGAGCTTTTTCAGCCAGTTCAGTTGGCCCGTTCTCAACGAGCCAGCGGGCTGCATGAACCCAGGAATGTGATTTCTTTTCTTGGACCATGCCGAAGAGCGACCGCAGACCGAGGTCTTGCAAATAAGGCTGTGTGTGTTTTGACAAGACTTGCGCGGACCAAAGTTTCAACCGCCGGTCTTCTTCACGGTCAGCAAAGAGCGTGATACCCAAGAACAAAGCCGACCAAGGGTTGTCTGGTTCACTCTCAGCTTTACCAATAATGCGCCACGCCAACCAAAAGTAGTTATGGCGTGAGGACGGTTTGAGTAGATAACTTACGAGAAGTGGCGCGGCAATTGGCGCAAGCTTCGTCCCAAGTAGCGTCACTAATCCATTCACCGCCTTGTCACTATGCTCGAAAGCTAGTGAATCACTTTGTGCCAATCCGATAAGCATCTCACCTGCAGTTATTGAAGCAGTTGTGTCCTCGACCGCTGCAACGGCTTCCGCAAGCCTGATTTTAACTCTATCAGATGTTTTCGGATTTTTGAGGATACTTATGAAGCGCGAAACAAGTATCTGTCTATGTTCGTCTTCAGCAAGGCGCAGAGAAAGGCGCGCAGTGTTCACACTCCACTGGTGTTCATCGCGAACGGCAACTTGCGCAATTTTCTCAACGACTGCTGGCGTAACTTTCCCTCGCGTCAAAGCACGTTCTAACATTTCCAAGACTTTAGCCGAGACAGCCCATCCTTGATAACGGCCATCAAGCGTGAGCAGGCCGCTGCACAAACGTTCAGCCCCAGCCAACGACGAAAGAAGCATCTCGGCCCACTCAAGCCAAGGCTTTCTGTGGCCCGCGTCATCACGTTCGCAGCGTTTTGCGATACGCAGGATTTCCTCGAATACGGCCGCAATACTTGGTGCGACTTTCGATTGATGACTTGCGTTTAGCGCATAGTAGCACCTACACAGAAGCCCAAGCCGATGGCGGTAAATGTCATCTTTTTTCCGGTCTGATAGTATTTGGAGCAGGTCAAGTGGAGTATTCATCAAACTTGCAATAAACACAATAATTGGTTGCCAAGGTGGCATGAATGAGTGTGCATCTATCATCCTGCTGACATTGACCATGCTCCTATCGGATTCTGACTGCCACATTTCAACTTCGGATTTATTCCACCCATCACGATTGATTTGCAAGGCGACATGCTTAGCGGCGAGGAAATCTCGTAAAGTTGTATGAGCGAATTGGAAATATTGCTTATTGCTCTGGGGGGTGGATGTCACAAGTAGACCGCATTCCACGACCTTTGCGAGCAATTTTGCGGCGTCCGATTGAGATTTGTTGGTAACCCGCTCTATAGTTTCAATGAGAGTATATCGCTCATAATGATTTACGTCCGCACCATAATTGAAGAGCCTCCATGAGATGCCAGGCAGGGTGGCCAGAAGGTCATCCGCTCCCGGTGACGGTACTGAATTAGAAACGTCGCCGAGTATTGCACCGGTCGCGAGTAAGCGAATCATTTCTTGATAGAATTCCGCTGGAGTTTCCGGCAGATCGCCTTGTAGTCGGCTGGACTGTACTCGACGAACGAGCCCAAGTAAAAGCGGTGAGTCCGCAACAGCATTCAGAAATGAGTTGTTGCGAAAACTTACCTCTGATTTCGTTGCCGTTCGTTTTTGCGAAAATTCGTCCAAGGTTGCTCTTTGTCGCTCTTCTACGGCATCGCGTGTTTGATTGATAATTGTATCCCCAACCTTCGTAATTAGAGCAAGGGCATTAAGTAAGTCATTTTCCTTCTTTGATAATACACCAGAGAGAGGCTTGTAACGGAGGTCATGCGCCATCTCATTATAAACATTTGCCAGTTGACTACACACTTGAACCTCGCAACCGAGCCCCTTCAGGTTTTGGTATCGGCCAGTAGTATCCTCTTCCTTTAGGCAAACCATACAATGCGTTGCTCGGTAGTATTCTAAGGGCTGATCCTTGATCTCCGGCACTATCTGTGAATCTGCGCCAAAGCCGCTAAAACGCTCCTGTATCAGAGCAATCACCCTAACACGATCATCTTCGACATATGTTGTGATTCTAACCCCAGCTAAATCTTTTAATACATGAAATACACTGTCTAAATCCTTGAATTCAGCAGTGTGTTCGCCAGTAGTAGAATACTTTTCGAGTTTTCTTTTAAGACGCTCGGGATCTTTTGCACGCCATTGCACTATGCCGCGAATAGAATTCTTCTCGATCAATGAACGGCATACCTTGCCAATGTACGTTGAAAGTTTTTCATAGCGATCCAATTCGCGCAAATAGCGCTCAACTGCGGCATCAATGAGCTGTGTGGTCAATGCCATACGATCTCTCCAAAATGTGCCAACAAGGGCCATTTCACATTAGCGATTACCTCAAAATGCAAGGGTATCGTTAGGTTTTTGTTTCAAAACAAGGCGGTCTTGGTTTGCAAGGAGCCATGCCTCACCTTGATTCGTAACAGCATAAGCAATGTAATTTTCTCCATTTTCGTCGTGAAGTTCTCGACCAAGTACCATATTCTTTGATCGAAGGAGTTTTATTGCCAAGCTAACAGCAATATCGGTAAAGCCAGCCTTGTTCATATCGTTTTTAATTGTCCAAGTAGAAACAGCACCATCTGAAATAAATTGATTTTGCATAACGGTTACAAGGGCAACAATTTCATGTTGAGATAACCCCTCAGTATCTTTTACCGGTGATATTGTTGAAGCCCGCCCAATCTCCAGCTGTTTTTTTAAAATAGCAGAAATGCGCTCGACAATTTTATTTCGTAATTCTGTAAAATCCTGTGGAGCACCTGAACGGTATTTAATAATACTTCGATGTTGTACATCAAAAGGAAAGTGGCTTTTTCGCTCTTCGGAACAGACTAAGACAACGTCTTTAGATGCCGAAATTGCGTAGCCGAGTTCAAACCACACATTGGGATTATCCGTAGTTATTTCTGCAAAACATAACTGTGCATCTCTTATTCCAGATTCAATATCATCAATAGGGACACTAACGCCAGCATCGCGGTCTACACGATAAGGATCTAGACCTGCTTCCTTGATCCCTGGTGCAAAAACATCTTCATAACGTTTGTCAAAAACGTCACCATCAAAGGGCTGCATAACAAAACATGTATTCATTTGTGATTGTCTCCAATTCTTATCTATTGATAAATACCTTATCAGTCTATAACAATCTGCTCCCAAGGGTAACCAAATACAGCTAATACGGCTCCTCTCCAGAGAATGCACTCATCATTGCCGAAAGATACCCCGGGTGGTAAAAAACTATCGCCAGGTAAACCAGTTGAAGCGCTTACCGCAAGTGCATTGAGCCAAGGCAACCCACGTGGGCGGCATATTTGATCCCGAATAAAACCAAGCGGATAGTTCAAACTAATAGGAGCAATTTCTCTGTCTTCTTCCAGACCTATTGCAGATGCAATTTCACCGTAGGTTGCCGTGCGCATACGAGAAGCTAATGTTTTTAAGTACTCAAAAACCTGCTGCGAGTTTTTTGGTGCATTATTCCAAATCGACATACTCATCCTCCTTAATAGTATTCCGAATACATTTCATTTCTCATATCAATGCAATGATTAAATTCCATATCGCAACCATCTAATAAATTATAAACACCGTCAAAGGTATCCTTTAAATTCGTTAATTCGACTGAATCAGGCAAGGTGGTCGAAGTTTTATTGCCCTTTTTATCTTTAGAATACCGCAAATGTTGCCCTGATTTATCTACATTATGAAAATCTATAATCACATTTTCTGTCGCATTCAGCTCATCCATATTACCTTCTGGCCAATGAGTCATAACTATTGTTTTAAACGTATTCCAAATTTTATGCAAACTATGGCTTTCCAATAATTCTGTAATTTTATCTCTTTCTAAAGAAACTATTTTTAAGTCAATACCTTTTCGGATAACAGATTTGATTTTTAATTCTAGAGAATGCCTATATAAATATGCAATTGGAATAAACATCGGGTCAGCGTGTTCATAATTTTCGCCTCTTTCTAATTCAGAAATAATCTTATCCGCAGCTTTTTTAAAAGCGTCTGCATAATATGAATCGTCAAGGTTAAAATTTGACAGCCAATTAAGCGAACACCAGGTGGGAGAACGGTATTGAGCATGTTTTGATGAGAAAGGGTTGTCGCCTTTTTTAGGCCAGCGAATATCGTTTTCCATTTATTTCTATTCTGTTAAATATTCAATAACACATGGTGTGTTATTTGTATTTATTTCAGCCGCCACGATGGCGGCTTGCTTTTTCTCGTGCGCAATTCTTTCTTTTACTCTCTTTTTCCTCGGCAGCGACTTTCAATTTCATTCAACGCAAAAATTTTGGGCAACTATTCGTATGATATACTCCGCATTCCCGCAAAACCCGCCGCCAAGTATATCATACGTTCCAATAAAGGTTGCAGGCTATACTTTTTTAAGGTTTAAATGGGCAATAGGACTCCTGATCCTGCTTATTGCCGACGAGCTGACATGTGTGTAGATTTCCGTTGTTTTGCTGGAGGCGTGTCCCAGAAGTTCCTGGATGTATCTCAGGTTGGTGCCGTGTTCGAGAAGATGAGTGGCAAAGGAGTGTCGCAGGGTATGGATGCCGCCTTGGGGTTCGATTCCCGCTTTCGTGCATGCATGCTGGTAAATTTTTGAAATGGTTATGGACGCAAGCGGCCTGCCCGGCTCATATCCTTCAAAAAGATAGGTTTTTCCTTTTCCCGACGTGAGGTAGGCGGAGACATCCTGTTTTATGGCCGCGTCAAGCATCACTCTGCGGTCTTTCGAGCCTTTGCCGCGCCTTATCCAGACAATGTTCCTTTCCAGGTCGATGTCTTCTGGCCTTAAAAACCGAAGTTCAGACAGTCTGAGCCCGCACGCGTAGGTAAGCATAAGCATGAGCCGGTGCTTGGTGTTGACCTCGCTTGTGATGATTTTTTCCACATCCTTTTCGGAATAGACCTTCGGCAGCGGTCTGCCTGTCTTCATCCGGGGCAGGGAGGATTGAATGATCGGGATGCCGAGGACCTCGGTATACAGAAAGGAGATCGCCGCTGTTGCGAGATTTACGGTTTTTGGCGCATACTTTTTCCGTTCTTTGAGGTACAGTTGATAGCATTTGATGCGTTCAGAATCGTCTCGTGAAGGTTTTTTCTTGAGCCATGCAAGATAATTGCATGACAGCGCGCCATAATTCTTCATTGTCCGGCGGCTGTAATTGCGCGTCTTGAGTTCAACGGCGAGTTTTTCGAGGATTGCCTGCGCCTCGGGATTTTCCGGGGCAGGGTCCTTTTCGGGTGAAGGTTTCTGAGAAGCGGCTCTGTCCGCCTCCAGCGAGGCACGTCCTATCGCCTCGGCCGCGCTGCGGTGCTTTTCCGAAGGGGCAATCCTGTCGTAAAAGAAATAGAGGCACCGTGCCGCCTCGGTCCGGTCGCGTTGATCTTGTGATTGAAGGAACGATTCAAGACGTGGTATGAAAATTATGGGTTCTGTTTCAGATATTCCGTGAGCAGGCCGGTCCAGGCTGTTTGCTTTTCCGGCAATCTTTCATCGCGCAGCGCTTTTACAAGCCTCCCGGTCCAATACACTGTCCAATCCTTGCAGGGGCCGGCCGGTTTCTTGTCGATGCCTTCTTTTGGATTGTCAATCATAGTTGAAGATGTCGGACACATTGCTTGTTGGCATCCATTCACGATCGTACGCATCCCCTTAAAATCAACATTTCCGCCGTCCTCAAAAGCAAGCGCAATCTGCAAGCGTGCGTCTGGCGGGGCTTTTCCCAAAAATGGTAGGCTGGAGCCGTCACATGGTTCGGCAAGCTCACCACGAACGGCGTTGCCGTAATGACTATCGTTTTGTGTAACCGTTTAGGCGCCTGGCCAAACATTTCTTCTCATTTCCCCATATTCTTTAATATATTAATGGCTGGAATAGGGGGGGATCCAGGGAGCGGGGTACTCAATTTGCCCGCGTGTGAATCATCTCCTCCGGTCGATTTATTTCACTCATCCAATTAGAATTTCATCTCAGTTCAATTCATTTTGTGCAGCTCGAACAAGCAATAGTGAAAAGCCTACGGCGTTTTCTCAAAAAGATACCACGGCCTTCGGCCGTGGTGCACAACGTTACGAAAAAGCACTGTCGTGCTTTTCTTTGATTTCGGGGGGTTATACCCCCTCATCAAAGCCCACGGCCTATGGCCGTGGTTCTTTACTCGCCAAAGGCAAAGCATATTAAACGATTAATCTCATATAAAGGGGGCTTCATGTATTCACGGCGACTGATGATTGCGGCGTTTTTGTGCACCATGTTCACGGCGTTAACGGGATACGCCGAGACGTATGTGCCCGATCCTTCCATCCGTCCCAGGATAAACATCGGCTTTACGCCGTGGAAATTCACCAGGGGTGATCCGGTCGGCGCGTCGACGGTCGCTTTTAACGATGCGGCCTGGCAGACCGTGGGACTCCCGCACACCTGGGGAGACACGCTTTCGTTCCTCAATTCGGCGGCGGGCGGGCCCGGCCCCGGGTACGATGCAAGCACCTGGTACCGGAACCATTTTACGCTCGATAACGCCTACGCGAACAAGAAGATTTTCGTGGAATTCAGGGGCGCGGGCATAGGCGCCGCGGTATATATAAACGGAACGTTCATCCCCGGCAACAGCGCCTACAACCCGAACGCCACGCACGTGATCGCCTTTATTCCCTTTATCGTGGATATTACGCCCTATGTTCATTTCGGCGGCGCCGAAAACGTTTTGGCCGTAAAAGTGAGCAGCACCGGCGGCATATACAGCGATCCCGGTTTTGCGGTGGCGTTCAAGTACGGCATGGGCTGCACCGGGCTTTTTAGGCCCGTGTACATGCACGTCACCGACAAAATTTACATACCCGCCAACGTATACTCGGTGGTCAACAACTGGGGTACCTACGTGGCGGCGGTCACGGCCACGCCCGCCTCCGCCGACGTGCGCATCCTCACGCACGTGAAAAACGAAAGCGGCGCCGCGGCGAGCGTCACGCTCACCACCAAGATCGTCGACGCGGCGCATACCGTGGTCTGGACCGAGGACAAGACGCAGTCCATCCCGACCGACTCCGCGTTCGTGTTCGACCAGACCGCCACCGTAACCAATCCCACGCTCTGGTATCCCGCCAACAGCATCTACGGCAAGCCGTACCTGTACCGGGTTTACCATATCGTCAAGGTAGGCGCCAAGACGGTCGACGTGTTCGAGTCGCCGCTCGGCATCCGCGTCATTACCTGGAACGCCGATTTCCCCGTGATAAACGGCCACCCGCATTACCTGTGGGGCGGCGCCTCGCGGTACGACTACCCGGCGCTGGGCTGCGCGCAGACCGAGGAACAGCAGTGGCGAGACGCCAAGCTCATGGCCGATTGCGGAGGAAGCTTCTGGCGGCCGGGACACGCCACGGCCAGCGGAGAGTTCACCGAAGCGTGCGATCAGTTCGGCGTCATGCTCATGCAGCCCAGCGGCGACATTGAGGGGACGCTCAACAATCCGTCGGCGTATCAGGCGGGTCTCAAGAAGGAAGTTCACAGGGACATGATAATCCGGGACAGGAACAATCCCTCCATCCTCGGCTGGGAAGTGAGCAATGGGCCCTTCAACGTCGCGCTCGAGAATGAAATCCGTTCCACGATAGACAGCGTGTGGGACCCGATTCACACGCGCGCCATGTCGGATAGGGGATACTGGAACGCCATTCCGCAGTTCAACGCGGGCGTCGTGAGCACCATCTCCTGTTCGTACACCGGATGCGAGATTGCGTTTCACCAGCAGTATCCCGCCATACCGTCGTGGGGCGCGGAGGCGTGGAGCGGAAGCCGCGGTTTCCGGTTCGAGTACGACAACGAACTCACCTATGCCAACGAATACGTCCAGAACTGGAAGAACAGCAAAAAGGCGAAATGCTTCGCTATCGCCCACTGGTACATGGCCGAAACCCCGGGTGAAACCGGCGTGGGACGTTCCTTCGGCACCTCGATGATGGACTGGAGCCGTATTCCCAAAATGCTGTACTGGATATACCAGGCGTGCTGGATGAATTATTCCGTGAAGCCGGTGGTGCACCTGGCGCATCACTGGAACCGCTCGGGGAACATCACGGTCAACGCGTTTTCGAATTGCCCGAGCGTGCGGCTCCGCATCAACGGCGCCGATCAGGGAACCAAGGTCCCGTTCCCGGATTCCACGAACAGCAACACGCTCATGCCCCGGCAGTGCCAGTGGAACGTGGCCTGGGCCGCCGGCACCGTGCGCGCCGAAGGTCTCGACGCGGGCGGCAACGTGGTTTGCTTCGACGAAAAGAAGACCGCGGGCGCTCCGGCCTGCGTCGCGCTCACGGTGGAGCCGCCCATTGTCAAGCCTTGCGACGGAGACACGTTCAAGATTTACGCCAACGGTTCGGATGCCGCGTTCATTCTCGCCACCGTCGTCGACGCAAACGGCAACTGGTGTCCCACCTCGCAGCCCAACGTCACGTTCAGCGTGTCGTCGGGTCCCGGCAACTACCGGGGCGGCGCCGACAACAACAGTACCAGCGGACAAAACCAATTCTACCATTCTCCCGGCTCGCGCGAGCTCACCGCCGAGGGCGGCATGTGCAAGGTGGCCGTGCGCTCGACGTTCGTGCCGGGCGCCGTTACGGTCACGGCGACCTCGCCGGGACTGTGCGACGGAACCGCGACGTTCACCACGGTTGCGGTGCCTCCTCCTCCGCCCGTGTCGGCGCAATACCGTCCCGCGTTCGTTCCCAAGAGCGCGCCGGTCGACGTGCAGATGCGTATGATCGGCCGCACCCTCAAGTATTTCCTCAACGTCCCGGCCGAGGTGTCGTTTTACGTCCTCGACGCTTCCGGCAAGGTGGTGAGGCGCGTGGAACGGTCCGGGCAGACGGAGGGCTGGCATGCGCTAAAACTGGGCGACGGGGTGAACGGATCAATCGGCGGGGGCGTGTACTTTGTTAAGTGCAGCGTGGAGCAGGGGAGCAGCTTCGTGAAGAGGATGATAGTGCTCAGGTAAACGGAATCCGCTTTGGTGGGGGGTGCCGGGGGTGACGTTTGATTTTGTGCAGTGCTAATATGCATTTGCGATGTGCTTACAACATTTTCGTGAAGAAATATCACGCCCTACGGGCGTGGGGCACAATGTTACGCTCAAGCGCTGACGCGCTTGTCTTTGATTTCGGGGGTTATACCCCCTCATCAAAGCCACGGCCTATGGCCGTGGCTCTTTACTAATGTTTTCGCTAAAGCGATTGTAAATTACTGAACTGATACTACTCAACAAGGGGGGAGAGGAGAGTATGCTTCACAAATCAATTGTATCGTTCGTCATTCTTCTGGGTTTTGCGCTGTCGCCGTGCCGGGCCGAAACCTACACGCCCGATCCGTCGCTGCGGATCAAAATCAACCTCGGCGCCACGCCGTGGAAGTTCAACATAGGCGATCCCGTGGGCGCCTCCACGGTCGCCTTTAACGACGGAAGCTGGAAAACCGTGGGCGTGCCGCACACCTGGGCCGATTCCCTGTCGTTTCTCAACATGGCGGCGGGAGGACCCGGCAACGGCATAGGCGCACAGGTTTGGTACCGCAAGCACTTTACCCTCGACAACGGCTACGCGGGGCGGAAGATTTTCGTGGATTTCGAGGGAGCGCACATCGGCGCGCAGGTGTACATCAACGGCACCAAGATAGGGACCAACAGCACCGAAAACCCGAACGCCACCCACGTGATCGGCTTCGAGCCGTTTATCGTCGACCTGACGCCGTACGTGCAACTGGGCGGCGCCGACAACGTGCTTGCCGTCAAGGTGAGCAACGCGGAGGGCTTCTACACCTATCCCCATTTTTCCTGCGAATTCAAGTACGGCATGGGCGACGGCGGGCTGTTCCGGCCGGTGTACATGTTCGTCAAAAACAAGGTGTACGTTCCCGAGAACATCTATTCGGTGGTCAACAACTGGGGCACCTACGTAGCGGCCATGACCGCGACCGACGCCTCCGCGACGATAAAAATCCTCACGCACGTCATGAACGCGACCGGGGCGGCGCAAAGCGTGACCCTCACCACCAAAATCGTGGAGGCCGCGTCGAAAATCGTCGTATGGAGCGAGGACAAGACGCAGGTCGTCAACGCCGACTCGCTCGGCTACGTGTTCGACCAGACCGCCACGGTCACCAATCCAAAACTGTGGTACCCGGCCAACAGCCCGTGGGGCAAGCCCAACATGTACCGGGTATACCACATTGTCCAGGTGAGCGGGAACCCCGTTGACGTATACGAGAGTCCGCTGGGCATCCGGGTCATCACCTGGAACAGCGATTGTCCCGTCATCAACGGCCACCCTCACTACCTGTGGGGCGGCGCATCGCGATACGATTATCCGGCGCTCGGTTCGGCAGTGCCCGAGGAAATCCAATGGCGCGACGCGAAAATCATGGCCGATTGCGGCGGCAGCTTCTGGCGGCCGGGCCACGCCACCAGCAGCCACGAATTCGTGGAGGCCTGCGACGCCTACGGCATCATGCTCATGCAGCCCAGCGGCGACATCGAGGGAAGTTTCATGACGTCTCAGATCGCGCCGTGGGATCAGAGCTACAACGCGCGTCTCAAGCGCGAAACGCATCGCGACATGATTATCCGGGACAGGAACAACCCGTCGATTCTCTCCTGGGAGGTGAGCAACGGCCCCATCGACATCGACTTCTGCAAGGAACTCAGGACGAACATCGACAGTATATGGGATCCTGTGCATACCCGGGCCATGTCCGACCGTGGGTACTGGCTCGCCCTGCCTTCCGTCGAGGCGGGGTATTCGAGCATCGTCTCGTGTTCCGGCGCCGGCTGCGCGACGCCCTTCCATCAGCAGCACCCGGACATCCCCTCCTGGGGCGCCGAGGAATGGGGCGCGGGCACCGCGTTCAGGTTCAACTACGACGGCGAGCTCGCCTTCGCCAACGGCTACGTAAACAACTGGCGGAACATGTACAAGGCGCACGTTTTCGGCTATACCCAATGGTACATGATGGAGACCCCGGGAGAAAACGGCATCGGCAGGTCGTTCGGCTGCTCCATGATGGACAACAATCGCATTCCCAAAATGCTGTACAAGATATTCCAGGCGGTCTGGATGAATTATTCCGTAAAACCTATCGTCAACCTCGCGCACCATTGGAATCGCAACGGCGCGGTGACGGTGAACGCGTTCTCCAACTGCCCCAGCGTGAGGCTCCGCATCAACGGCGCCGATCAGGGAACAAAGGTGCCGTATCCGGACACGGTCGGAAACGCGCTGCTGCCCCGCCAATGCCAGTGGAACGTGAACTGGGCCTCCGGCACGCTGCGCGCCGAGGGACTTGACGCGGGCGGAAACGTCGTCTGCTTCGACGAGAAGAAGACCGCGGGCGCGGCCGCGGCCGTGCGGCTTACGGTCGATCCGCATATCGTGCGGCCCGACAACGGCGACACGTTTACGGTGCAGGCGAACGGCACCGACGCCGCGACCATTCTCGCCGCCATCGTCGACGGAGACGGCAACTGGGTCCCCACCGCGAGCAACAACGTCACGTTCAACGTTTCGGGACAGGGCCGCTACTGCGGCAGCGCCGACAACAATACCGGCGGCGGCGGCGCATACTATCATTCGCCGTTCGACCACGAGCTCACCGCCGAGGGCGGCATGACGAGGATTTCGGTGCGCTCCACGTTTACGGCCGGTGACGTGACGGTAACGGCAACGGCGGCCGGGCTTGCCCAGGGCACCGCGACGTTCACCACGGTAGCGGTGCCTCCTCCGCCGCCGGTGTCGGCGCTGGGGCCTGTTTACAACAAGTCGAAAGTCGTCATGGCCACGGTCGATATGGCCATGAAAGGCCGCACGCTCCTGTATTTCCTCAACACGCCCGCCGTGATTTCGTTCGACATTATCGATGCGTCGGGCAAGGTTGTCCGGCACGTGGAGCGGTTCAAGCAGGTGGAGGGATGGCACCCGTTAACCCTGAGGCAAAGCGCGGGCGTTTACTTCGCGCGCTGCGACGTGCTTCAGGGAGGGAGTTTTGTAAAGCGGGTGATAGTGCTCAGGTGATCGTAACGGGACAATAAAAGGGTGGGGAAAGCCGGGTTAAGACTTCCGGCATCCCCCTCGCCTCAGTTCGGCGCGCGGTTGGCGATAGAGTTTCTGATGTCAACCGCGCGCCGTTTTTCTTGCCGTCCTCTTCCATGATGGGCAACGGCGCGGCCAACGCCCCGGCAAAAAGGGGGGACGTCCATGCGGTACATTTTTTATTTAGGAAGTTAAGAGAAGGGAAAATTACTTGGCAATATCCTCGACGATACTCTTCGCGGCGTTTCTTCCGGCCCCCATTGCCTGAATGACGGTCGCCGCGCCGGTGACGATGTCGCCGCCGGCATACACCGATTTCTTTGAGGTGCGGCCGTCGGCCTCGCTCGCCGCGATGGTGCCGTGCCTGGTGACGGCGATGTCGGGCGTGGTTTCGCGGATGAGCGGGTTGGGGCTGTTGCCGATGGCGACTATCACCACGTCGCAGTGCATGTCGAACTCGCTGCCCTTCACCGCCACGGGCCGCCGCCTGCCCGATTCGTCGGGCGCGCCGAGTTCCATGCGGAGGCACCGCATGCCCGTGACGAAGCCCTTGTCGTCGGCAAGTACTTCGACGGGGTTGGTGAGCAGGTTAAAAAGGATGCCTTCCTGTTTGGCGTGGTGTATCTCGGCGGCGCGGGCCGGCATTTCCGCCTCGGTGCGGCGGTACACGATGGACGACGTCTCGGCGCCGAGGCGCAACGCGGTGCGCGCCGCGTCCATGGCGACGTTGCCGCCGCCCACGGTTATCACGTGTCTGCCTCGGATGATGGGCGTGTCGGCGCCTTCCTTGTAGGCCTTCATGAGGTTGCTGCGCGTGAGGTACTCGTTGGCCGAATACACTCCCACGCTGTTTTCACCCGGGATGTGCAGAAACGCGGGAAGGCCCGCGCCCGCGCCTATGAAAATCGCCGAAAACCCTTCCTCGGAAAGCAGTCCGTCTACGGTGGCGGTCCTGCCCACGATAAAATTGCGCTCGAGTTTCACGCCGAGTTTTTCGAGGTAGCTGATTTCCTTTTTTACTATTTCCTTAGGGAGCCGGAATTCGGGGATGCCGTAGACCAGGACGCCGCCGGCCTCGTGGAAGGCCTCGAATATGGTGACGTCGAACCCCTCTTTAACGAGTTCTCCCGCCGTGGTGAGGCCCGCCGGGCCCGATCCGACCACCCCCACCTTCTTCCCGTTCCTGGGCTTTAGGGGGGGCATGGCGAACGACCCGCGCGCCATCTCCCAATCCGCGGCGAAACGTTCGAGGTTGCCGATAGCGACCGGCGAGCCTTTCTTCCCGAGAATGCATTTCATCTCGCACTGGGTCTCCTGCGGACACACCCGGCCGCAAATCGCGGGAAGGGAATTCGTCTCTTTTATTTTGAGGGCGGCTTCGGAGAATTTGCCGTCGGCCACGAGGCCGACGAACTCCGGAATTTTCACGCTCACCGGGCACCCCTCCATGCACAGGGGCTTTTTGCAGCGGAGGCACCGTTTCGCCTCGGCCGCCGCTTCGTCGGCCGAGTAGCCGAGCGGCACTTCGTCGAAGTTTCCGGCCCGTACCTTCGGGTCCTGTTCCTTCATCGGCGTGCGTCCGGCACGCGAGGGGGTCTGCGGAGTAGGTGTCATGCGGGCCTGCCCGTCACGATGCAGTTGTGTTTTTCCACCGCAGTCCGTTCGAAGGCACGGTAACCGTTGAGCCGCCGCATCATTTCGTCCCAGTCTATCTTTGCGGCGTCGAATTCCGGCCCGTCGACGCACGCGAATTTGGTTTCTTTTCCCACGGTCACCCGGCACCCGCCGCACATGCCGGTTCCGTCGATCATGATGGGATTGAGCGAAACCATCGTCTTTATTCCGGCGGCCACGGTGGCGGCCGAGGTGACTTTCATCATCATGGCCGGTCCGATGATCACGCTGAAGTCGAAATTTTTCCCCGCCGCCAGGAGCTTTTTCACGCTGTCGACGGCGAAACCTTGTACCCCTTTAGACCCGTCGTCGGTGGAAACGATGAGGCGTTTCGCCAACGCCCCCATTTCCTTTTCCAGTAAGATCAAATTCGCGGTGCGGGCCGCCAATATTGTCGTGATCTCGTTTCCCGCGGCGGCCAGCGCCGATACGATTGGGTACAGCGGAGCGGCGCCCACGCCGCCTCCGATACAGAGGCATTTGCCGAAATTTTCTATGTGGGTGGGCCTGCCCAGCGGCCCGGCAAGGTCTATGATGTTGTCGCCCTCCACCAGGATCGACAGGATGGTGGTGGACTTCCCCGCAACCTGAAAAATGATTTCTATCCAGCCTTCGTCCGCGTTCGCGTTGGCTATGGTGAGCGGAATGCGCTCGCCCTCGGTGGTGGCGCGCACGATGACGAACTGGCCGGCCTTCCGCATCTTCGCGATGCGCGGGGCTTCGACCCGGTAGCGGTAGACCAGTTCGGAGAGTTGTTCTTTTTTGATGATTCGTTGCATGATAAGGATAGAAAATTAGTTCATGATGGAGATGGGGAGGGAAGGAAGATGGGAATAGCGCTAACCAAAAAAGTGTGAGCGTTTTCCTAAATGAAGCGGCGTCGGATTGGGGCGTTTTTTTTTTGCGCGGAACGCGGGGTGGCACACCGGGAAACACGCGAACGGAACGCGTTTTTCTACCTTCTCCGCGATTAAAAATCCCTGCGGCGGCCCGTTGCGCGGCGGTTCCGATCACGCTTCTTGTCCGCGGGGTTCTATATTTATAGCATGACGCGGGGCGTTTTATCCACGGCAAAACGTTGTTCGGCGGCAATCGCGCGTTGCGCCTTTTTCGCAGGTTTTTTTACGGGCGCGGTTCTGTGCTCCTGCGGCAACACCGATCTCAATGCGCCGCCGGCGGTTCCGCAGGCGCCGCTTGTCGTGCGGGCGGCGGGCGCTTCGCTCACCGGAATAACGGTGACATGGGTGCGGGTGCTCAACGCAACGTCGTACAACGTGTTTCGCGGCGAGCGCGACACCGGAACTTTTACTTTTGTAAAGACAGTGGCCGTCGATACCTGCCGGGACACCGGTCTTGTCGCGGGGAACACCTACTATTACAAAGTCACCGCGGTAAATGACCTGGGAGAATCGGAAAAATCCGCGGCCGTCGACGCGACCACCGGGTTCCCCGGCAACGTGGCCGCGAAGGGTATTTCGGCGTCCGTCATCTCGGTTTCGTGGGCGCCGGTCGCGGGCGCGACCCTGTACAACGCCTATAGGGGTTCCTCCGACACGGGCGATTTTCTGGCCGTGGGACTTGTCACGGGCGATACCTTTATCGACAGCGGGCTCGGCGCCGGAACGATGTATTACTACAAAGTGAGCGCCGCCGCCGGCACCCGGGAATCCCGCCTCTCTCAACCGGCGCATGCAATCACGATTGCCGCGGCGCCCTTGGGCCTGGAAACCGACACCATCCTTACGAAAATCGTCTCGATTTTCTGGCTGCCTGCCACGGGTGCCGCCTCGTATAAAGTGTATCGGAACCCCGGCGATACGTCGGCCTACGCGGCGGTGGGCACCTGCGTCTCGGACACGTTCATCGATACGGGGTTATCCGGCGGCAGCCGGTATAACTATAGCGTCACCGCGATAAACGCTTCGGGAGAATCCGCTAAATCAACGCCCTTGGCGGTGCTTACGGTTCCTTCGGCCCCGAAAATCGTCGTTGACTCCATGCTGCCCGGTCCGAGCGTGCTCATCGCGTGGAACGCGGTAAAAGGCGCGGCGTCCTACAATGTTTTCCGGGGCGATTCGGTCAACCCTGCCCCCGTACTCGTTTCCGCGGCGGTCACCGACACGTTTTTCACCGATACCGGGCTTGAAGGCGGTACCGGTTATTACTACCAGACAACCGCGATTAACGGTTCCGGAGAGTCGGATCCGAGCGCCCTTGACACCGTGCGTACGTCGGAATGAAGCTCGCCGCCGGAACCTATGACGAACGGTTCTCCCGCCGGCGCATGCCCGGAGAGGGGGCCTAAGTCGGCACTTTCGATTTTATTCTTATCGAAGCCGCCAGAAACGGAAGGCTGAAGATAAAGTAGGAAATGTCGAATTTCGAATCGAAGAATCCCCTGTACCATCCGTATTCCATTCCCGCAAGCACCGTCGACGTCGCGACAATCAAAAACAGCAGAATTCCGCACAGCCTTAGACACCCCTCAAAACTTTTCACGAACAGTCCTCCGCCCACCGACAGCGCGACGAACGCCGCGGTGACCGGGAGCGGTGAAAACGCGGATTGGAGAAAAATGGGGTTTTTCTGGGTGAACGCATGCCATCCCCAGAGCAGCAGCGGCGTGAAGGTGAGACAGAACCCCACGCCCATGCCGAGCACGGTCTTGGCATACGGGTAAACCTTGCGGTGCCGGAGAAGGTCGTACGACAGGTAGCATGCCAGCGGTAGGGCCGCGATGGCGCGCGTCGAAAGGAGAAGCCCGCCGACGACGCCGGGCCAGAAACAGCCCCTCCGGCCGGAGTCGGAGTCCTTTTCGAGCCAGAAGAGGTAGAGGACGATGAGCGCCATGTTGAAGAAGACGGTGCTCCGCGCGATTACCTCGTACATGAGCGCCGGAGAGGTGACCAGGAGAAGGGTCTGAACGCACAGCGTTCTTACGTCGGCTCCGCGGCGTGCCAGCACCGCGAAAAACGCGGCGAAGGAGCACAGAACCATGAACCCGACGTCGCCGAGCAGATAAAACGGAAAAGCGAGGACGAAATAAAACGGAAAGGGGCCGGGCTGGTTTGCCTGGTTCGACTGCGCCAGGTAGGGATACACCCCGGAAAACAGATTGCCGAAAAACGCGTTGATGACGCTCCACCGGTCGTTCATGATGGTTTCGACGTTGATGAATCGGAGGGCTCCGGCAAGGGCGAGCGTGAACGCCGCGGCGCATGCGACGGCGTAGCGGCGTTTGAAAAGGCCTTTATTCCACCGGGAGACGAGCACCGGCGTCGCGGCGAAGAAAACGGCATAGGAGGAGGCAAAAAGGACGGTAAGGGCCGCGCCGACGCGGAACGAATACTTGATTACGAACAATTCGTTGACGATACAGAGAATCGCGAGAGAAAGGGTGCTGGGGGGTGTCGTATTTTTCATGATGGATGATGTCGAAAAATAAATGGCGGTGCGGCGCGGAAGCCAGCCGTCTTGACGCGGGCATGGGGCGCGCGGCCGCAGTTGACTTTCCGGCGATGTCGAAGTATTTTAGCCGTATACTTTACAAACAATACACAGGAACTCTTTTCGTGAAGGGGTGGGCCGTGAGAAAAACCTTTTGCATGATTTTCGTCGCCGCGGCGTGCTCGTTCGGCCAGCGGGATTCCGGGCAAACGGCGGTGGTTCGCGCGATTCTCGACAGCGCCGGCCTCGCGGGCGTCACGGTGGAAAGCGTCACCAAGGCCGACTCGCTCGGCAGAATAATCTCCCTCGATCTTACGAACAAGGAAATGGAAAAAGCGGGCGTCAGGGTGCTGCCTCCGTCCATCGGTACACTTACGTCGCTCACGACGCTCCTTCTTGGGCGCAACAGTATCTCGGTGGTCCCGCCCGAGATAGGTCTGCTCACTTCCCTCGCCAAGCTCGATCTGCAGTACAACCAGCTGGACGAGCTTCCCCCCGAGATTGGAAATTGCACGGCCCTGCAGGAACTGGACGTGCGGCAGAACCAGCTTTCCAGGCTTCCGAGCGAGCTTTTTGGGCTCACGTCGCTCCGCGTGCTGCAATTGTGGGGCAACCGTTTCACGTCGCTGCCCGAAGACATCGGCAAGCTCGCGTCGCTCCGCGAACTGTACCTCATGAACAACAGGCTGTCCACGCTTCCCGAGAGCATCCTCAAAATGAAGTGGCTCACCTACGTCGATTTTCAGGACAACAAAATCTGCGCCCCGTCGGCCGAACTCGCGGCGTGGCTCAAGAAATGGGACGACCGCTGGAAGGCGAAGCAGAAGTGCTGGTGAAGCAATCCGTCCTTGAAGAGACACGGGGCGCGTCGGCGCCCCTTTTTTATTTTCTCCTGAAAATGCGAAATATCCTTCCGGCCGGGTCCGTCACCCACGCATAGGGCAGCCGGTCGTCGCCGTAGAAACCCGCGCGGCCCCCGATACCGCGAACAGGGAACACCGGATAGTCAAGTTGTTTTACAAGTTCAAGCCCTGAAGTGTCCGAGAAGAATTCCGCATCGTCCTTGTTGTTTGCGTTTTGAACCAGAAGGTCGCGCGGACCAGGACGGTTGCCGCGAAACAGGAGGCTTTTTGCGCCTGCCTTGTCAAAATAATAAAGGTAGCCGAGTCTTCCGCTGAAATAGACGTCGTGTCCCGCGGCGAGCGTCGCTACGTCGCGGGCGGCATTTTTGTCCGCTTTCGCCCATTGAAATCCAGATATCGACAAGAGGACGGCCAGCGTCGCGCCGCAGGAAAGCGCCGCGCTGAGAACGATTCGTCGCGTCGCTCGGCCCTTAATCTCCTCAACCATGGAAAGAAAACCGATTACTCCCGCGAAGACGAACGGCAACAGATACCGTGAGGCATAGAGCGTAAGGAAAAGTCCGCCGCCTATTTGACCGGCCACATGGACGGCCAACGCCGTCGCCTGCGGTGCGGCGCGGGAGGTAATGACTTTTCCGGCAGCGTAAAGCAGAACGACGCCGGAGGACGCGCACAGCGCAAACAACGCCGCCGACCATGCCGAATAATGCAGGCGGTTCCACAAAAGCAGAGACCACGCCGCCGCGGCGGCCGACGCGAGCGCCGCAGGCCGCCGCATAGATTTTACGGAGAACGCGAGTGCAAGCGGAAAGGCCGGTAGAATGATTGCCCCTCCGAAACAGGACATCATCCGCTCGAACCGATAACGGACATCGCTTGCGGTGTAGTGCATGTGGCCGTTGGCCAGAAGCTGGATGTTGTGCCAGACGAGAAGGTTATGCGCGATCCATCCTCCGTACAGCACCGCGCACGGCAGGACGAAGAGGCCGCACTCCTTCCATTTTTTAGATAGGGCATACAGGGCGATCCCCGACAGCACTACCGTTCCGCCCGTGAACTTTGTAAGGCAGGCCAGGGACGCGAACAGCCCCGAAACGAGGGCATCGGACTTTCTTCGGGAGCGAAGCATGTAATACAGCGCCCCCATGGAAAATGCCGCGAGAGGAACGTCGAGCATCACGTCCTGGGCATTGACAAAGACAACCGGACTCAGGGTAAAAAGCGCGGTCGCCCATGATTTGTACGCGGTCGCCAGCAGGGACGCTAAACCGAAAAAAAACAGCGCCGCCAGCGCGAAGAAAGGAAACATCGCCCAGTTCAGCACGGCTTCGTTCGTCCCGAACGCGGCCACGAACGGCGCGAGGTACAGCGGCACGAGCGGCGGGTGCGGGGTGGCGTGATAGGCGGAAGATTGGGGAAGATCGGTATGGTTCCACGGCGCGAGAAGCGTACCGTATCCACCCGCGGGCGGATCGACGGGGGAGGCTATGATCTGACGGGCCATGTACACGGTGATGGGACTGTCCATGAAAAACGGCTTGGCCGAAAACGGGGCGTAAAGGAGCGCACATGCGAGTACGATCGGTATCGCGGGATGCCTTGACATGACGGAAGTAATGCCGTGGACATGCGTGTTCATCATGAACCGTCCTACCGCGGTTTTGCCGTTATCAATTGTACTATTCGAGAAAATGTCAGGCAATGTCACCTTCCCTGTGTTCGCTCCTGCTTTCGGCACCATGCATCGCATCAAGTGCGGCCGCCAAACTCGCCACGGCAACCATTTCTTCCCCGAAATCACATAATTTTCCAGTCATGGACATGGCACCGCAGAAATCGTTTGGCCCCCAGGCGTTTCTTCCCACCACGCGCGAGGAGATGCGGGCGCTGGGTATAGAGCAGCTCGACGTGATTATCGTGACCGGCGACGCCTACGTGGATCACCCGGCGTTCGGCGCGGCCATGGTGGGACGGTACGTCCAGTCGCTGGGCTGCACCGTGGGGATAATCGCGATGCCCGACGTCAAGAGGCCCGAATCTTTCGCCGCGCTCGGCGCTCCGCGGTATTTCTTCGGGGTCACCGCGGGCAACGTCGATTCCATGCTGTCGCTTTTTACGGCCCAGAAAAAACCGCGCGGCGATGATCCGTATGTACCGGGAGGGCGGGCCGGAGCGCGCCCGCAGCGGGCGACCATCGCCTACTGCAACGCGATACGGCAGGCATTGAGCGGCGCGTCCATCGTGATAGGCGGCGTGGAGGCGAGCCTGCGCCGCATCGTGCATTACGACTTCTGGTCAGATTCCCTCCGCCAGCCAATCCTGCTCGACGCGAAGGCCGACCTGCTCGTCTACGGCATGGCCGAGCACCCCTTGCGCGCGATTGTCTCGCGCTTCAAACGAGGCGAGTCCCCGTCGTCCATGCTCGACATACCCGGCACCGGCGTCCGGCTTGGCGCCGGCGCGCGCGAGGCGGTCGCGGCGGACGCGAAGAACAAATTCGTGCGTCTCCCGTCGTTTGAGGAAATACGGGGCTCGCGGCAGGCGTTTTCCCGCATGACGAAATTGTTCTACGAAAATCCCGGCGCCGCGTTCCTTCAGGACTGCGGCACGCTGGCGGTTCTCATAAATAAACCGGCCGAGCCGCTTACCCAGGGAGAAATCGACCGCCTCTACGAGCTGCCGTTTACCTATCATCCGCATCCTTCCTACAGGCAGGCGGTTCCCGCATTCGAGCAGATCAAGGATTCGGTGACCGTGGTGCGCGGGTGCTTTGGGGGCTGCAATTTCTGCGGCCTCGGCGCGCACCAGGGAAAGACGATACAAAGCAGGTCGAAGGAGTCGGTGGCGCGGGAAATACGCAGGCGCTCGCAGCTTCCGGGGTGGAAGGGCGTCGTGTCGGATTTGGGAGGCCCCACCGCCAACATGTACGGGCTCTCGTGCGGCCGTCCGAGAGACGGCAAGCCGTGCACGCGCAGGAGCTGCCTGTCGCCGTCGGCGTGCGCCTACCTTCACACGTCCCAGTCGGCGTTCGCCGATCTCATCCGAACCGTGTGTGGGCTCGACATGGTGAAGCACGTGGCGATAAATTCCGGAATCCGGATGGACCTCGCGCTCCTGTGGCCCGAAATCATAGACGTGGTGGCGAAGCGTGCCACGGGCGGGCAGCTTTCGGTGGCGCCCGAGCACCTGTCGCGCTCCGTACTTTCGGAAATGGGGAAGCCCGAGGAGACCGGATGGCAAAGGTTCGAGGAACTCTTTGCAAGCGCGAGCGTCCGTGCCGGAAAGCAGCAGTATCTGGTACCCTATTTCATCGCCGGCCACCCCGGTAGTACGCTGCGGGACGCCGCCGAGCTCGGCGACTTCCTGCGGAGAAAGGGAATCAAGCCGCGAAACGTGCAGGAATACATTCCAATCCCCATGACCGTCTCGTGCAGCGTGTACGCTACGGGCGAGGACCCGTTTACGGGACGGAAGGTGCCGGTCACCTACAAGCTGAGCGAAGTCCGGCGCCAGAAGGAACTCATCATGTGGTGGCAGGCGGCGGCCCCCCATCCTCGCCGTGACTGCGGGAGCGGACGGCGATGACCGTCGGCCCCACGCAGCGATGCCCCGTTTCCGACGAGCGAATGCGGGAGCGCGGCCGTATCGTCCACGCCGTTTGCAAAGGCGAATTCTGGAAGCCCTGTCCCGGCACGACGCAGGGCTACCTGTGCTGTGGATACCAGATTCTTACCCCTCTCACGGGGTGCGGCATGTACTGCCGGTACTGCGTCCTGCAAAGCTACCTTGAAAATCCGGCGCAGGTGGTTTTCGACAACATTTCCGATCTCGAGAGCGAAGTGCGGAACAAGCTGAACGGGCGGGACGGCGTCGTGCGGTTCGGCACCGGCGAATTCGCCGACAGCCTGTACTTGGAAGAGCGGCTCGGGTTCTCGCGGAAGACGGCGGCGGTACTGGAACCGTATCCGAACGTGCTCGTGGAGTTCAAGACCAAGAGCGCGACCGTCGATTGCCTCGCGGCTATTAAAAATCCCCGCAAAGTGGTGATAGGGTTTTCGGTCAACACCCCGCGCATGATCGCGCAATTCGAGCGCGGCACCGCGACGCTCAACGAGCGCATCGCAGCCGCGCGGCGATGCCTCGACGCGGGTTTCTGGGTCGCGTTCCACTTCGATCCTATCCTGTGGTACCCGGAATGGAAACGGGAGTACCTTGATGTCGTCGAGCGGATATTCGACGCCGTATCCGATACGTCAAGAATCGCCTGGTGGAGCCTCGGCGGGTTCCGCTCGCCGCCCGCGCTCAAGGCGCTGCTTAAGGAAACCAACGAACACCTTCCGCTGTTCGCCATGGGCGAGCTCGTGCAGGGCGAAGACGGCAAGATCAGGTATTTCCGGCCCGTGCGGGTCGAATTCTATTCGGCAATCAGGGAGGCGGTAGAAAAACGCGATCCGAATATTCCGCTGTATTTGTGCATGGAAAGCCCGGAGGTATGGGACGAGGCCGGGATGATGGAAAGGATACCCCGTGGATTGGCGGAGTATCTGGACGACAGGGCGGAAGAAATGCTCGGAATACGTTAGGCGTATTTGATAAATCGGATTCGTCCAAACGAGAATGCTTCTCTTAACATCTTTCTGACATTTACTATTTTCCTATCATGGAACAATTAAAAATAGGCTCCGTCATTCTCGGCTCCGTCCCCCGCGTCGTCGCCATCGTGGACGAATTCCTCGACAGTCACCGCATTGCCGCGCTTGCGAAGACCGGCGCCGACATACTCGAAATCCGCTTCGACCTTCTGGGCGACGATATCCCTTCGCTGTGCGTGTTCGTGGATAAAATCAAGAAGACCACCGGCTATTCCTGCATCGGTACCATCAGGGAGACCGAGGGAAACCGCCATAAACGCATGGACATGTTCAAGGCAATCATTCCCTTCGTCGACGCCGTCGACATCGAGATAGACGCGTCCATCGCCCGCCAGGTGACGGCGCATGCGGCCGGAAAGACCGTCATCGTGTCGGATCACGACTTCGAAAAGACCCCCGATGCCGCGCATCTTCACGGAATCGTCGGCCGGGCGCTTGACCTGGGTGCCCATATTGTAAAGATTGCGGCAACGGCGCACAGCCGTCACGACGTTGCGCGCCTGCTTTCGTTCGCCGAAACCTGCGCGGCCCCAGTCGTCATCATCGCCATGGGCGAGGTCGGCGTCGTGTCGCGGGTCGCCGCGCCGGTTTTCGGCTCGCTGTTCACCTACGGGTATCTTCGCTCCGCGGTCGCGCCGGGCCAGCTTCGGATCGACAAGCTGGTGGAGGAAATGAGAATGCTGTATCCGTCGATGGCGGCCGCCGTCGAGAAGAAGTGATCAGGCGGGAGACGTTGCCGGCTTGTTCGTTTCTTCGACAAGTTCCTTCAGTTTTTCCAGAGCCTTTCCCGAATCAATCGCCTCGATTGCCATGGCGACGCCTTCCTTCGGGTCATTCGCCGCGCCGCTCGCCGCCACGGCGAACCCGGCGTTGAGGGCTACGATGTCGCGCCTCGGCCCCTTCTCCCCCGAAAGCACGGCCTTGATAATCGCGGCATTTTCCGGAGCCGTTCCGCCGGTCAGGTCCGAAAGCGTTCCCCGTTTGAAGCCGAACGCTTCGGGGCGTATTTCGTACGCCGAAACTTTTCCATCAGACAGCTCGGCGACGCGCGTCTCCGCCGTGATGGTGATTTCGTCGAGGTGGTCGGCGCCGTGAACCACGTAGGCCTTTACGCTTCCAAGGTTGAGGAGCACGTTGGCCATGGTGGATGGAAGGTCGGGCGAGAACACGCCGAGGATCTGGCGTTTGGCCATGGACGGGTTGGTGAGCGGGCCCAAGATGTTGAATACGGTGCGCACGCCTATCTCCTTGCGCGGCCCGATGGCGTATTTCATCGCCTTGTGCAGCGACGGCGCGAACAGAAAGCAGATTCCTATTGTGTCAAGGCACCGCTTCATCACGGCGGGATCGGCGCCGATGTTCACGCCCAGTGCCTCGAGCACGTCGGCGCTGCCGCATTTGCTCGACACGCTCCGGTTGCCGTGCTTGGCCACCTTTGCCCCGGCCGCCGCGGCCGCGAAGGCCGCGGCCGTGGAAATGTTGAAGGTATGCGCGCCGTCGCCGCCCGTGCCGCAGGTATCGACCACCCGGCCGTCGTCGTTTGCAAGGACGTGCGTCGCCTTTTCCCGCATCACCGACGCGGCTGCGGCGATTTCGTCGGCGGTTTCGCCCTTCATGCGCAACGCCACGATGAACGCGGCGATCTGCGCGTCGGTGGCGTTGCCCGACATGATGTCGTTGAAGACGTCGCGCGCCTCGGTAGCGGCGAGGTTTTTTCCGGACGTGGCGAGGCGTATCCCTTCAACGATGTTCATGCGTGCGTCCTTTCGAGCGCCTTTGTGTCGCGCGAACAAAATATATATTGTAGCACGACATCGCTCCGAAGTCCGCTTGATAAACGATTGGGGAGGTAGTACAATAATATCATGTTGCCGATGGAAAAATCCCGGCCGCCGTCGGCCGTTTTTCTCGGTTCGGCCGCCGCGTGGCGCGATATCCCGAAGGGCAGCGAACGCGAGTTCTGCGTCCTGGGAAGATCGAACGTCGGCAAATCGTCGTTTATCAACCACGTCTTTTCCAACGGCTCGCTCGCTCGGGTATCAAAGACCCCGGGGAAGACCACGCTCGCCAATTTTTACAGGATAAGCGACGGAACCGTCTGGGTGGACCTTCCCGGCTACGGGTACGCGCAAAAGGCGAGAAGCGAACAGGTTCGGTGGTCGCGGCTCGTCGCCGACTATTGCGAAAACCGGGACGCGCTGAGCGGGGTGATATGGCTGTGCGACGCCCGCCATCCGGGCCTTGCTCTTGACAAGGAGGCGTTCGCCTGGCTTTCGTCGCTTTCGCTGCCCGTGCTCGCGGTGCTCACCAAGGCCGACAAGCTGTCGGCGCGCGAGTGCGCCGAGAATCCCGGCCGGTTCTCGCGTGAAATCGGCCTACGCGATATTCCCCTCCTGTATTCCACCAAGGACGAGGAGGCGCGGCGGCGGTTCTGGGAACGGTATACCGCCTGGGCCGACGACGTATAGAACACGGAAACGCTGGCTATGCGACGGATTTTACGACTTGCAAGCAGAATGGGCGCGTGGGTAGTCTCGCTGTGCGGGACCGTGGCCGACATCACGGGCCTGTTCTACGACACCGTCACCGTGCTTTTCGTGGGCGGGCGGAAAGGCATCGCAGCCTCGTTCAAGCAGATCGTGAGCCAGGTGCTCTTCACCGGCGTGGAGGCGTTCTGGCTGGTGGGAATCATCGGCCTTTTGTGCGGCATAACCATCATCATACAGGCCATGACCAACATGCCCAAATTCGGCGTGGGCGAGTATTTCGGGAACATTCTCATTATCGTCGTCATCCGTGAGCTCGGTCCGTTTTTTACCTCGCTCGTGGTGGTGGGAAGGTCGGGCTCGGCGCTGGCGACCTACATCGGCAACATGCGCGTATCGAAGGAACTCTCCGCGCTCGAGGTGATGGGCATCGACCCGGTGCATTTCATCGTGATGCCCGCGTTCGTCGGCATGGTGGTCTCGATGGTGTGCTTGTCGGTGTATTTCGACATCATCGCCATCATGGGGGGATTCTTTATCGCACAGGCCAAGGTGACCATCCCGTTTAGGTACTTCATGAGCACGGTACTCGGCTCGCTGCATCCTTGGGACATCATCGAATCGGTATTCAAGAACGTCGCGTTCGGCGCGATAATCGCGCTGGTGAGCTGCCACTACGGCCTGGCGGTCACCAACACCCGCGAACTGCCGCAGGCGGCCCTCAAAAGCGTGGTGAGCTGCATGATCGTCACGCTTTTGATAAATCTGGTGATTACGGTAAGCGTGTTTCTGTATTCGCTGTGACGAAAAGGGAAGCGTCACCGCACAGGCGCAAAGCGCGCAAAGAATAAGAGAAATGGAAAGCGAGAACGGAAAAGACGAAGTAAAGGCTTTGCCTGTCGTTCTTGTTCATGTGTGCCGGTTGTGTTTCGCGTCTTTGCGGCATGCATACCGGTTATCAAGGATGCTGGCATTTTTCCGGAACATGAGTGTATGATATATGCCTGATTCGCTGAGGCTCGAAAACGTGGGGTTTTCGTATAGGGGTGCGGCCGTGCTGTCGGACGTGAGCCTGTCCGTGCCGAAGGGCGGCATGCGGGCAATCGCGGGCAGAAGCGGATGCGGTAAAACCACGCTGCTCGAGATTTGTTCGAGCCAGAAACGGCCGCAGGCAGGCGCCGTGCGGTGGGACGACGTCGATGTCGCATCGCTTCCCCGGGCCGAGCTCATGCGCCGGCGACAGGGCATTGGGTTCGTGTTCCAGAGGCACGCGCTTATCCACAATTTTACGGTGTTCGACAATGTCGCGCTGCCGCTCCGTTACCACGGACGCATGGCCGAGCGTGAGGTGAGAAGGACGGTGGCCTCGTGTATGGATGCGTTGGGGCTTGTCGGGGTCGACAAAAAGTTCCCCAACGAGCTTTCGGCGGCGCAGTCGCGGTGCGCGGCCATCGCGCGGGCAATCGTGATGGAACCGTCGCTGCTGTTTCTCGACGAGCCAACGGCGGGGATCGATCCCCTAACGGCCAAGGGGATCGCCACGGTACTTAAATCGATGAACGAATCGCGGGGCCTTACGGTTGTCGCCGCGTGCAACGACATCGAGCTATTGAAAACGCTTTCGTGCCCCGTGGCGGTGCTCGAAGGCGGCGCGTTGCGTGATTACCGGGACGAGGCCGCCCCCGTGGGCGGCGGGTCCATGTTTTCGGTTCTCCGGGAATCCTTATGAAATCCACGAATAACGACCAGCGGCCGACGGGCGAGGCGTTCCACCGGCAGTACCGGAATTTCTTCGTGGGGCTGTTCATCGCCGTGCCGCTCATCATCCTCCCGGTGTTTTTCACGTATACGTTCTTTCGCTCGGATTGGCTCGCGAAGTGGGACTTCCTCTATGTCAAATACGAAACCGCGGGGGGCGTGGCGCCGAACGGCGCGGTCACCATCCTCGGCATGAACGTGGGCCGCATCGAGGACGTGTCGCTCGACCCGCGCGGATTTGTGAATGTAAAGCTCAAGGTGAAGCGCGAGTACATGGGGTTCGTGCGGCGCGACAGCAGGGCGCGGCTGCAGCAGAAGAACGTGGCCATCGGCGACTGGGAGATAGACATCACCCGCGGCAACGTCTCGTCGCCGCAGGCCCGGAGCGGCGACACGCTGGCCTCGGAGATTCAGGCGCCCATCGCCAGGACGCTCGATCAGGTCACGAAAACCGTGGAGACCCTCCAGCAAATCCTGCAGACCGTCCTCGAAGGAAAAGGGACCGTGGGCCGTCTCATCAAGGAGGACACGCTCATCACCGCCGCCAACGCCGTCGCCAGGAACGCCAACGGCCTGGTGCTGCGCGCCTATGCCACGCTCGGCCGCGTGGACACGGTTCTCGTGAAATTCGCCGCCGTGGGCGAGAAAGGCAAGGGTGTCGCCGATTCAATCGCGGCCGTCGCCTCGAAAGTGGGTAAGCTCGTCACCGACGTCAACGTTCTTGCCAACAGCATCCAGACCGCGGCAAAGGATCTGCCCGCGGTGATGTCGAGGGTCCAGACCGACTTGTCGGAAGTGGAACTCATCATAAAGGGCCTGCAGGAAAATTTCCTGATCAAAGGTATCGTCAACGGCCAGCCCGATCCGATGCTCAACGACAACCCTAGAACCAAATGACGACGCGCGCCACCACATGCGGTATCCTCTTCGCCGCGTTCTGCGGCGCGCTCCTCGCATGCTCGTGCGCCAACGCGCTCAAGGGAAAACCCGCGCACTGGCGCGATGGATACGTGTTCGGCGCGCGCGCCGCGGCGAACTTTACCGAAGGAAAGCTCGTGACCGCGCTCTCGTTCTACGCCAGGGGGCTTGCGCAGGCACGGGCGCACGATCTTCCCGAACAGGCGGGTCTGTATCTGTTCAACATGGGGCGCTGCTGGCTCGAACTTGATGTCTACGACTCCGCGCGTGCCTGCTTCGCCGAAGCCCGCCGGCAGTTCTCGCTCCGCGGCAAGGAGGGCGAGGCACGGCAGGCCGCGGGCTTCGCCGCGCTGGCATGGTCGGCCGCGGGCGTGCCCGACAGCGCCCTGGCCTGGTACAAACGAGGCGCCCTAACCCC
>JGI20214J51650_10000265_pt1 | contig 33339 bp, 25 predicted proteins | sample WetSurMetagenome_FD_51650 | JGI IMG/M metagenome (IMG submission 51650)
CCGCCGTGGCGGCGCGGGCACTCGCGCCGGTGCGATCCGTCCTCGAAGGGCGATGCAGAGTCCTCGTGGCCACCGGCGCCCACAGGGAGGTTGCCTGCGGGGAGAAGGACGCCCTCCTCGGAGGGATGTTCCCGGAGGCCCCCTGGCGATGCACCCGCGCCGATGGGGAGCCCTCCTTCGGGATCACCGCCAGAGGCACGGAGATGCGATTCGATCCCTGGGTCCTGCAGGGAGGCCCCCTGCTGGTGCTGGGAACGGTCGAGCCCCATTACTTCGCAGGCTTCACCGGGGGGAGGAAGTCGCTCCTGCCCGGCTGCGCATCCCGCAGGTCGATAGAGCAGAACCACTATCTCGCGTGCCTGCCCGGGTCGGCTCCCTGCGCCCTGGAGGGNAACCCGGTGCACGAGGATATGCTGGAGGCNGCCCTGAAGGCCCTCGAAGGGGGAGAGAGCGTGTTCGCCTCGGCCGTGGTCCAGGGGGACAGGCTCGTGCATCTCTCGACGGGGGAGATGACCGCGGCGTTCGCCGCTTCGGTCGAGGAATCCCGAAGAGCGCTCTGCGTGACTCTGGACAGGCCGCGCAGCGTCGTTACGGCACGCCCCGGAGCCCCGCTGGACTGCAACCTCTACCAGTCGATGAAGGCCGTCTACAACTGCGAGCGGGCCGTCGCCGACGGAGGCGTCCTGCTGCTGGACAGCGACTGCGCGGAAGGCCTGGGGGCCGATTTCCTGGCTTCCTCGCTCAGGCAGGCCGTGGATCCCGCCTGGAACCCCCCCGGAAGAGAGGGATACAGGCTCGGTGACCATGCCACCGTGCGGCTCGTCGCGATCCGGTCGCGCATACGGCTGGCCCTTCGCTCGAACCTCCCCCGCGATCTGGTGGAGAGCCTCGGCCTCGAGCCCGTGGACGACGCCGGATCCATGTGTTGCGCCGACGCCGTGACGATCCTCGACGCCGGCACGGTCGTGCCTCTGATCCGGGATGGATGTGCCCCATGGGCGATCTGAAATCGCGCCTCCTCATCATCGTGCTGACTGCCGCCCTCGTGTGGCTGTTCCTCATCTACAGCCACTCCCTCGTCACGCGCCTCGAGTCGATGAACCAGAACGCCAACGAGACGATAGCCTGGTTCTGGGCCGGCACGCAGATACCCTTCAGCCTGGTGGTGAGCGACAACACGCAGGCCGTGTGCACCCAGTGCGGTCAGACCCGGACCTACTACGGCTCCGCGCGGAGGTTCGAGGACTTCTGCAGCTTCTGCAGGGAGCGGACTCGATGGATTGCCGTGGAGCGCTGGACCGACGAGGAGAGGGCTCAGGTCCTCGAGCTGACCCGNGGGCTGTTCCGGAGGCTCGTCAGCCGGGTCGAATACGCCACGGTCCTGACCGACAACGGCGGCACCCCCCAGATCGTCAACGGCGATCCCGTCCCCGACAGCATTCCCCCCGACCTCCTGACGGGTTACCGGGGGCTCACGCGCAAGCTGGACGAGATGAACGATCCGATACCCCTCGTGGGGATGGCGGGTGATACGATCGGCTGGCTCCACTACGGCTCCGGCGAGCTCTCCGACGAGCTGNGGATTGTGCCCATGATCGAGCTGGCCATGCTCCTCGCCCTCGCGGGNGTGCTGTTCTTCGGTGTGAAGAGCGAGCTTCGCCGGGAGAAGGAGATGGCCTGGGTCGGATTCGCGCGGGAGACAGCCCATCAGCTGGGAACCCCCATCTCATCCCTCCTGGGCTGGCTNGAGCTGCTCGGGCAGCGCCCCGAGGCGGAAAGCGATCCCGAGATGAGGGAGGCCCTCCAGTTCATGGCNGCCGACGTGGACAGGCTCAACTCCATCGCCAGCCGCTACGGTGAGATGGGCAAGAAGCCGAGGCTCTCCACAGGCGACGTCGACGAGGTGATCTCCCGCACGGTGGAGTACTTCCGCAACCGCCCCGGCCTCCTGGGAAGGAACGTGAGGATAGAGACCTCGCTCGAGGCGGAGCAAAAGGTCAGGCTGAGTCCCGTGCTCCTGGGCTGGGTGTTCGAGAACCTCATCAAGAACTCCCTGGCCGCCCTCTCGAAGCAGGACGGGGGTGTGATCAGCGTGTCCACCCGTGATCTGCCGGACGCAGGCGGCGTGGTCGAGATACTCGTAGCCGACGACGGGCTCGGCGTGCCGTTCCGCGACCAGGGGAGGATATTCAACGCCGGGTTCACGACGAGGCGCGGCGGGTGGGGTCTGGGNCTCACGCTCAGCAAGCGGATCGTGGAGGAATACCACGGGGGCAGGATACGCCTGGTCGCGAGCAGCCCGGGCAAGGGAACCTCCTTCGGCATACAGCTTCCTGCCGCTGCGGCAGAGGACGAGGACGATGAACAAGGCGACGGTTCTCTGGGTCGATGACGAGATAGAGCATCTCCAGAGCCACATCCGGTTCCTGGAGAAGCTCGGCTATACGGTCCACACCGCCCGCAGCGGCGAGACCGCGCTCGATATCCTCGGCCGGGAGAGGATCGACATCGTCCTGATGGACCAGATGATGATCGGGATGGACGGCCTGGAGACCGTGGCCCGCATCAGGCGGAGCTACCAGGGGCTCCCGGTCGTCATGGTGACCCAGAGCGAGGAGGAGGAGCTGATGGACCGCGCCCTCGGGGGGCAGGCCGACGACTACCTCACGAAGCCGGTCAATCCGAGCCAGATCCAGATGGTCATCAAGCGGCTCCTGCAGTCGGACCAGATACGCACGAAGCAGGCTGCGGAGTTCGTCGCAGGAGAGGCCGCGAAGTTCTCCGAGATGCGCAGCCTGGACATGTCATGGGACGGCTGGACGAGCCTCTACCGGACCTGGACGGAGAAGGACGTCAATCTGGAGGGGCACCTCGACAGCGAACTGAAGCTGCTGCAGAGGATGCGTTTCCAGGACCTGGCGATGGACTTCTCGAAGTTCCTGGAGCTGAACTACCCGAAGTGGGTGGCCGGCCATGACGTTCCTCTCATGCCCCACAACTTCCTCCAGAGGGTCGTCGCTCCGCTGAAGGGCACCTGCAGGGAGATCGTCCTGATCGTCATCGACTGCATGAGATACGACCAGTGGCTCACGATGACGCCTTCCCTCGAGCCCTGGTTCCACATGGAGACCTCGTTCATGTGCACTTCGCTGCCCTCGGCCACTCCCTACAGCAGGAACTCGCTCTTCGCGGGCCTGCTCCCGAGGGACATCTGGCGGTTCTACAGGAACGACTGGATCGAGGAGTACGGGGCGCCCGGTCTCAACCGCTCCGAGCACATGTTCCTGCCCGACGCCCTCAGGCGGGCCGGCTACGGGGACACAGCCGGCGTGCGGTTCACGAAGGTGATGAACCAGCGCGAAGGCGAGGCGCTCCGCCGGTCCCTCTCCCAGCTCCTGGAAGGCGGCTTCCTCGCTCTCGTGGTCAACTACCTCGACCACCTGACGCACGGCCGGTCGGAGCTCGACCTCCTGCGCGACCTGGCCCCCGACGTCCCGTCCTTCAGGAAGCTCGTGAGCACCTGGTTCGACTCCTCGTTCCTCAAGGACCTGCTCCACACCCTCTCGGCCCGGGGAGCCACCGTCGTGGTCACGAGCGATCACGGGTCGGTGCTCTGCAACAGACCCGCTTCGGTGAGGGGTGCGCGCGGGATGTCCAGCAGTGTGAGGTACCGCGTGGGCCATGCCCTCTCCTCAGACGACAAGTGCGCCGTGATAGTCCGGGAACCGGCGGCGTGGGGCCTGCCCGACGACAGCCCGAGCAAGACTTATGTCTTCGCAAGATCGGATTATCTGCTGATACATCCCAGCATGGCCCGCGACGAGGTCCGCAAGTTCGAGAACACCTTCCAGCACGGGGGCATATCGCTGGAGGAGCTTGCCGTGCCCTGCACAGTCCTGAGACCCAAGTCCCAGTAGGCGGGCCGTGACGGCGACAGGGAGCTGCGTGGATCTCGCCGGGCTCGAGGAGCTCGCCTCCCTCACCGCCGCCGGGCTCCGTGCGGGGGACAGGATCCTCCTTCGCGGCGAGCTGGGGGCGGGCAAGACCACGTTCGTAAGGGCGATGCTCAGGAGCCTGGGCGTGGAAGGCCCCATTCCGAGCCCCAGCTTCACCCTCGTCGCGTCCTACAGGTGCCCCGGCTTCTGGTTCCACCACGCCGACCTGTACCGGCTCGAGGGCAGGCCCGAGGAGCTGGAGCAGACGGGGCTCTGCGACCTGCTCGAGTCCGGGGACTGCGTCGTGGCCGTCGAGTGGGCGGAGCGCCTTCCGGAGTGCCCCGGAAGGGTCGTCCGGGATGTCGAGATCCTCTTCGCCGGAGACGGACTCAGGGAGGTCAGGATTGGCGCCGGGAATCTGGCTGGGGATCGAGACAGGTAGTTCCGGGGGCGGCGCTGCGCTGCTCTCGGCGGACGGACGCGTGCTGGGGGAGATCATCCCGCCCGCCGGCGCCGTCGGCTCCGAGATACTCCTCCCGGCCATCCACGATCTGCTCTCTGCGACGGAGACCGCCCCGGCGGACATCGCGGGTATCGGCGTCTCCCTCGGGCCGGGCTCGTACACGGGCCTCAGGATAGGAGTCTCGACCGCCCTCGGGCTCTCGGCGGGATGGGGAGTCGGGGTGAAGGGCGTTTCCGCCCTGCGGGTCCTGGCATGCCAGACCGCCAGCGACGGACCGGTCGCAGCCGTCCTCAGGGCCCGCGGAGGCGAGGTGTTCGGAGCCGTCTTCGCATCCGGAGACCCGTTCTCGGAAGCCCTTGTCGCGGAGGGCGTCTACGAGGCCGCAGCACTCGACGGAGCCTGCAGGCGGCTGGGCGTTGCGGCAATCGCGGGCAGCGGCAGGTCCGAGATGAGCTTCGAGGCCGCGCCGGGAGTCCCCGCGGGCTCCGACAGCCCGCGCCCGTCCACCGTGGCTGTCGTGGCTCGACTCCTGTTCGCGAGGACGGGATTCGACGCGACCCTCTCGCCCGTGTACCTCAGGTCCTTCTCGCAGAAGGCGTCCTCCGTTGTACCCTGAGATATCGGAGGCACGCAGGGAGGACATCCCGGGCATTTCACGCCTCGAAGCGGCATGCTTCCCCGATCCCTGGCCGGTCGACCTCTTCGAGGAGTGCGTCCGCCCGTCCCTGGGAGTGCGCACATGGGTGGCCCGGAACGGCGGGAGGATCATCGGGTACGTGTGCGCCGCCGTCCCGGTCGAGGGGATACTCCACATCGCCAACCTCTGCGTCTCGAAGAACTGGAGGAGGCATGGGGTGGCCGGCTTCCTNCTCGATACCGTCGAGAGCTGGGGGGCCAGGAGGGGCGCCGGGTACGGCTACCTGGAGGTCCGCACCGCCAACTCATCCGCCATATCCCTTTACGCCCGACGGGGCTATCTGCCATGCGAGTTCCTGCCCGACTACTACGGCGAGGGACGCAACGGATACCGCCTCCTGAGGAGCCTCCCCCGCGACGGCGTATCCGGGACATCAGCCGCGCTGGCCGGAGAGCTCGCGACATTCCTGGGGAGGATCCCGCCCGTGGGAGTCGTGCTGGGATCGGGCCTCTCCTGGGTGGCGGACCTCTTCCCGAAATGGCGTCGCAGGGACATCTCCTCCCTCCCCGGCATGGGCGGAGGCGAGGCGCTCCCCGGACATCCCGGGCAGATCGTCCGCAGCAGGTGCGGGCGGTTCGTCTTCCTCCTCGGGAGGCGCCACCACTACCAGGGCTTCGGAGGGGACGAGATCGCCCTGCTGCCCTCGACACTCGCCGATCTGGGAACGCGGACATGGCTGCTGATCTGCTCCGCAGGGGGGCTGGCCGAGGACCTGCNGGCCGGGAGCGCCATGGTCATCGAGGATTCGATCAACCTCTCCGGATGCGTTCCCACGGGCACGGGAAGCCGCTGCGGCGGAGCCGTCTACTCGAAGAGCCTCTCGAGGATCGCAGCCTCCTGTGCCCGGAGGACGGGTGCTCCGGTGAGGAAGGGGATCTTCGCCTCCGTATCGGGCCCGGCTTACGAGACTGCCGCGGAAACGCTCCTTCTCAAGCGTTTCGGAGCCGCCGCCGTGTCCATGTCCACCGTGCAGGAAGCCCTGGCGCTCTCCTCGAGGGGCTGCGATGTTCTCGGCCTGGCGATGATCACCAATTCGTCGCAGGGCGGAACAGTCACCCACGGAGAAGTGCTGGCCGCGCAGAAGGANGTGGAGAAGCACCAGAGAGCCTTCCTGGCCGGGCTCCTGGAGGGAATGGCAGAGCATGAACTACGCTGAGGCGCTGGGTTTCCTTTACGGCCGCAAGCGGCTGGGCATGAAGTACGGGCTGGAGAGGATGAACGCCTTCATGGCCGACCTCGGCAACCCCCAGAAGTCCTTCAGGACCATCCATGTGGTCGGCACGAACGGCAAGGGCAGCACGACCGCGCTCCTCTCGGAGATCGGCACGCGGCTCGGGTTCCGCACCGGGCGCACCACCTCGCCCCATCTCGTCGACTACCGTGAGAGAGTCTCGGTCGACGGGGTCTGGATATCCCCTGCCGAGGTGACCGCCTTCGTGGAGGACAGCTTCGCCCTCATCGAGAAGCACGAGGCCACCTTCTTCGAGATCACGACGGCCATGGCCGCCGTCCATTTCCGCAACAGGGGCGTGGAGTGGGCCATCGCCGAGGCCGGNCTGGGCGGAAGGCTCGACGCCACAAGGACCTTCGACGGAGAAGCCGCAGTCTTCACGGGTGTGGATATCGAGCATTCAAGGATCCTCGGTCCCACGAGGTCGGCCATCACGCNCGAGAAGGTGGCGGTCGCCAGGCCCGGAGCCCTTCTGGTCGCCGCCCGGGCCCATCCCAGGATCGAGGCGGAGATNCGCGNCGCGGTCGTCGAGAACGGGCTCCTGAGGGCCTTTCCGGTCGAGCCTCCCTCCGCGCCGCTGCCCGGGGAGCATCAGCTGAGGAACGCAGGGCTCGCACTGGCGGCCGCTCTGTGCGCCTTCGGGAAGCCCATGGACGAGGTGATGGAGGCTTTCTCCGTGGCGTGCCGGACTCTCCGCTGGCCCGGCCGGCTCGACCTCCGCAGGGGCTCGCCGGACATCCTGTTCGACGTCGCCCACAACCCCCAGTCTCTTGCCAGGCTCTGCAGCCACCTCGGTCAGGGGCCGGGGCCCGTGGCAGGCGTCGTCGGCTTCCTGGCCGACAAGCCCTGGAGGCGCATGGCCCGCATGCTGGAAGGCTACCTCTCGCCCGTGATCACTACGACCCCGGTGTCCGAGAGGATGCTGCCGGCCGGGAAGCTGGCTTCCGAGTTCTCGAAGTCCGGTGTCCCGGTCTCGGCCGTCGAGTCGATCGAACAGGCGGTCGAGGAGGGCAGGCGCCTGGCGGACGGCCTCCTTGTGGTGACCGGTTCCTTTTATGTTGTCGGGGAAGCGATGCTCGCCTCCTGGCGGCGCGGTTGGATCGATCCGCCGGCGGGCGAGGAATTCCAGGTGCTGGACACGCCCGAGGGCCTGAGAGGCGAGAGGCTCTAGCCGATCCGCTCGAGGCCCGCGGGAACCCTTGGAGGTGCAAATGGCGAAGGCCAGGGAGAAGGAGAGGAAGGCCCCCGTGTCCGTTCCGGTGCAGAGCGCCGAAGCGGAGAAGGTGCCGTTCAGGACCCGCAACTACGTCCTGTTCGGCGCGGGGCTGCTCGTCATCGTCGCAGGCTGGTTCCTGCTCAGGGCCGGGCAGATCACCCTCGGTCCGATACTCCTGGTTCTCGGATACTGCGGGATCCTCCCGCTGGCGATCGTCCTGAAGTAGTCGTGGGCCTCCGCCTGGAGATACCGGCCGCATGCCTGGCCCTTCTGGCGGCGTCCTGCGGAGGAGGGTCCGGGGGAGGGCACCCCGTCTCCGGGCCTGATGCCCGGGACACCTCCTTCGTCAGGCTCGAGGGAGGGGACTTCGTGACGAGCTGGGGTGATACGGTCCTCGTAGCACCCTTCGAGATAGGCAGATACGAAGTCTCGAACCGCCTGTACACCTCCCTCGCCCTCCAGGCGCACCTCGACCTCCCGCCCGACCCGGCATATCCCGGTCTGGGGAGTTACTTCACGGACAACCCCGACCTCCCGGCGGTCAACATGAGCGCGGTCGAGGCAGACAGCGCAGCGGATGTCATCGGGTGCAGGCTCCCCACTGCCGCGGAATGGGAATATGCGGCCTCCCGGGGCCTCACCGGCCCCATCGGCATGCAGTTCCCGTGGGGCGACCTGGCCCCCTCCGAAGCCGGCGAGCCGGCCAACTACCTCGCGGGGGACGACTGGGACTCCCGCAACCTCGACGGGTACCTGTTCCTGGCGCCCATCGGCTCGTTCCCGCTGTCCAGCGCCGGGCTGGCCGACATGGCGGGCAACGCCTCGGAATGGACCCGTCCCGAGAGCCTGTCCTGCCGCATCTACGGAGGCGCCTGGCTGTCGCCTTCCGAGGAGCTGCGGATAGGCTCCTGGAGACGCCTCTCCGAGCTCGACAGAGCGAGGCACATCGGTTTCAGGCTCGTCAGGTAGCCCCGTCCCAGCCCCGCAATCCCCGCTGTCTCTCATCCCGATACCCGCGCAGGCCGGAATCCGGGTCCCCGAGCGCCCCGGGGACGACGCCTGCGCCTGCCGGGCTGCCTGCTTCGCTGCGCGGGAATGGGAGTGACAGGGAAGATCCTCGACCGCTCCCGGGGTTTCGTTGAGGTCTCTCGTTGTTTCGTCGGACGAAACAACTGGCGACGCAGCGCGCTCCCGGGAGGAAGCGCGCGACCTGACGCGGTGCCGATTCCCCGGAGCGGGAATGAGATCCATATGGATGCTCTCCGAGCCCTATCGGTGCCTTCGGGGAAGGCACCTGCCGGGCTGCCTGCTTCGCTGCGCGAAGCAGGCGTGGTGGGCGAAGAGGGGCTCGAACCCCCGACCTCCTGCTTGTAAGGCAGGCGCTCTGACCAGCTGAGCTATTCGCCCACTTCCCCCGAGGGAGGCGGAAGGTATACTAGAGCAATCAAGAACGGGCAATGGACTATCGCACCGGGGGGCCATTTGGGTAAGGCCAGCTGCGACCTGAACGGATTCCTGGACGGAGCCTGTCCCGGCGAGCTGCTGCCGCCTGCGCGCAGGAGCCGGATCTACAGGAAGCTCCTCGAGGCGAGCATCGCCGCGGGCGACGGCCCCTGCGTGCTCGTCGACGCCGGAGAGGGCGACCTGGCGATAGTCGCTGTGACCGCGGCCGACTGGCCGGGCCTCGCCAACATCTGCCTCAGCGAGCTCCACCACCACGGATGGAACCTCGACTTCACGGAGGGCGCTGCCGTGGAGGACAAGGGCGTCCGAAGGGGATTCATACTCGCAGGCATACGGGACAGCGATCCGGCGAGGCTGGAGAAGTTCGGGCAGGACGCCCTCCGGATGCAGGGCCTTCTCCAGAGGCTCGCCGAAGGCCGCGCGGACACGGTGTCGCTCATGTCCCGGGCCACGGAGCGGCTCGAGATCTACGAGGAGGTCCGCACCGAGCTGGGGAGGCTCCTGGGGGGCGGCCCCATTCCCGAGGCGCTCTCGGGCCCCAGCGGGGAGCTGGTCCTCTTCATCTCCTCCAGATCCGACGAGTACCTTCGCGAGCGCCGGCCCGAGGACCTCTCGGGCATGGTCCTCACGAACTACAATCTGGTGGAGGCCGTCAGGACCGGGAGGGGCAGGCCCATCTTCAAGGTGCGCAACCTCCGCACGACCAGGGAGCATCTCACCGGAATCAACATCGCAGGCTACGAGAGGGACGTGTCGCTCCAGGACTGCCTGACAGCCCTCAGCTTCGCCTGGCCGGGGTCCACGATCCGGCACCAGCGCCGCTACACCACCGGAGACGGCATCATCTCCATCAGGATAGAGATGACGGGGGCCTCGGGGCTCGCCGCCAACCGTCACGAGATCAAGAAGATCAGCGACACTCTCCGCCAGCTCCTGGTCAGGCAGGAGCTCGAGCGGATGAAGCGCATCCACAGCTACGGGGGTCAGGAGCACTATGCCCGCGCCCTCATCCCGCTGCTCCTCAAGGAGTGCGAGACTTCGAAGATGAGCCAGGCATACATCTCGCTCGAGGCCTCCACGACATTCTCGGCCGAGCTCAAGCTGGTGCTCGTCCTGACGGCCTCAGGCATGGAGGAGCACGACAGGAGGATCCTGGGCCTCGTGGGGGCGATCGACGGCCTCGAGGGGATGACGGTGGTGTCCTTCAAGTCACCCTCCAGCTACGGCCTGAAGTGGGTGGACATCCTCAACGTGACCGTGCAGAAGGGCGTCTATCCAGAGATCGAGAACGCCTTCGAGGCCATCAAGAAGTGCATCTCGGACAGCATCGGCCAGTTCCGCGATTTCGACATGGGCATGCGGTTGAACGACGTGAAGCAGCTCAAGGAGGTGCGCGAGCTCCTGAAGGACATCCCCGACAGCGTGACCACGGACTTCTACTACAGGCTGGAGGACTTCCTCAGGGCGGGCGCCCCGGTGGCCGAGCTGGCGCTGCACATCCGGCTCGCCTTCGACGCCATGAGCGCAGCCATCCGCGACGGCGTGACCACCTACGGACCGACCATCACGATCGTGCACCAGGACGACCTGGACGTGGCCACGCTGTTCTGTTGCGTGGTGCCCGAGTCCGCGCGCAGCTTCCAGGGCTTCCTCGACGCGGTGAAGGAGTACAGGGTCACCGCCAGCGTCATCGACTGGTCGGGGATGCACGCCGTCCTCCTGAGGGTGCACGACAGGAACCAGGCCCTCCCGGACGAGGTGGCCGCGAGGATCATGGAGTCGCTCCGCCCGCTCTGCGGCAGACCGCAGTCCTGACGCCTCCGGACTTCTTGACACATCCGCCGGGCTTGGGTTAGCTTCGGCCGCCCGAGGCGGCGTAGCTCAGTTGGTAGAGCAGAGGAATCATAATCCTCGGGTCAGGGGTTCAAGTCCCTTCGCCGCTACCATGCATGAAAGCCGTCAGGAACCTGGCGGCTTTCCTGCATGATCGGCACGGGCATCCCCAGGCATCCTGAAGGTCCGCGACAGGTCCCCGGGTCGCCCGGATGCCCCCGCGCGCCCTCCCTCCCGCTTCGCTCCCCATATTCCGGGCATGAAGAACGCCACGGAGCTGCAGTTCATCGAAACGGTGAGGCGGGAGCAGGTGCTCCCCCCCGGCTCGAAGGTCACCGCCGCGGTGTCGGGCGGCTCCGACTCCGTGGGCCTGCTGCTCCTGCTCCTGCGCTTCCGGGAGCACATGGGATGGGATGTATCCGCTCTGCATGTCGATCACCGCTGGAGGCCCGACAGCGGCCTCGACGCCGCCTTCGTGGAGGAGACCTGCGCGCGCCTCGGCGTCCCGTGCAGGGTGAGGAGGCTCGATCCGCGCAGCGCATGCGGGTCCCCCGAAGCAGACTTCAGCGAGGCGAGGCAGACGATCTACGAGGAGGAGGCGGGTGGCGGCCTGGTCGCTGTCGGCCACACCGCCGACGACAGGGCCGAGACGCTCCTGCTCAGGCTGCTCGAGGGCTCCGGTCTGAGGGGCCTCGGGGGCATGGACTACCGGGGGATCGGACCGGTCCGCAGGCCGTTGCTCGACCTCGGTCGCGGAGAGATCAGAGGCTATCTAGGCGACAGGGGCTTCGAGTTCAGGGAGGACCCCACGAACAGCGACACATCCCTCCTCAGGAACCGCATACGGGCCGAGCTGCTCCCCGCGGCGGAGCGCGTCAGGCCAGGTGCCACGCGCCGGCTGGCGCGGTCCTCGGCCCTGCTCTCCTGCTGGGGCAGGATGGCGGATGAGAAGGTTGCTGAAGCCCTCGCGGGCTGCGAGGTCACCGGTCAGGGCTTCCGGTCGCTGGACCGGGAGGCCTGGGCGGAGCTGCCCCCTCCCGTCGGGCTGTCGGTTCTGTGGGTGCTGTGCGGAAGGCCCCGCGCGGGGGGCGGGGAGCTGGAGAAGACCGAGCGCTGGCTGCGCTCGGGCGGGAAGGGCTCGAAAGCCATGCCCGACGGCACCGTGCTCGTCGCGGACGGGTCCCTGCTCCGGTTCGAGGGGCCGGCACCGATCGGAGGGGGAGATGGCGCACCCCGCTGAGGTGTTCATAGAAGGCTGGAGGATCGAGCGCAGGGTCGCCGAGATGGCGCGGGAGATAGGAGAGCGCTACCGCGGCGGGAGGCCGGTCGTCATACCGCTGCTGAGGGGCGCCTTCGTCTTCGCGGCCGATCTGGTCAGGGCGATGGGGACCGATCTGAGCGTCGAGTTCCTGGGCGCCTCCAGCTACGGCGAGAGCACCTCGTCCTCGGGGGAGGTCCGGCTTACGCTGGACACGGAGCTCCCCCTGGCCGGCCGCCATGTCCTGCTCGTCGAGGACATCGTAGACACGGGTTTGACCCTTGCGTATATTCAAAAGCTTATCAGTTCACGATCTCCGGCATCCCTGTCCACTGTCGTGCTGCTGGACAAGAAGGCTCGGAGGAAGGTCGAAGTCGATGTTACCTGGACGGGCTTCGAGATACCCGACCGCTTCGTGTTCGGGTACGGCCTCGACGGCCCGGATGGGCTGTACAGGAATCTTCGCGACATAATGGCGCTTCCAGAGGAGATGCAGGATAGATGACCGACAACCGCCCGCCCGACCGGGGCAACCTTCCTCCCACCAGGCTGGGCTGTTCGTTCCGCACGCTCACGCTCTGGCTCCTCATGTCCCTCATCGTTTTCAGCCTGTTCACTGTCTTCTCGCAGGGCGCCGGCAAGGTCGAGATACCCTATTCGACATTCCTGGCCTATGTCACGGCCGGCCGCATCGAATCGGTGAGCATAGAAACCGGCGGATCCGTCGCGGGCGAGTTCCACGAGGCGCAGACGATNGACGGTGTTCGCTACGAGCGTTTCACGAGCTTCATCCCGCTGGAGGACACCGCGGTCATCGACAGCCTCCAGGCCCATGGCGTGCTCGTCGAGGGCAAGCCCATGAGCATGGACTTCCTGCAGATCCTTCTCGGCATCGGACCGATCCTCCTGCTGATCGGCTTCTGGATCTATTTCATGAGAGGCGCCTCGGGCGGCGCGAGGGGAGCCTTCTCCTTCGGGAAGAGCAGGGCCAAGCTGTTCGTGCAGGACAGGCCCAAGGTCACGTTCGCCGATGTCGCGGGAGTGGACGAATCGAAGGAGGAGCTTCGCGAGGTAATCGCCTTCCTCAAGTCCCCCAAGAAGTTCCAGAAGCTGGGCGGCAAGGTTCCCCGCGGAGTCCTGCTCGTCGGCCCTCCCGGGACCGGGAAGACCCTGCTGGCCAAGGCCGTCGCGGGCGAGGCGGAGGTGCCCTTCTTCTCGATGAGCGGTTCCGATTTCGTCGAGATGTTCGTGGGCGTGGGCGCCAGCCGCGTGCGCGACCTCTTCATCCAGGGCAAGGCCAAGGCCCCGTGCATAATCTTCATCGACGAGATAGACGCGGTGGGCAGGCACAGGGGCGCAGGGCTCGGCGGCGGTCATGACGAGCGCGAGCAGACCCTGAACGCACTCCTCGTCGAGATGGACGGCTTCGAGTCGAACGAGGGCGTCATAGTCATGGCGGCCACAAACCGGCCCGACGTCCTCGACCCCGCGCTGCTGAGGCCGGGCAGGTTCGACCGCAACATCGTGGTCCCGATGCCCGACGTTAAGGGTCGCGAGGCCATCCTGAAGGTGCACACGCGCAAGATGCCGCTCGCTCCGGAGGTGGCCNTGGAGAAGGTCGCAAGGGGGACTCCGGGCTTCAGCGGAGCNGATCTGGAGAGCCTTGCCAACGANGCGGCGCTCAGGGCGGCCAGACGGGATGCGAAAAAGGTCGAGCAGGAGGATTTCGAATACGCGATCGACCGCCTCGTGATGGGCATCGAGCGGCGGAGCATGGTCATCACCCCCGAGGAGAAGAAGCTCACNGCCATCCACGAAGGGGGGCATGCCCTCGTCAGCATCTTCACCCCGGGCCTCGACCCCGTTCACAAGGTGACGATCGTCCCGCGCGGCCAGGCCCTCGGGGTGACCAGCTTCCTCCCCATCGACGACAGGCACAACTACTCGCTCGAGTACTGCAAGGGCGTCCTCGCCAGGATGCTGGGAGGCAGGGCCGCGGAGAAGATCCTGCTCGGGACGCTCAGCACCGGGGCGGGCAACGACCTGGAGAAGGCCACCACTCTGGCGCGCAAGATGACGTGCGAGTGGGGCATGAGTCCGGAGATCGGCCCCGTCTCCCTCGGGGAATCCAGCGAGCCCATCTTCCTCGGGCGCGACATGGGCCGCATACGGAACTACAGCGAGAGCACCTCGCAGCTGATAGACAACGAGATCCGCCGCTTCATCGACGAAGGCTACGACAGCGCGGCCGCGATCCTCGAGAAGCGCCTCGGGCTCCTGCAGGGGCTGGCGGATCTGCTGCTGGAGAAGGAGACCGTCACAAGCGAAGAGCTCGCGGAGCTCGTCAGGTCGAGCGAGGGCGCCGCGGCTCCCTTCGAGCCTGCCGNGCAGCCCGGGACCGGATCGGAGGAGACGGGTGGATCTGGAGAGGATAGAGCAGGGAATCCGGATGATCCTGGAGGGAGTGGGGGAGGATCCTGACAGGGAGGGCCTGGCTGAGACACCCTGCCGGGCCGCCAGGACCTTCGCCGAGCTCTGCCGGGGGCTGAACCCGGATGCCGTCAGGCCCATCAGGACCTTTTCCGCCGCGGGTCAGAACGAACTCATCATCGTAAAGGACATCAGCTTCGCTTCNCTCTGCGAGCACCATCTGCTTCCCTACATCGGCAGATGCGACGTCGTCTACCTCCCCGCCAACGACAGGATNGCGGGCCTCAGCGCCATAGTCGAGACGGTGGAGACCCTTGCCGCGAGACCCTCGATCCAGGAGCGGCTCACGACCGAGCTCGCGGACCGCCTGATGGAGGAGATCCAGGCCAAGGGCGTCATGGTGGTCGTGGAGGCCGAGCACATGTGCCTGGCCATGAGGGGCGTGAAGAAGCGCGATTCCCGGATCGTCACATCGGCGATGAGGGGCTATCTGAAGAGGCCGGAGACACGCGCGGAAGCCCTCTCGCTCATAGGCAGGACGACCCCGGCGAGATGATCCGGCGCCTTCTGCTCTCCACCGAGGCCGACTGGGTGCGCGAGATGGGGCTCGTCGGCGCCGACCCCGGCTCGTGGGACCGTGTCCGTCACCGCAGCGAGGTGATCGTCCTCCGCACAGGCCCGATGCCCTCGCCCGCCGCCAACATCCTCAAGCAGTGCATGCTGTCCTCCGGAGGCGACGCGATCGTAGCCAGGGGCGTGATCGACTGCAGCTGCGACTCCTCCTGCGCTCTTCTCGTCGGCATGCCCAGACATCTCAGGCATGCCGCGGAGTCTCTCCTGGGGCAGCCGTTCGGACTGTCGGCCATATCCGCCGAGATAACCCGCCTGCTCTCCCCCCGGGTTCCGGCCCCGGTCAGGTCATCTCCATGCGCCCGGCCGCTGGTTTTCGGGCAGGTGCCCCTCGTGATGGGCATTCTCAACGTGACCGAGGACTCGTTCTCGGACGGAGGCCTCTACCTGGACCCTGACGCCGCGGTGCGCAGGGGCATGCAGATGGCGGAAGAGGGAGCCGACATCATCGACGCCGGAGCCGAATCCACGAGGCCCGGATCGGTCGGCGTGCCCCCCTCCGTGCAGACGGAGCGGCTGGTCCCGGTGCTCCGCGCCCTCAGGCGCGAGCTGCCTTCGATGCCGATTTCCGTCGATACATCCTCGGCCGAAGCAGCAGCCGCCGCCCTCGACGAGGGGGCGGACATCGTGAACGACGTGAGGGCGCTGGCCGATCCCGCCATGGCGCCCCTGGCTGCAGCCCGCGGCGCCTGTGTCATACTGGTGCACATGAAGGGCGCGCCCGTGGACATGCAGGTGGCTCCCTGCTACGGGGATGTCATCGAGGAGGTGTCGGAGTTCCTCGCGGAGCGCATGGGGGCTGCGGTCTCGGCCGGCATCGAGCCTGACAGGATCATGGTCGATCCCGGGATCGGATTCGGGAAGAGGCTGGAAGACAACATACTGCTCCTCAGGCGCCTGGGGGAGCTCGCCTTCCTCGGCCGGAGGATCGTCGTCGGCTACTCCAGGAAGAGGTTCCTCGGCGCGCTCACCGGCATCGAGGACCCCGCGGGGAGGGACCGGGCCGGCCATGCCGTGGCTGCCCTCTGCGCGGGCGCAGCAGATATTATCAGGGTCCATGACGTATCCGGGACGAAGGCGGTCCTCCGGACGGCCGCCGCACTGACGGGAGAGGCCTCCTGTTGATCCAGCCGCTCGGCCATTCGATCCTCAGCGCCTTCTGGCTGGCCCAGCTCGCCGACATAACCCTCGTGGCGATCCTGGCCCGACTCGTGTTCCGCTCCCTGTGGCGGACGCCGGCGATGACGGTGGTCCTGGTCTTCGCAGGCGCCCTGGTGGGNGGCGCCGTCCTGCGCGAGCTGAACTTCTACACGGTCGGGTTCCTGCTCGAGAGCCTCACCGGCGTCCTCTTCCTGACCTCCATCATCATCTTCCACGAGGACATCCGGAACCTCCTCGCCGAGCAGGGGAGGCGGGTCGCCGCGCGCTTCAGGGGCAAGACCGTCTGGACGGGGCGCGACACCATCGAGGCGATAGTGGGGGCCTGCGTCCACCTGCGCCTGCGCAAGCTCGGCGGCCTGCTCGTGATCGAGCGAAGCGACATACTGGACAACTACTACCGCGAAGGGCTCGAGCTGGACAACCTGAAGGTGCTTCCCGAGCTCGTGGTGTCGATGCTCCAACCACCCGGCCCTCTGCACGACGGAGCCCTTGTGATAAGGAACGACAGGCTCGTCCGCGCCTCCACCTTCCTGCCCCTCGCCGAGTACACGAGGCTCAAGCTGAAGCTCGGAGCCAGGCACAGGGCCGCCCTGGGCATCGCGGAGAGATCGGATGCCGTGGTGGTCATAGTCAGCGAGGAGACGGGCGACTTCAGGATCGCCCATGACGGCATGCTGGAAGGCCCGCACAGCGAGGAGTTCCTCCGCGAGGAGCTCCTGCGCCTGACCGGAGCGGCCGGATAGCATGCCTCTCGCCGCCCTGGCCGGGGGCTTGCGGGCTTCGGTCGCCTCGGTCGTGGAGGAGGCGGCAGCGGGTGCTCCCGCCCCCTTCCGGAGCCTTCTCCTGGCCGCCGCCGGCTCGTCGCTCGACGGGGGGGACTGCCCGCTCCTGGCCTGCGGCTCCGCGGCCTGGTGCGGCTCCCGGGCGGACATCGCGACTCCGGTGGCGGTGGCGGCATCCCTCCTGAGGGCCGCCATGAACTGCCACTCAGGCCTGCAGGGCCTCCCTGGAACCGGGTGGCGTGACGGGAGCACCCCCGAGAGCGACCTCCTGCTCGCGGGAGATGCCCTGATCCCGATGGCGCTGGAGCATCTCGCAGCATCCGGCGGGATACACTCGGCGCCTCTGGTAAGGGATGCCGCCCGGGTCTGCTCCTCCATCCTGGAGCGGCGTTCCGCGGGTCTGGACGCATGGGCGCAGAGGGGCGAAGGCGCGACCGCCCCGCTCCTGTGCAGGCGCTACGACGAGAAGCTGGCCGAGTTCGCCTCGAAGGGGGGCGCCAGGCTGGCCGGGGCTCCTCCCCGGCTGCTCGACGACGCAGCTCTGATCGGTCTGAGAGTCGGCAGGGCTGCCGATCTGATCGCGGAGGGAGGCCCCCACGGCTCCCCGGACGCCTCGGTGCTTCTCGACGAGGCTCTGTCACTCGTGGGGAGCGGCCCCGAGGGCGAGCTTCTCAGGCGCATCATCGATTCGGTCTGGGGGAGACGACCTCTTCAGGGACCTATAGAAGATCCTGCGGATCCACATCCACATCGAAGCGCACTCCCGGAGGAAGCGCCGGGCCCGGCACAAGCTCCTCCAGGAACGAGTGCAGACCGGCCCTCGAAGCGGAAAGCGCCAGTGCATTCCACCGCCATCTGCCGGCTATCCTGGGCATCACGGCCGGCGACGGGCCCAGGATCCTCACGCCTTCTCCGTGCGGGTGGGAGAGGATGGCCTTCGCCACCTGCTCGACCCTCGAAGCCTCCCCGCCGCTCCAGAGAAGCCGCGCGGCATATGTGAAGGGCGGGAAGCCCAGCGTCCTGCGCATATCGCATTCCGAGGCGGCGAAATTCCGGAAGTCGCCTGCGGCAGCGGCCACGAGCACCTCGTCCCTGGGCGCCGAAGCCTGGACCAGGGCGATTCCCGGCGCGGAACCCCTCCCGGCGCGGCCCACGGCCTGAAGGACCAGGGAGAAGGTCCTCTCCGCCGCCCGGAAGTCGGGAAGGGCCAGGGACATGTCGGCGGACAGGATGCAGACGAGCGTCACTCCGGGGAAGTCGTGTCCCTTCGCCACCATCTGCGTACCCAGGAGTATGTCCGCACCGCCTCCGGCGAAGCGCCCCACGGCCTCCCAGTGTGCGGCTGCCGTGTTTACGGTGTCGGAGTCCATCCTGATGATCCGGGCCTCCGGGAAAGCCCTCTTCAACTCGGACTCGACCTTCTGGACCCCCGGACCCTCTCTCGAGAAGGACGCCCCGCCGCAGTCGGGGCACCTCGCCGGGGCGGGCTTCCAGTGGCCGCACCAGTGGCATCTCAGGACTTCACCCTTCCTGTGGTATGTCAGCGGGATGCCGCAGTCGGGGCACTCCTCCCTCCTGCCGCATGCCCTGCACACCTGGGAAGGCGAGAAGCCTCGCCTGTTGATCATGACAATGACCTGCGACCGTGCTGCGAGGGCTTCTCCGATGGCCCCGACCATGCAGGCGTCCAGAGCCGCCGGGCCTGTCCTCATGGGTATCATCTCCGCAACCGGGAGGCTTCGGCCGTCCAGCCTGCCCGGCAGCTCCAGGAGGTCGTATCTGCCCGAAGAGGCGTTGACCCAGCTCTCCAGGGAGGGGGAGGCGGAGCCCAGGACGACNGCAGCGCCCTCGTAGGCGCCCCGGAGGATCGCCAGATCCCTGGCGTTGTACCGCGGGTGCTCGGACTGCTTGAAGCCGCCGTCGTTCTCCTCGTCGACCACGATCAGGCCGACTTCGGACAGGGGGGCGAAGACCGCGCTCCTAGCTCCGATCGCTATCCTCCGCGAGCCGCTCCTGGCAGCGCTCCAGAACGAGAGCCTGTCGGATGCCGCAAGTCCGCTGTGCAGCACCGCGACCTCTCCGGGGAACCTCGAGGAGAAGCGCTCTACGAGCTGCGGCGTGAGGGAGATCTCGGGCACCAGGACGAGGGCGGTCCTGCCGCGCTCCAGGACCCTTGCGATGGCCTGCAGATAGACCTCCGTCTTGCCGCTGCCGGTCACCCCGTGCAGGAGGAAGGTCCTTCCCGGGGCCGACTCTGAGATGGCCTCGACCGCCGCCTTCTGGGCAGGGGTCGGAGGAAGGGCCTCCAGGCTCCCGCCGAGACCTCCCATCGAAGGCAGGACGGGCATTCCTTCAGCTGCGGGAGCGCCTCCCGGAGACGACGTGAGAAGCCCTTCGGCCACCAGGGTCCTCAGCGCCTGGGCGCTCGCCCCGGACCTGGCCAGCGCCTCCCGGCGGGGCATCCTCCCGCAGGCCGCCAGCAGGGCGAGGAGCGAAGCCTGCGCGGAAGCCCGGCTCCTTCGCCTCGCGGCTTCCCGGACCAGGACTTCCGATTCGGCGCCTGCCTCGATCCAGCCGGGATCGGAGCCTCGCGGGGAGGCATCGGGCTGCCACCAGGAGATCAGGGCGCCGGACGCCAGGAGGTCCCCGACCATCCCCGAACGCCCCTTCGATGACAGCAGGGCCTGCAGCCTGTCGAAGCTCATCGGCCGTCCGGGCTCGATCATCCTCGCGATGTCCGGTGGAGCGCCCCTCTTCTCGAGCATGGCCATCTGGACGGCCCGGCCCGACAGGCCGGGAGGAAAGGCGGCGGAGGCTGCGAGGCCGGGTGGGGAGATGTAGTAGCGCGCCGCCCACTTCACCATGCGCCAGACCACCGGAGGCAGCAGGGGTGCCGGGTCGAGTCTGTCCAGGACCTGCTTGAGGGAGGTGGAGGCCGGATTGTGCGATTCGCTCCAGACGAAGCCCACGAGTCGCGAGCTCCCGAACTCGACCGCCACCCTGCAGCCCTCGGGGTCTCCGCAGTCGAGCCGGGCCGGGAGAAGGTATGTGAATGTCTGCCACAGCGGCCTGGGGACCGCCACCTCTACCGGGCGCACGCCTGTGTTCAGTACGTTGCCATGCCCGAGCGCCTGAGCACCTCGGCGCGGGCTTCGGAAGGTGACATCGGAAGGGGCGGGAGGGTGGGGAACCGGCCCTCGTCATAGACGGGCTCGCCCGCGCACAGCACCCGTGATATCCTCGACGGCCAGTCGAGCTCGAGTACGAAGCGTATGGGATCGGCGCAGCCGGCGATCTCCTCCCAGTCCAGCTCGTGGAGCCTCAGGACCGCCAGATCGGCCGGGGACCCCTCGGAGATCAGGCCGCTGTTGTCCAGGCCCATCGCCTCCGAAGCGTCCCCGGTGAGGCTTCTGAGCCATGCTGAACCGCATTCCGGCCTGTGTCCGGAGGACAGGGCGGCCAGCGACATGGCGAGCCTCGCGTCTCCGGCAGCGTCCAGCCGGTTGTTGCAGGCCGCCCCGTCGCTGCCGAGGAGAACCCGCACGCCGGAGTCCCGAAGTGACTGGGTGTCGGCAATCCCGCTGGCGAGCTTGAGGTTGGCCCAGGGACACGTCACGGCCGAAGCGCCCGAGGCGGCGAGTATGCCGGCCTCTCCTTCCTGGAGGTGTATGCAGTGNGCGAGCAGGGTGCGGCTTCCCAGGAAGCCCCTCCTNAGGAGGTAGCGGATGTTCCCGCCGTCGCTCCTGATCCCNGGATCGAGCAGCTCGTNCGGAGACTCGGCGGCGTGGGTGGCCCTGCACACTCNGGCCGGGAGCCCCGCCAGCCATCTCCACAGGGCGTCGGAGCACGAGAGTGCGAACCTCGGAGCGTAGCACCTCGAGACGAGCCCCCCGTAGAGGTCCTCCAGGGACCGGGTCTCCTCCCTGAGCTCCGCCAGGTCGGCCTCGAGACCGGCCGGCCCCCTGTCCATGAGCGCATTCCCCGCGACCGCCCTGATCCCGCTGCGCCGCAGGATGTCGAGGGTCACCCCGGTGCCCCGCACCGAGCCCATGTCCAGCAGGCAGGTACATCCCGAGGAGAGAAGCTCCATGAGCGAGAGGATGACGCTCGTGGCCAGGGTGTCGGCGGTGTGCGCGGCCTCCAGGGGCCAGATGCGCTCGGACAGCCAGGGCATCAGGGGCCTGTCCTCCGCCATGCCCCGGAACAGCGTCTGGCAGAGGTGGACATGCGCCTGCACGAGCCCGGGCGACGCTAGGAGGCCTGTTCCTGCCGCGTCGGGGCACCTCCTCAGCGAGGAGATCCTCCCGGCGGAGGTGGCGATCTCCCAGCCTCCATCGCAAACGCCGGCTTTCCAATCCATTATGGCGCGAACCCGAAGTTCCATGTCATCAGGATTCTAGCTCTGCCGAAGCCCGGGCGCCACGGCCTCGCAGCCCGCCGACGGGTTGACCACGGAGTCTGTATTGGGAATGATCGAACGGCAAAAAAACCTTGAACGCTCTTTCAAGCGGGGGTGTGACTTTGGCGAGGTTCCTGCTCGTCGCGCTGCTCGTCGTGGCTGCCAGCCCGGCCACGCCGTTCGTCCAGCGGACCCTTGAGAACGGGCTGGAGGTGATCGCGGTCCAGGACTCCACGGCCCCGGTGGTCACCATCTGCATAGCCGTGAGGACCGGCGCCACCTGCCAGACGCCAGAGACCTGCGGCCTGGCTCACTTCTACGAGCACATGTTCTTCAAGGGGAACGCCAGCCTCCCCGACCAGACCGCGTACAACAGCAGGATGCGCGAGCTGGGGATCATCCAGAACGGCATGACATCCGACGAGATGGTACGCTACTTCATCACCCTCCCCTCGCAGCGCTTCGATGAAGGCATGGAGTTCATGTACTATGCCATCGCCACGCCACTCTTCGACGAGGAGGAGATCGAGAAGGAGAGGCAGGTCGTCCTCGACGAGTACAACCGAGGGACCACCTCCCCGTTCTGGAGCTACTGGCTGTCCCGGGAACAGGTCATCTTCCCCGACGCCCCGTGGCGGGCGAGCACGATCGGGAGGCCCGAGGTCATCGCCTCAGCCGACGAGGGTGCCATGAGGCACTTCCTCGAGACCTACTACACGCCCGACAACTGCGCTCTCATCGTGGCCGGGGACGTCGAGCCGGAGATGGTCTTCGCCCTTGCNGCGACATACTTCACGGCCTGGTCGGGCGAGGGCGGGAGCGACTACGACGAGCTGCCCGTGATCACCCGCATATCCTCGGACACCACGGTCATAGTCCCCAGCCCGTCCGGTACTTCGTTCGTATCGGTGGCCATGGCGGGTCCGCCGTTCCATCTCGACACCAGCTCAACCTACGCCGCGGACGTGTGGGGCTCCTACCTCGAGCTGATGAGCCGCGAGTTCTACAACGACCTGGTGACCGACGGACCCTTCTACAACATCTCCGCGGGCTACTACACCCAGAGGTGCGATCCCGTCATCAGCTTCAGCGGCTCGGTGGCCGAAGGGCATGAGATGGAGGCGCTCGCGGCGCTCCATGCGGAGATCGACCAGCTCAGCGACCCCGGCTACTACGACGCCGAAGGTCTGAGGCTCGCCATCGAGATGCTCCGCAGGAACAGGCTCCTCTCCGAGGAGACCGCCTATGACGTCGCCGTCGAGTCGCTGGCGTTCTGGTGGGTGCTCGGAGGGGACCTCGACTACTACTCCTCATACCTGGACAGCCTGGAGGCCGTGACGCCGGAAGACCTGTCCCGCTTCATCGCACGGTATCTCGAGGACAGGCCCAGAGCCTCGTTCGTACTTCTGCCCGAAGGAGGCGCGGAATGATCGGACTGGCGCTCACAGCGCTCGCCGTCACGGCCGGGGCTCCTGCCGGAGTGACGCGCTTTGCCCTCTCGAACGGCATCGAGGTCATCTCGCGGCAGGTCGAGGGCAGCGAGGTCGAAGGGCTGGCGGTCTTCATCATCGGCGGCTCCAGGGCGCTTTCCCCGGACAACCAGGGGATCGAGTCGTTCGCGATAGAGTGTGCGCTCATGGGCTCAGGGAGATATCCGGGAGAGGCCTGGAGGGCGATGATGGACAGCACGCAGGCGACCATCTCCGGCACCTACGGCTACGATGCCAGCTGCTGCCGCCTCACGTGCCTCTCCGAGGACCTCCCGCTCCTGACCGACGCCCTGGCGGACTGCCTCACCGATCCCGAGATGGATCCGGAAGCCGTGGAGCAGGTGAGGGGGGGCCTGGTGCAGGGGCTCCTGGCGGAGGAATACGATCCCGACAGCAGGGTCTGGCTCGTGGCCAACAGGGGGCTCTTCGGTCCGGACCATCCCTACTCCCTGCGCCCCGGAGGTACTTCGGGAACAGTCCCTGCCCTGGATCCCGACGAGGCTGCCGCCTTCCTCGCCTCCCGGATGGAGTCGGGGAACATCCTGATCTGCCATGCCGGACCCAGCTCTCCCGAGCGGCTGGCCGGCATACTCGAGTCCTCGTTCGGGAACCTGCCCCGGGGAGGCGACGAGTTCCTTCCCGTCCCGGCCTTCCCGCTGACTTCAGACACTCTGGTGTTCGAGGCCGAGGACATCCCGACGGCATTCGCGGTGGTCAAGTTCCAGGGCCCGCCGCCCGACTCGCCGGACTACCCCGTGTTCCGCGCCGGGATGGACGTGGTGAGCGAGCTGCTGTGGCAGAGGCTGCGGACGGACTCCGCCCTGACTTACGCCACATATGCGGGCGCGGGGCTCTCCCAGGGGAACTGGGGCTATCTCTACATCAGCTCGGCCNGGCCCGCCGAAGCCTGTCCGCTGCTCGCGGCGGTCTACAGGGAAGCCTCCTCCGGCACCCTGGACGAGGATCTCGTGAGGGGAACCCTCGAATCGGGCAGGACGGCCTTCTCGATGCAGATGGCTTCGAGGGGCACCCAGGCCTACATGATGGGAATCTATGAGATCGAGACCGGGGATTGGCGCAACGCATGGCTCTACAGCGATATTGCGGCCGGGTGTTCCCCGGAGGAAATCAGTGCGGCGCTCGCACGCTGGTCCGGCCCGGTCTCCTGGGGCCTGATCGCCGGAGGCGGCGAAGCGGGGCTCGGCCCGTGGCCGCTCGGATCCGGAGAGGATGATTGATGCGCTGGAGCCTGGCTCTCGCCTGCGCTGCGGCTCTCGCCTGCTCGTGCGGCGCTCCTGGCGCGGTCCGGAGCACCGGGAANGTGTCGATCACGGGCATCGTCGAGGTCTACAATCCGGGCGCGGGNGAGCAGACGATCGTCCTCGTCGACGATCTGACCGGCTCGTCGTTCGTCCTGACCGGTGAGGTCGCCGCAGAGCTCCGCGAGAGCTGGGGCAGCCATGTGACGGTTCTCGGAGCGCCCCTCCCGCCGGAGCAGGCCGGCGGAGGGAGGCCCCGCCTCGAAGTGCTCGACTACACCTGCGAGGGTGGAAACGAGGAAAGCTCCCCGGATCTCTGAGGAGCGCTCTGCCGGACAGCCGCCCGAGCGGCCCCCGGGAAAGACGAAGTCTCGTGAAGAGTAATCGCAACGGCGAAGGCATAGACCGTTCCAGCCTCCGCGTGATAATCCAGCTGCTGCTCAGGCACAGGCGAGCCCTGCTCGCAGGCATCGCCGCGCTCGTCGTCGTAGACTGCCTCCAGCTGATCATCCCCAGGATCACCCAGGTTGTCGTCGACCAGCTNNCGGAGGGCACCTCCACCAGGGAGAAGCTCGTCCTGCTGGGCGCCGGGATCTTNGCCGTCTCNCTCGGGATGGCGCTCTGCAGGTTCGTGTGGCGCTTCTTCATCATGGGCTCCAGCCACAAGATCGAGCGCGACCTGAGACAGGACCTCTACGATCACCTGCAGGGGCTTTCGCCCCAGTTCTTCGACAGGACCAAGGTGGGCGACCTCATGGCGCACGCCACGAACGACCTGACGGCCGTGAGGATGGCCACCGGGATGGGCGCGCTCGCCTCCTTCGACGCCGTCTTCCTGGCCGTGGCCAGCCTCTCGATAATGCTCTCGATGAACGCCCGGCTGACACTTCTGACCCTCATACCGCTCCCGTTCCTCACGCTGGTGATGTTCAAGTACGGCAAGCTGGTCCACTCCAGTTTCACCGCGGTCCAGGAGGCCTTCTCGCTGCTCACCGACAAGGCCCAGGAAACCCTCTCGGGCATGAGGGTGGTGAAGGCCTACGGCGACGAGGCATCCGAGGCGGGGTACTTCGCCGCGAGAGCGGAGGGCTGTGCGCGGGAGAACATCAGGCTGGGGCGGGTCTGGGGCTTCTTCGAGCCGCTCATCGGAGCCCTTGCGATGACCAGCATGGTCATCCTCCTGGGCGCAGGCGGCCGGATGGTCGTCCGGGGCAGCGTCACCCTCGGCGAGTTCGTGGCCTTCTCGAGCTACCTCGGCACGCTCATCTGGCCGATGATGGCGGTGGGCTGGGTCGTCAACATGCTCCAGCGCGGAACGGCGAGCATGGCCCGTCTGCAGAAGATCTTCAACACGCCCCCGGACATCGTCGGCGGGTCCGGCGCCGGGGTTGTCGAGCCCTCCCTGGAGGTCCGCGGGCTGAGCTTCACCTACCCCGGCACCGAAGCGGTGGTGCTCGAAGACATAAACTTCTCGGTNCCCGCGGGCAGCACCCTCGGGATCGTGGGCAGGACGGGTTCCGGGAAGACCACCCTGATCGAGCTCCTCATGAGGCTCTACGACCCTCCCCGCGGCACTGTCTTCCTGGGGGGCAGGGACATANTGGACCTCGACCTCGCGAAGGCGCGCGGCGTCTATGGCTATGTGCCCCAGGAGACCTTCCTCTTCGCGATGACGATAGGCGAGAACATCGCCTTCGGCGCCGAGGGGCTGTCCCCGGAGAGGATCAGAGAGCTCGCCGCCCTNGTGCAGATGGAGTCCGAGATCCTCGAGTTCCCGGGGGGATTCGACACCCTGGTCGGCGAGAGGGGCGTCACCCTCTCGGGCGGCCAGAAGCAGAGGGTCGCCATAGCCAGGGCTCTGGCGGCCGATCCGGGAATACTGGTCCTCGACGACGCTCTCTCCAGCGTGGACACGGAAACCGAGGCGGCCATCCTCGGCGCGCTCGGAAGCGAGCTGTCCACGCGCACCAGCATCGTCATTGCGCACAGGATCAGCACCGTCAGGCGCGCCGACCGGATAATTGTCCTCGACGGGGGCAGGCTCATCGAGAAGGGCACCCACGAGGAGCTCCTCGCCGAAGGCGGGTTCTACGCCGATCTCTTCAGGATGCAGCAGCTCGAGGCAGAGGCGCGCAGGTCCTCCGGTGCGGCTGCCCCCGCAGGCGGGGAGGACTAGGGTGCACGGCCCGTCATCCTACTTCGACAGCGACGTCATCGAGGGAAAGGCCTACGACGGCCGCCTGATGAAGCGCCTCCTGGGCTATGTGAGGCCGCATCTGAAGCTCGTCCTGCTCGCGATGCTCTTCATGTCCGTCACAACCGCCATCGACCTCCTCACGCCCTACATCAGCAAGGTCGGGATCGACAGGTACCTNGCCAGGCTCTACCAGATCTACGAGGCACCGGCCTCCGGATGCGACTCGCTCATGTCCCTCCAGCCCGCCGAAGGCGACTTCGCGAGGCTGGACACAGGGCTCGTTCTGGTGAGGAAGGCCTCCCTCGAGAAGCTCGATCCGGTCTTCCGGAGCCTCCTCGTCCATGGCGGGAGGCTCGACTCCGGCACTTTCTACCGCTTCCCAGCATCAGAGGCCCGGGATGGTGTCGGAACCGTGATCGGGGACGAGTGGCTGGTGCCCGAGAGGAGCCTCTCGTCTGTGCCGCCTGCCACGCTCGTGAGGATAAGGGGCGGCGACCTGAAGGGGATCACGAATCTGGCCCTCCTGGCCGGACTGCTGATACTGCTCGGTCTGGGAGCCGGTTACGGACACGTGCTCACCCTGCAGATCGCGGGCCAGAGGTCGATGTACGACCTGCGGACGGCACTCTTCCGCCACATCGAGAAGCTGTCTCTGGGGTTCTTCGACAGGAACCCCGTNGGCCGCCTGGTCACGCGGGTGACGAACGACATAGAAGCCCTCAACGAGATGTTCAGCGCCGTCCTCGTCAACCTCGTGAAGGACATCCTGCTGCTGGCAGGCACCATCAGCATCCTCTTCGCCCTCAACTCCAGGCTCGCCCTCATCTCGCTCGTGGTGATGCCGCTGTTCGTGGTCATCTCCGTCGTATACCGCCGCAAGGCCCGCGGGGCCTACCGGGAGTCGCGCAGGTTCCTGGCGGGGCTCAACGCATTTCTCGCGGAGGACCTCTCGGGGGTGAAGATCATCCAGATCTTCAGGAGGGAACGGGCTCAGCGCGAGAGGTTCGCAGGCATGAACAGCTCGTACTTCCAGGCGAACATGCGGCAGATCGTCATCTTCGGGATCTTCCGCCCGCTCATAGAGGTCATCGCCACCGCGGGCGTGGCCGTCGTCATCATCTACGGAGGCTTCGGCGTGCTGGCCGGCTCGCTGACCCTCGGAGCCCTCGTGGCGTTCATCAGCTACGTCAGGCAGATGTTCAGCCCNGTGGCCGACATGAGCGAGAAGTACAACATCATGCAGAGCGCGATGTCCTCGGCCGAGAGGGTGTTCGCCATCATGGACACCGAGCCGGTGGTCCGCGAGAACACCGGGGCGGTGCTTCCGCAGGAGGTGGCGGGCAGGGTNGAGTTCGAGGGCGTCCATTTCTCCTATGTGCCCGAGAAGCAGGTCCTCAAGGGCGTCTCGTTCTCGGTCGAGCCTGGCAGGAGCGTCGCAATCGTGGGGGCGACGGGTGCCGGGAAGACCTCCATCCTCAACCTGCTGTGCCGCTTCTACGACCCCGACGCCGGCTCGATAAAGATGGACGGCATAGACATCCGCAATCTCAGATTCCCGGCCCTGCGCGACAACATGGCGATAGTCCTCCAGGACGCCTTCATCTTCAGCAGGACCGTCGACGAGAACATCAGGCTGGGGGCCCGGATGCCGCGCGAGAAGGTCCTCGCCGCCGCCGAGATGGTGCAGGCTCGCGAATTCATAGAGAAGCTGCCCAACGGCTTCGACGAGGTGATGGCCGAGCGCGGCGCAACCCTCTCGACCGGGCAGAAGCAGCTGATCTGCTTTGCCAGGGCCCTCGCCCACGATCCCAGGGTGCTGATACTCGACGAAGCCACGAGCAGCGTGGACCCCGCGACCGAGCAGCTCATCCAGAAGGCCATCGTAACGCTCATGGAGGGCCGCACCAGCATCATCATCGCCCACAGGCTCAGCACGATCCAGAAGGCCGACGAGATCCTCGTCCTGGACGACGGCAGGATCGTGGAGCGCGGCAATCACCAGCAGCTGCTCGCGAAGCGCGGCTTCTACTACAACCTCTATCTCCTCCAGTACCGGAGCGCCTGACGGCGGAGCCCCGGCAGGGCCGCGCCGGCCGGCACTTCGCTCTCTTGTGAAACCTCCTGCCCCCGCCTAGAATAGATGCCATTGAGCCGGCCACTTCCGCGGGGGAGAGTTTGACTGCCGCAAAGCGCGACGAAGCAAAGACATCCAGGTTGATCGACCGCATCCGGGAGGCCGAGGGCGAGCTCGAATCGGATGCCATGAGCCCTTCGCAGCTCGCGCGCACCGTGCTGCCGCTGGAGGGGAGCTTCCTCAGGCAGCTCTTCGAAGGCTCTCCCGACGCCATGGCGGTCGTGGACAACGAGGACAGGGTGCTCGAGACGAGCCGCGGCTTCACGGAGCTGTTCGGCTACCCGAGCGAGGAGGCGCGCGGGAAGCTCATCAACGAGCTCGTGGCGCCGGGCGGCCTTTCCGCCGAGGCCAGCTCCATCTCCGCCAGGGTCCTCTCGGGCGAGGCCGTNCATTCCGAAGCGCTCCGGATGCACAAGGACGGCCGCACCATCCCGGTATCGCTCATCGCATATCCCATCCAATACGGCAGGCAGCAGATCGGCGTGGTCTCCATCTACAGGGACGCCAGCGCCCAGAAGCGGACGGGAGAGCAGTTCAGGGACTTCCTGCAGCACGCGGGCGCGATTGCGGTCATGCTGGACGCGAGGGGACGGATCGCCTTCGCCAACAGCTTCCTCCTGGACCTGCTCGGCAGGTCCTTCCAGGAGATCATGGGGGCGGACTTCGTCGAGGCCTGCATCCCCGAGGAGACCCGCCCCACGCTCCGGCACTACATGGAGGAGCTGCTCTCCACCGGGGGCAGCTTCGAGGGTGTCAACGAGCTGCAGGCCCAGTCGGGCAGGCGGCTTATCTCCTGGTCCTTCTCCGTCCTGCGCGACCAGTACGGCAGGTCTTCGGGGCTGGCCGGCATCGGCCTCGACATCACGGCCCAGGAGGCGTCCAGGAAGGCCCTCGAGAGGCGCGGGAAGATCCTCGAGGCTGTCAGCTTCGCCGCGGACAGGTTCCTGAGGTCCGGGAACTGGGAGTCCGAGATACTCCCCGTGCTGGAGAAGCTCGGCCTCGCATCCGAATCCGGCAGAGCCTGCATCGTCCGCAGGACCCCCGGCGCGCCCGGATCCGAGATGCTGTGTGAATGGTGCTCGAGGCAGGCCTTCTCGGTTCCCGGCCCGGCCCCGGCCGTCCCCATCGAACAATGGCACGACACGCTGTTCCGTAACGAGATCGTCTCCTTCGCCGCCTCGGTTCCGGGAATCCCAGTTCCCGACGAGCTCGCCGCCAGGGGGGTGCTCTCGGGCGTCGCCGTCCCGGTCTTCAGGGGCGCACAGCTCTGGGGCCTGCTGGGATTCGAGGACTTCGCAGGCGAGAGGAACTGGTCCAGCATCGAGACGGAGGCCCTGAGGGCGGCCGCCGACATTCTCGGGGCGGCCATCCTGAGACGCGAGTTCGAGAAACAGCTTCGCAACAACATGGCGCAGTATGCCGCGCTGATCGACAACCTCTCCGTCGGAGTGCTCGCCGAGAGCGGCGACGGGACGGTTCTCTATGCGAACAGCGCCCTCTGCACGCTGTTCGGCCTGCCCTCCCCGTCCGACATCCTGGGTCGCAGCCTCCCCGAGGTCTCGGCTGCGATGGGCGGGCTCTTCAGCGATCCCGGGGAGTTCACGAAGGGCAGCCTCGAGGTGATGGAGGCCGGAGCCTCGGTGAGGGGTCAGGAGATGATCCTCAGGAGCGGCCTGATCCTGGAGCGCGACTACGTGCCCATCGCCCTCGGGGCCGAGAAGCTGGGCCACCTCTGGCTCTACAGGGACGTCACGGAGCAGAGGAAGGCGGAGAGCAGCGCGCTGCACGCCCAGAAGCTGGAGTCCCTCGGCCTGCTGGCGGGGGGCATCGCCCACGACTTCAACAATCTGCTCACGGGCATCCTGGGCAACATCAGCCTCGCGAGGATGTCCGTGGACGACTCCGACGAGCTCGCCCGCAGGCTCGACGACGCCGAGAAGGCCTCCTTCAGGGCCCGTGCGCTGACCCACCAGCTCCTGACCTTCTCCCGCGGAGGCGAGCCGGTCAAGAAGCTGACGGACATAAGAGGGACCATCCGNGATTCCGCCGAGTTCGTGCTGGCCGGAGGGCGCTGCAGGTGCGAGTTCAGGATCAGGCGTAACCTGGCGCAGGTCGAGGTGGACGAAGGCCTCCTCTCGCAGGTCATCACCAACATCGTCATGAACGCGAGCCAGGCGATGACCTCCGGAGGACTGATCATCCTCGCCGCCTCGAACCTGGAGCTGGTCTCCGACGCCCCCCCGCTCTCGGCGGGGCTGTATGTGCACGTCACGGTGGCCGACGAGGGTCCCGGGATCCCGCCCGAGAACCTCGAGCGGATCTTCGATCCCTACTTCACGACGAGGCCTGACGGCATCGGCCTGGGCCTCGCCGCGTGCTACTCGATCATCGCCCGCCACGGGGGGCAGATACTCGTCGATTCCGAGGTAGGCAGGGGAACCACCTTCCACATCTACCTGCCCGCCTCCGGCGGCGACTCCCCGGAGGAGGCCGACCAGGGAGACCTGCCCGATCTGTCGGGCTGCGGCAGGGTGATGGTTGTGGACGACGACGAGATGGTGCTCGGAGTGGCGGCCGCCATGCTCAGGTCGATCGGTTACAGGACCGATACNGCCGCCGACTGCGCCGAGGCCGAGGAGAAGATGAAGGCCGCCATGGACGCGGCAAAGCCGTTCAGCGCAATAGTGCTCGACCTCACGATGCCGGGAGGCCCCGGCGGCGTCGAGACTCTGAAGAGGCTGCGGGAGATAGATCCCTCCATACCGGCCGTCGTCTCGAGCGGCTATTCCACGAANGCCGTCATGAGCAACCCCGCGCTCTACGGATTCGACGGAGGGGTGGCAAAGCCATACAGGGTCGAGGATCTGGCGTCGGCGCTCGGCCAGGCCCTGAGGACCGGGCACAACTCCGAAGGTGGAGGCGGGCGGCCCTGATGGTCCACGTCTACACCGGCAACGGCAAGGGGAAGACCACCGCCGCGCTCGGGCTCTCGGCCAGGGCCGCCTGCGCCGGTATCAGAGTGCTGATCGGGCAGTTCCTGAAAGGTACCGAAACCTCTGAACTATGTCTGCCGCTGCGCTTCCCGGGATTGATCGAGATCGAGCAGTACGGAACCGGGGNCTTCGTGGGGCGGGGCGGTCCTTCNGAGGAGGACGGCAGGAAGGCGATGGAAGGCCTCGGCAGGATCAGGGCTTCCATCCTGTCCGGCGGCTTCGGAATGGTCGTGGCGGACGAGATCTGCGTGGCCGTGAGCCTGGGGCTGATCACCGAGGCGGAGGTCGTCGGTCTGGCGAGAGGCTGCCCCCGGTCCGTCGAGCTGGTCCTGACGGGCAGGGGAGCGACTCCGGCGATCATCGAGGCCGCCGACCTGGTCACCGAGATGGTCGAGGTGAAGCATTACTTTTCGGACGGGGAGATGCCGGCCCGTAAGGGCATAGAGTACTGACGGGAGGCGATGCCGTGAAGCTGCTGCTTGTTCTAGCCGCCGCCGCGTCCGTGTCCGGCGCGACGGACAGGAGCGATCTGGAGCTGGTCTTCGGCGCAGGTGCATGGGTGCCCACCGGGTCGGATTTCGAGACGACCCTCTCGGCCGGACCCGCCATCGTCGCGGGGCTGCAGATTCCGATGTTCGAGCAGGACTGCATCTTCCTCAGGAGCGGCTACAGGCACGCCGCAAGCGACAACGAAGCCTGGGACGGCGTCTCCTGCGTCCCCTTCGAGCTGGGGTACAGAGCCTATCCCCTCTACAGGAGGTTTGCGGGACCCCGTGGGCTCGAGCCGTTCGTCGGCCTCTCCGCCGGCGGCTTCGTGGCCTGGGACTCCCCCGTGGAGGGCGACGGGAGGACGGCCGGGGGCGGGAGGCTCGCGGCCGAGCTGGGCGCCAGGATCCGCGTCGGCGGGACCAGCTACGTGGACGTCTTCTTCGCGCCGGAGTGGATGCCCCTGGGCAAGGATCTGGCAGGCGAGGACGACCTCTCGGGCCTCTCCGTCGGGGCGCTCCTCTCCTTCGTCCCCTGAGGGGCCGCCAGCAGGGGTCCTCCGAGCTGTCCGCAGGCACCCTGCANCGAGCCTCCGCGAGACTGCCTCTCGAAGGCGTTGACGCCGGCCGAGCGCAGCTCGGAGACGAACCGGCGCAGCGCCGCCGTGGTCGGGCGCTTCCACTTNAGGCCTTCTATCTCATTGTAAGCTATGATATTGACCTTGCAGTCGAGGCCCCGCGCNAATCTCGTGAGGGCNTCCCTCTCCCCGGTCGAGTCGTTGACCCCCTCCACGAGGCAGTACTCGAGCGTGACGGAGCGGTTGACCGAGGAGGAGTATCTGCGTATTGCCGAATGCAGCTCCCTCAGCCCCCACTCCCTGGACGCCGGCACGAGCAGGAGACGGGTGGCCTCCACAGCGCTGTGAAGCGACACCGCGAGGCCTGTCTGCCCCGGCAGCTGCGCCAGCTTGTCTATGCCCGCGGGTATGCCGACCGTGGACACTGTGATGTGGCGGGTTCCCATACCCACTCCCCACGGAGAGGTCAGGACGGCCATGGCGTCCCTCACGGCGGCGAAGTTGAGGAGCGGCTCGCCCATCCCCATGAAGACGGCATTGCTGATCCTGTCGGGCGAGCAGTCCCGCTGGAGGGCCTGGAACTGGGCGACTATCTCGTCGCTCGACAGGTTGCGCCTGAAGCCGGCGAGCCCGGTGCGGCAGATGCTGCACCTCAAGGGGCAGCCGATCTGCGACGAGAGGCACGCCGTGATCCTCTTCGAGCC
>JGI20214J51650_10000266_pt1 | contig 33330 bp, 32 predicted proteins | sample WetSurMetagenome_FD_51650 | JGI IMG/M metagenome (IMG submission 51650)
CAAGGAAGGGTCGGCGCTCGATCTGTTCGCCTCGCTCAAGACGAATAACCTGAAGCCGATGCTGGCGGTGGCCCGCGACAATTTCGAACTCACCCGTTACCTCATCACCGAAGCGTTCCGCTCGCACAAGGAACGCATGGCGATCCTGCGCGGTTTTTATGCGGATGCCAAGGATGACGATTGGGAGCTTGCCTCGGCCGGGCAACGCGTACAGATCATCAAGGGTTGCGACAAGAATGGCGGAAAACTGGAATTCGGCACCGAGATCGTGACGGCCAGGGACGGCACACTGGCCGCGCTGCTGGGTGCCTCGCCCGGCGCATCCACTTCGGTGCAGGCGATGATCGAGGTGATCGAACGGTGTTTCAGGCAGCGCATGAAGAGCGCCGACTGGAAACACAAGATGAAGGAAATGATCCCTTCCTATGGCGAGTCCCTGGATCAAAATGTGAAATTGCTGCATGAAGTGCGGCGGCGAACGCTGAGCACGCTCCGGCTGGGTTAGCGGCCGGGGAAATATATCGCCTGTTCGTGATGCCCCTTCGACCACGTTCGGGGCGAATGGATATGTTCAGTGTTTCCCGGTTGGGCAGATGAAGCGACGGCGTGAGTGCTGTGACTGATACGATCAGTCGTTGAAGCGTTTCGCGATCAATACCGCGTTGCTGCCGCCGAACGCAAAAGAATTGGACATCACGGCATCGAGTTTGACATTGCTGCGGCCCAGGTTGGGCACGTAATCCAGGTCGCACTCGGGATCGGGTTCGTGCAGGTTGATGGTCGGGGGAATGGACTGGTTGTGCAGGGCCAGCACCGCGGCCATGAATTCGACCGCGCCGGTCGCGCCCATCAGGTGGCCGTGCATGGATTTGGTCGAGCTGACCGGAATCCTGGCAGCGTGAGGGCCGAACACTTGCCTGATGGCTTTGGTCTCCTCGATGTCGCCGGCCTGTGTGGCTGTGCCGTGGGCGTTGATGTAGTGGATGTCCTGCGGCTGCAACCGCGCCTCGCGCAAGGCATTGAACATGGTGCGCGTCTGCCCTGCGGCATCCGGCTTGGTGATGTGGCTGGCGTCGGAGGAGCAGTCGTATCCGACCAGTTCGGCATAGATATTTGCACCGCGTTTCAGCGCGCGCTCAGCCTCTTCCAGCACCAGCACGGCAGCACCTTCGCCGAGTACCAATCCGCTGCGATTCTTCGAGAACGGCTTGCAGGACGCTCCCGCATCGTTGGGGTCTTCCTGCGCCAGGGTGCGCAAGGCTTCCCACGCCTTCATCGCGCCCAATGTAAGCATTGCCTCCGAGCCGCCGGCCAGCATCACTTCGGCGTAGCCGTGCTTGATCTGGCGATAGGCTTCGCCGACAGCGATGGCCGAGGAGGAGCAGGCGGTGGCATAAGTCATGTTTGCGCCCTGCAGGCGGTATTTGATGGAAACGTGCGAGGCAGCGGCATTGTTCATGCTGAGCAATACGCTCAGCGGTTTGACGCGCGGCGGCTTCCCCAGTAGCGTTTCTATGTAGCCGTCTTCCAGCGTGCCGGCGCCCCCCAGGCAGGAACCCATGCAGACGCCGGCGCGCGGTTGTTCCGTTTCAGCAAGTTCGAGTTGCGCATCCTGCACGGCCTGTTTCGCGGCCACCAGCGCGAACTGGCTGAAACGCTCCATGCCGCTGAGCTGGATCTTGCTGAAATGTGCAGCGGGGTCGAAGTCGTCGACCGGCGCGCCGATGCGGATGGAAAGCTGTTCGATGAAATCGCTTTGCAGGCGCTTGATGCCGGAACGGCCTGCCATCAGGTTGCTGAAGAATTCATCGGGATTTTTGCCGACCGGCGAGATGATGCCCAATCCGGTAATGACGACACGCCTGGTCATGGGACTTACTGTGCAGTGCCTTTTTGCTCGGCGACGATCTTGTCCACCAGATTAACCACGTCCTGCAATGTTTTGAGTTCGACGCGTTCTTCGGGCATGGTGATCTTCAGTTCGTCTTCAAGGTTGAACGTGAATTCGATCACCGACAGTGAATCCAGTCCCAATCCTTCCAAAGTTGCATCGGGGGTAAGGTCTTCAAGCTTGAGGTCGAATTGCTTGACCATCATGCTTTGTATAGTTTGCAGGGAGCTCACAGTTGCTTGTTTCCAGTAACAAATTGGTTACGATTATAGCAGAAACCGAGCATCAGGCAGGGGTATGTTGGGCGCGTACGCTTTCGAAAAAACGGATGGTATCCGAGGCCACCTGTTCCCGGTCGTTGTCCACGGTGATCATATGATAGCTGTTGTGCAGCATCACGTTTTCCACTGTTCCGGAGCCGATGTGCTGGGCGATATAGTAAGCGCTGCGCGGCGAGGCGACTTCGTCTTCCACGGCATGGATGACGATGGCGGGGGCGGTGATGCGCGACATCGTTTTCTTGACGGCGGCGATCATGCGCTCCGCTTCCTGGATGGCGGGCAGGTTCAGCCGGCTGGCGCCGACCATGGAGGCATCCTTGTGCGCCATTTCGCGCGCGACCCAGCGGCGCAACTGTTCGTTCTTGAGGCCGAAGGGTTCGCGTTCCTTGTAGGTGTACCAGTAGCGGATCGGCCAGACGTAGCCGAGATAGCGAAAGCACCGGTACCAGGGCATGGCCCAGCCGTCGTACCACAGCGTCGTGGACAGCAGCGTCAGCGCTGCAACCTCGTCGCCCAACTCGGCGGCGATACTGAGCGACAGGGTTCCGCCGATGCACAGTCCGCCCAGCGCTACGGTTTTGTATTGCCGTTTCAAAGTGCGGAATTCTTCCAATGCCTTGGCATGCCAGTCCTGCCAATGCGTGACCGAGCGCGGCGTATCGCCGTGCTCGAAACCGTAGCCCGGGATGTGCGGCAGGTGCACCGTGTAACCGGCCTGCTGCAGGCGTTTGGCCAGCGGCAGGAGTTCGGCCGGGCTGCTTTGCAGTCCGTGGATCAGCAGTACCGCATGTTCACCGCCGGCAAGCGTGATTGGGCTCATCAAATCAAGGTTGGTAACGAGAGGGGGCGGCATTCTAGCAAATCCGGCCGTATCCGGTTCGGCAAGTCTGCGCATCCCGGTCATCCTGCATGCAGCGTTACAGGCCGCTGCGCTATAATCGACGTGATTCATTCAGGTACTCACAAAAAAGTCATGGACAAACAACTACGCGAAGCCGCACTGCAATATCACCGCCAGTCACCAGCAGGAAAAATCTCGGTCAATTCCACCAAGCCGATGATCACTCAACGCGATCTTTCTCTGGCGTATTCTCCCGGCGTGGCGGCGGCGTGCGAACTCATCGTGGAAAATCCGGCAGAAGTCCGCAACATGACGGCCCGCGGCAATCTGGTGGCGGTCATCACCAACGGCACGGCGGTGCTTGGCCTGGGCAACATCGGGCCGCTGGCAGCCAAGCCGGTGATGGAAGGCAAGGGTGTGCTGTTCAAGAAATTCGCCGGAATCGACGTGTTCGATCTGGAGATCAACGAGCACGATCCGGACAAGCTGGTGGATATCATCGCGGCACTGGAGCCGACCTTCGGCGGAATCAATCTGGAAGACATCAAGGCACCCGAGTGTTTCTACATCGAACGCAAACTGCGCGAACGCATGCACATCCCGGTATTCCACGACGACCAGCACGGCACCTCCATCATCGTCGGCGCGGCACTGTTGAACGGACTCAAAGTGGTGGGTAAAGACATTGCCAGGATCAAGCTGGTGGTGAGCGGCGCGGGTGCCGCCGCATTGGCCTGTTTGGACATGCTGGTCGATCTCGGCGTGAGGATGGAGAACATCATCGTCACCGATATCAAGGGTGTGGTGTACAAAGGCCGTACCGAAGAAATGGACGACAACAAGGCGCGCTACGCGGTGGAGACTTCGGCGCGCACGCTGGGCGAAGTCATCGCCGGGGCGGATGCTTTCCTGGGCTTGTCCGCCGGCGGAGTACTGAAGCCGGAGATGGTCAAACAGATGGCAGACAAGCCGCTGATCTTCGCTCTGGCCAATCCGACGCCGGAGATATTGCCGGAACTGGTCAAAGCGGCGCGATCCGACGCCATCATGGCGACCGGTCGTTCCGACTATCCGAACCAGGTGAACAACGCGCTGTGCTTCCCCTACATTTTTCGCGGTGCGCTGGATGTCGGCGCGACCACCATCAATGAAGCGATGAAACGGGCGGCGGTGTACGCCATCGCCGAACTGGCCGAGGCCGAACAGTCGGATGAAGTGGCGGCGGTGTATGGGGAAGAGAACCTCTCGTTCGGTGCCGAGCACCTGATTCCCAAGCCTTTCGATCCGCGCCTGATCACGCGCATCGCGCCCGCCGTCGCCCAGGCGGCGATGGACAGCGGCGTGGCGGCACGCCCCATCGCCGACATGGACGCTTACCGCGAGCAGTTGTCGCAATTCATCTACCACTCGAACATGCTGATGAAGCCGGTGTTCAACATTGCCAAGAAGTACCCGAAACGGCTCGTATATGCCGAGGGAGAGGACGAGCGGGTACTGCATGCTGCGCAGATCGTGGTGGACGAAGGCCTTGCCTACCCGATCCTGGTCGGCCGCCCGGCGGTGATCGAGCAGCGCATCGCCAAGCTGGGTTTGCGCATACGCGCGGGCGAACATTTCGAACTTGTGAATCCGGAATTCGACAGCCGCTATCGCGAATACTGCGCCGAATACCATCGTGTCATGCAGCGCCAGGGCGTGACGCCGGAGACGGCCAAGCGCGAGATGCGCCGCCGCAACACGCTGATCGCGGCCATGCTGGTGCGCATGGATGCGGCCGACGCCATGCTGTGCGGCACCGTGTCGCAACCGTTGAGCCATCTGCGTTATATCAACGAGGTGATCGGCCAGCATCCGGGCGCGCATGTGTACGCGGCGATGAACATCCTGATGTTGCCCCGGCATACCGTTTTCATTTGCGACACGCACGTGAATCTCGATCCGACCGCCGAACAGGTGGCCGCGATGACGATGCTGGCCGCGGAAGAAGTGCGCCGTTTCGGCCTGACGCCCAAGGTGGCGCTGTTGTCGCATTCCAATTTCGGCAGCCACAAGGACGCCTCGGCGCAGAAAATGAGCCGTGCGCGCGAATTGCTGGAGCAGCTCGCGCCGGAACTGGAGGTGGAAGGCGAGATGCACGGCGATGCGGCACTGTCGGAAACCTTGCGTCTGCAGGCATTCCCGGCTTCGCGCTTGAAGGGCGAGGCAAACCTGCTCATCATGCCGAATCTGGATGCGGCGAACATCGCCTACAACCTGCTGAAGATCACCGGAGGCGAAGGAATCACCATCGGTTCGATCCTGCTGGGGGCGAACAAATCGGTACATATCCTGACAACGACTGCGACGGTGCGCCGTCTCGTGAACATGAGCGCGCTGGCGGTGGCCGGCGTAAAGAAACATTAAGGGGACGCAATGAACAAGCATGAAGTGGAACTGCTCAGCCAGGAAATCGAGATGTTGATGAACGAACGTGCCCGTCTGCTCAAGGTGGTGGGTGCGGCCGCCGTATTGGTGGCGAATGCGGATGCGGCATTGCTGCAACCCAATGCGGTGGAGGCGGCCGAGATGTTATCCGAGACGTTGAACGCGCTACCCGAGGAAACACTGAAGGATGCGCTGGAAGCGGTCCATGCGGAGCAGGATGAGGCTTAGTCGTTGAGCCGACAATGAGCCAGACTCCGCAAAAGATCGGACTCATACTGACCGGCGGCGGGGCACGCGCCGCCTATCAGGTCGGCGTGCTGAAGGCCATTGCAGAGTTCGTGCCGCGCCGTGCACGCAGCCCGTTCCAGGTCATCTGCGGCACGTCGGCCGGCGCGCTGAATGCGGTGACGCTGGCGGTGAACGCGCAACACTTTCGCAAGGGTGTGAAATACCTGCTGGGTATCTGGACCAATGCCCATGTGAGCGATATCTACCGTTCCGACGCGCTCGGGGTTCTGAAAAACAGCAGCCGCTGGATGGCCGGTCTGGTGCTGAGTTTGATCGGCATCAATCGCATGCACCACATCTCGTTGCTGGACAATGCTCCGCTGGCGAAATTCCTGGAGCAGGCGCTGCCCTGCGACAAGATACAGGAGAATATCGACGCGGGTGCGCTTCATGCCTTGAGCATCACGGCCTCGGGCTACGGTTCAGGCCACTCGGTCACGTTCTATCAGGGTGTTCCGGGAATACAGCCCTGGAAACGTGCCCGCCGCCTGGGCATGGAAACCAAGATCGGTATCGAACATCTGCTGGCATCATCCGCCATTCCTTTTATATTTCCGGCTGTGCGTATTCACCGCGAATACTTCGGTGACGGTTCCGTGCGCCAGATCGCGCCGATCAGCTCGGCGCTGCATCTGGGGGCCGACAAGGTGCTGCTGATGGGAGCATGGCATGCCGACGATGAAGAAGGGCGGCGCCACCGGATGGACACTTATCCCACGCTGGCGCAGATTGCAGGGCACGCCCTGGACAGTATTTTTCTGGATGGACTGGAAGTCGATCTGGAGCGCCTGGAGCGCATCAACAAGACGGTCAGTCTGATTCCCGAAGAATTGCGGCAGGCCACCAACATGCGTCATGTCGATGTGCTGGTCATCACGCCCAGCCAGCCGCTGGAGAAAGTCGCCGAGCGGCATATCCAGCGCCTGCCGTGGGCCATACGCCTGTTGTTGCGTTCGGCCGGAGTGATGCGCCGCAGCGGTGCCAATCTGGTGAGCTATCTGCTGTTCGATAAAAACTATTGCCAGGCTTTGATCGATCTGGGCTATCAGGACGCCCTGAAGCGCCGCGAAGAGATACTCAGGTTCCTCGGCTATGATACGCCGGCCTCCGGCTGCGACATGCCCCAATGAGCGCAGCCGATGCGCCCAGACAGCTGACCTTTGCATTGTTGCGCAGACTGGCGGATGGCGAGTTCCATTCCGGCGAAGTGCTGGCCCGGCAATTCGGCGTGACGCGCGCCACGGTGAATAATGCTTTGCGGGATGCCGGGAGTCTCGGACTGACACTGTACAGCGTGCGCGGTCGCGGCTACCGCCTGGCGCGACCTTTGCAGTGGCTGGACGTCGAAGCGATCCGTGCCGCACTCGGCGCCGAGTGCGATGCCTTGCACGTCGAGATACTCGACCACGCGACCTCCAGCAACGCATTGTTGCTGCAACGTGCTTCTCAAGGCGCGGCCAGCGGCAGCGTGCTGGCAGTTGAGTGGCAAAGTGCGGGACGCGGGCGCCTGGGCAGGTCATGGTTTTCCGGCCTGGGCGACGCGCTCACTTTTTCCCTGTTGTGGCGTTTCGAGAGCGGGCTGGCTGCGCTGTCCGGCTTGAGTCTTGTGGTCGGTGTTGCCATGATGCGCGCGCTGAACGAACTCGGCGTCCCCGGTGCCGTGCTGAAGTGGCCGAATGATGTGCTGTTGAACGATGGCAAGCTCGCCGGGATATTGCTGGAAGCGCAGGGGGATATGCTCGGCCCCAGCGCGGTGGTGATCGGTATCGGCCTCAACCTGATCGTACCGGAGGCGCTGCGCGGACGCATCGGCCAGGCGGTGAGCGATCTGGCCTCGCTGGAGATGCCGGTGCCGGAACGCAACCTTGTGCTTGCGGTATCATTAAAAAATTTGGCGAAAGTGCTGCGCGAATTTGCCGAACGCGGTTTTGCGCCGTTGCGTGCGGAGTGGGAGAGCCACCATGTGTTTCAAATGCGCCCGGTGAAGCTGTCCCTGCCCGATGGTTCGCAGGTCGTCGGCACGGTAACCGGTGTGACGGATGAAGGCGCTTTGCGCCTGGAGACAGAGCAGGGCGAAAAAATATTCCACGCGGGCGAAGTCAGCTTGAGGGGGGCATGAATGTTGTTGCTGGATATTGGAAACAGCCGCTGCAAGTGGGCGCTGATACAAGACGGGGAATGGGTGCAGCAGGGCGCGGCAGGCAACACCGAATGGGTGTCCCTGCAACTGGCGTTTGCAAGTTTGCCGTCGCCGTCGCGTATTCTGGCCTCAAATGTGGCGGGCGAGGCGATGGCCCAGCGCGTGCGCGCGGTCTGTGCAGGATGGAATTGTCCTCTCGAGTTCATCACATCTCGCATCGAGCAATGCGGCGTGCGCAACGGCTATCGGCAAGTCGAGCGCCTTGGCAGCGACCGTTGGGCGGCGCTGATCGCGGCATGGAACACGGTGCACGGTGCGTGTCTGGTGGTGAATTGCGGGACGGCGACGACAGTCGATGCGCTCTCTGATAGGGGCGAATTCCTGGGCGGATTGATCCTGCCCGGTATCGGGCTGATGCAGCAATGTCTGGCGACGAATACCGCGCAGCTCATGGCAGAGAAAGGCGTGCTGCAGGATTTTCCGCTGAATACCGCCGATGCCATCCATAGCGGGATGCTGCGCGCCACCGAGGGNGCGATCCGGCATCAGTTCGATCTGTTGCAGGCGCGGTATGGCACAGTGCGCTGTCTGATCGGCGGCGGGGNGGCGGATGTGGTTCAGCCGCATCTCGACCTGCCGTCGGAGCGGGTGGACAATCTGGTGTTGAAGGGATTGCAGATCATTGGAGAGGCAAAGGCATGACAAAGTGGATCGCGGGATTGTTGTTGCTGGCCAACCTGGCGCTGTTTGGCTGGATGCGTTGGGGTAGCCTGCTGACCGAGGATGCGGATGCCGGACCGGCGCAAACGGCATTGCATCCGGACAAGATAAAGCTGCTTGAGGCCCTGCCTGCTTCTGCTGTCTCTGCGGCGTCAGGCAGTACACCGGGCTTGGCGCTGACCTTGTCGCCGGTCTCGGCACCTCCCGTTAGTGCAGCCACACCTGGGCATGTCCCTGCGCCGGCATCCGCACCAACTCACTTGCCGGCTGTTCCCGCATCCACTCCTGCACCAACTCCCGCATCAACACCTGCGCCGGCTGTTGCAGTGACAGCTTCGCCCAAGACTGCCAATTGTGCCGAATGGGGTGAGTTTTCCGGGGACGATCTGACGCGCGCGCAACAGGCGCTATCCCTGATGAAACTGGGTGACAACCTGACGCAGCGTTCAGTGGAGCGCAATCACGGCTACTGGGTGTATATCCCGCCGCTGAAGAAACACGCCAGCGTGGAAAAGAAGATCGCACAATTGAAAGAACGCGGGGTGAAGGATTACTTCGTGGTGCAGGAAAAAGGGAAATGGCAGAACGCCATCTCGCTGGGCGTGTTCGGGACGCAAGACGCCGCGGAAAAGTATATCGCCATGTTGCGCACCAAGGACGTGCGCACGGCCAAAGTCGGCGAACGCGTGAGCAAGCTCAAATATACCGTGTTCGTCATCAAGGATCTGGATTCGGGGACGGCAGACAAATTGAATGCCTTGCAGAAGGAGTTCCCCGACAGCGAGCTAAAGCTATCGACATGCAATAATTGACAGGAGAGGGTGAAATCAGCAAAATGCCGCCCTTCCTTGAAGTACGCGGTCAGGCAATACGACCGCGAAGCGCAAGAAAACGGTGATATAGCTCAGTTGGTTAGAGCACAGCACTCATAATGCTGGGGTCGGTGGTTCAAGTCCACCTATCACCACCAAATACCCCTCCGGCAAAATCATAACAAGCTTGGCCTGTTATTCCGGCTATATGCAATCCGCCTGGTAACTGCTAGATTACTTGTGCGATACATGCAACCGTGCATTTTTTGCAGGTATGAGTTTTCTGCTACAACATTAGTACGGTCCCCATGATTTTTGACACGCCATGCCTGAATCGGATAAACGCCCATTAAATTGGGACATACAACTCAATTTCGACAACCTTGAAATCAGGGAGGAAACACCCCCTGCAACCAGGAAAATCCCACCCAGGCAAATCATCGGGGAAAAATTTCCCAAAATTCTGGAACGCATAGAATTGCTCTGGTGTTCCCTGGAGCTTCACAAATATCTTGAACAGACGCTGTTTACCGATCGTTCCAACAGGCAAGGCTTTCCGAAGGAAGTGATGCAAGCCCTGGGGGAAATACACATCGAACACACAAGGATTCTGAAACTGAAAAAGATCATTAGTGAAGATGTGTGGGATATATAAACCGGGCATCGGGTTGGAGTTTTGAAGTTCCCCCGGTTTTGCCTGATGCACAAATTTTGTCTCACTCGTATTGTTGACCTTTTTGGACGTTTACCACTCAACGCCTTTTTGATACATAACGACACTTCAGGGCGATGGTTGCATTTAATAGTATGAGCGAATCGAGCTACTGGCTGCTTCGGTGCGGCAATCAATTGCTGGCTCCGGTTGAGAAGGCCGGTGGAAATATTTTTCCGCTCGGCCGGGCCTCGGATTTTGGAAATCCCGGGGAAGTCTTGCTGGTCGGGGAGTGGCAAGGGATACCTTGCTACGCTGCCGAATTCGATACGCTACCGGAAAATATTTCCCTGGAGCCGATATCAGTCCGCAGCCTGTTCAATTTGGCCGGTGCGGAGTCAATCGCGTTGGCAGCGCGCGCCATTCAACTTTTGGACTGGAAGAAGAACCACCGTTACTGCGGAAGATGCGGAACACCCACCACCGTGAGAGCATCGGAATTCTCCATTCTGTGTCCGGCGTGCAATCTCGTCGTCTACCCAAGAATCTCACCCGTCGTCATGGTGCTGATCAGTCGAGGAGATGAGCTGTTGCTGGCGCGCAGCCCGCGTTTCAAGCCCGGCGTCTTCAGTGCCCTGGCCGGGTTTGTTGAAGCCGGCGAAACCCTGGAACAATGCGCAAAACGTGAGGTGCGCGAAGAAGTGGGAATCGAGATAGATAATCTGCGCTATTTCAAAAGCCAGCCATGGCCGTTTCCGGACTCCCTGATGATGGCTTTCTTTGCCGATTACGCGGGAGGGACCATCAATCCTGATCCATCGGAAATTGAAGCTGCGCGCTGGTTTCCCCGCAACGCATTGCCGGCATTGCCTGAACCGGTGACCATCGCCCGCCAGTTGATCGATGCGGCGTGCAATACCCCTGAAAGCCCGGAGTAGGGTGTCCGCGGGCGCTTCAACTCACTTGCCTTATAATGCAGGCAATATTTGAGTATCTTCGTTATTGCAGCGATGACTCGGTCGCCACGGCTCTGATGGAATCCAAGGTTGAATGTGGTCTTCCATAGGAATGAATACAGCAAATGAAAAGTCATCCCGACCCGCTGGTCAATTTTGATTTCCGGCAGTACGCAATCGACAAGGTCGTCGATGCGATTTACTGGTGCGACGTACAAGCGCGAATACTTGACGTGAATGACAGCGCCTGCCGGATGGTCGGCTATAGCCGTGAAGAATTGGTTGCCATGAAGGTATCTGATCTGGACCCGAATTACCCTGTCGAGAAATGGCCTGAACACTGGGCTTCGCTTCAGAGGCGGGGCTCGCTTCAATTTGAAACCATCCATCGGAGCAGGAATGGTCGTCTGATCGATGTTGAAATCACCGCAAATCTGATCAACTACAACGGCCAGGAACTCAATTGTGCCATTGTGCGCGATATTGCAGAGCGAATTCAGATCCAGAAGAAGTCGGAGGTGATGCTGCGTCGGCACCAGGCCCTGATGCAATCTGCGCTCGAGGGCATCCATGTGATGGATATCCTTGGCAACATAGTCGAGGCCAATGATACTTTCTGTCAATTGCTGGGTTATTCCCAGGAGGAAGTCAAAAAATTGAACGTGGCCGACTGGGATGCGCAATGGTCGCGCGAAGAACTGTTGGAGCGTTTCAGGAACTTGATCCGGTTGAACAGTGCCATATTTGAAACCAGACACCGTCGCAAAGACGGAACGATACTTGATGTCGAAGTGAGTACGACCGGTGCGGAAATCGAAGGAAAGCAATATCTTTATGCTTCAAGCAGGGACATCACCAGGCGCAAACGTATCGAAACAGAACTGCGTATTTCCGCCACAGCCTTCGAGTCGCAGGAAAGCTTGCTGATCACCGATGCCGACGGTGTGATCCTGCGGGTCAACAAGGCCTTTGTCGAGAGCACGGGATATACGCCGGAAGAAGTTGTGGGCCATACGCCACGCTTGCTCAAGTCGGGTCGCCATGATGCTGATTTTTATCGAAAAATGTGGGATGAAATCAATCGCACCGGAACCTGGCAGGGAGAAATCTGGGACCGGCGCAAGAATGGCGAGGTCTATCCCAAATGGATGACCATTTCCGCCGTCCGGGGAGAGAAGGGCGTCGTTACCCATTATGTCGGATCGCACATCGACATCACCGAACGCAAGGCGGCGGAAGAGCAGATCCGGCAACTCGCATTCCATGACCCGCTTACCCGCCTGCCGAACCGGCAGCTTTTGCTGGACCGGCTGAATCAATCTCTGGTTGCCAGTGCGCGCAACGGTCGCAACGGCGCATTGCTGTTCATAGACCTGGATAATTTCAAGACACTTAACGACACGCTGGGTCATCTCATGGGCGACTTGCTGCTGCAACAGGTTGCAGAACGCCTGGTAAAGTGTGTGCGGGAAGGTGACACGGTGGCCCGCCTCGGAGGCGACGAATTCGTGGTGATGCTCGAAGACATGAGTGAACAGGCCATCGAGGCAGCGGAACAGGCAGAGGCGGTCGGCAAGAAGATACTTGCTTCCCTGAGCCAGCCATACCAGCTCGATGCAAACATATTCCGCAGTTCCGGAAGTATCGGTGCGACCGTATTTGGCGGGGGCATGCAGGAGGCAGAAGAGTTGCTGAAACAGGCCGACATTGCCATGTATCAGGCCAAGAAATTTGGCCGCAATACCTTGCGTTTCTTCGACCGCAAGATGCAGGACGCCATCAACGCCCGCGCAGCGCTGGAGGATGAGTTGCACAAGGCACTTGAGAGCCGTCAATTCCGGTTGTATTACCAAATCCAGATTGACAATTCCGGCCGTGCATGCGGCGCCGAGGCACTGATACGCTGGTTGCACCCGACACGCGGCCTGGTATCTCCTGCCCAATTCATCCCGCTGGCAGAAGAGACCGGGCTTATCCTGCCCATAGGCATATGGGTGCTGGAAACGGCCTGCGCCCGGCTCAAGGCATGGGCGGGCGTGGAACTGACCCGGTCCCTTGTCCTGGCGGTTAACATCAGTGCCCTGCAATTTCGCCAGGCAGATTTCGTGGATCAGGTGCGCTCGGCAGTGCAATGCAATGCCATCAACCCGAACCTGCTCAAGCTGGAACTGACTGAATCCATGTTGCTGGAAGATATTGAAGACACGATTGCCACCATGAACGCATTGAAAGCGATCGGTGTCCGGCTCTCGCTGGACGATTTCGGCACCGGCTATTCGTCCCTGCAATACCTCAAGCGGCTTCCGCTGAATCAGATCAAGATCGATCAATCCTTTGTACGGGATATCGCCACCGATGCCAACGATGCCGCCATCGTGCAGACCATCATCGCGATGGCCGAGACACTGGGTCTGGACGTCATAGCGGAAGGGGTTGAGACCGAGGGGCAACATGAGTTTCTTAATTTGCGCGGCTGCCGCGCTTTCCAGGGGTACTTGTTCGGCAAGCCGAAAACCATCGAACAGTTCGAGGTTTCACTGACTCTGGGATAATCGCTTTCGATAAGGGGCAGATCGCAAGTCGGGGTTGATTGAACCCGGTGTGGCAGGAGTTGCAACTGTGTGTATCCGATGGTTTCGCGACTAGAAAAATAAAAACTCCAGCATCGGCTGGAGTCTTTGATTTGGTGCAGTGTAGCTATTAAACTAGTTCTTATCCGTGAAGAGTTGTTTCAGCATCCACAATGAAAAGACTACAGCCAACAATGCCGAACCAATTGATACCAAATCTGCGACGAATGACATTTTCTGCTCCTCTCAAGAGAATTTGATTACACGCACTTTAAAAGTGGTATTTAAATCGTAGCACAGTTGGATTTTTCTTCACAAGAATTTTACACAAATGAAATCAGCCCGACAGGAGCGTCGCGGGCAAACGGAGGGGAGTAGTGGAGAGAAGAAGTGGGAAGTTATTGCGTCAAACTTCCCACTTGCTTTGGATTAATCGGCTTTTTTGAACAGCTGGATGGTGATCCAGACTGCAAAACCAACTCCGAATATTGCGGTACCGATGGATGCCACGTCTGCAATGATTGACATGCTTTCTACTCCCCTGATGCATTAGTTATTGGATGAACGTTATTTAATGTTGATGGCTTTGAGTGACTAAAGCCTTTCGAATTATAAGAGTAATTTTGTAAGGCATGACCACAAAATAATTATGGTTTATCGAGGCAAAATTCATAGGCTGACTGACAGAGAAATCGGGAATTTACAGGTATCAAGCGTGACCACAAAACTCTATATAAAGACATACGGCTGCCAGATGAACGAGTACGACTCGGAAAAAATGGCAGATGTGCTGCGTGCCTGCGATGGCATGGAACAGACCGACAAGCCGGAAGAGGCAGACATTATTCTGTTCAATACCTGTTCCATACGCGAGAAGGCGGAAGAAAAAGTGTTCTCTGATCTGGGGCGAATGCGGGCACTGAAACAAAGCAATCCGAATCTGCTGATCGGGGTAGGGGGTTGCGTCGCCAGCCAGGAAGGCGAGGTCATCGTCAAGCGCGCACCGTATGTGGATTTGGTGTTCGGCCCGCAGACTTTGCACCGTTTGCCGCAGCTCATCGCGGCCCGGCGCGAAAGCGGCAAGTCGCAGGTGGACATCAGCTTTCCCGAGATCGAGAAGTTCGATCACGTGCCGAAGCCTGTCCCGAGCGGAGTCGAATGGACGCAGACCACGCATGGCACGGCCTTCGTCTCCATCATGGAAGGCTGCAGCAAATATTGCACGTTCTGCGTTGTGCCCTACACGCGCGGAGAAGAGGTGTCGCGCCCGTTCGCCGATGTGATGCGCGAAGTCGAAAGTCTGACGGCGCAGGGTGTGGGCGAGATCACTTTGCTGGGGCAAAACGTGAATGCCTATCAGGGTGAGACGGAAGACGGCGACACGGCGGACTTCGCATTCCTGGTCCAGGCCGTCGCCGCTTTGCCGGCAGTGCAGCGTCTGCGCTACACCACTTCACATCCGCGCGAGATGTCGCAGCGCCTGATCGACCTGTATGCGACGACGCCCAAACTGGCCAGTCACCTGCACCTGCCGGTGCAGTCCGGCTCGGATCGCATCCTGGCAGCGATGAAGCGAGGCTACACCGCGCTGGAATACAAATCCATCGTGCGCAAACTGCGCACTGTGCGGCCGGACATCTCTATCACTTCGGATTTCATCATCGGCTTTCCCGGTGAGACCGAGGCCGACTTTGAAGCGACCATGAAACTCGTGGAAGAAGTCGGTTTCGATGCCAGTTTCAGTTTTGTGTTCAGCCCGCGCCCGGGCACTCCGGCAGCGGAAATGGCGGACGAGACGCCTTATGAGACCAAGCTCGCGCGCTTGCATCGCCTGCAAGCCCGCATCCACGAAATGGAACAGCGGGTCAGCGCGGCAATGGGTGATAGCGTGCAGCGCGTCCTGGTGGAAAATATCTCCCGCAAGAACGAGCTTGAACTGGCGGGGCGCACAGAAAACAACCGTGTGGTGAACTTCGCCGGATCGCCCGGCATGCTGGGGCGATATGTGGATGTGCGGATATTGCCGGGAACCTTGCATACGCTGCGCGGTGAACTGGTGCTGCAGCCATGAGTGGTGCGGTGAATCTTTCGTTCGAGCCGGTGGACAACTCCCGCCTGGCTAATCTGTGCGGTGCGTTCGACGAGAACCTGCGACAGATCGAGACCGCGCTGGAAGTGAACATTGCCCGGCGCGGAGAACGCTTCACCATCACCGGTGAGCAGGCGGGATTGGCGCGCGAAGTGATGGAGCGTTTCTATCTTGAAGCAAAGAACGACATCTCGCTGGAGCGACTGCAGCTCGGCCTGATCGAAGTCATGAAGCCCGACCTGCCCGACGCGCATAGCGAATCGGTACCGCTGCTGATGACGCGCAAGTCGGAGGTGCGCGGCCGTACAGTGCGCCAGAACGAGTATCTGATGGCGATACAAGAACACGACATCACCTTTGGCGTCGGGCCCGCAGGCACCGGCAAGACCTATCTTGCCGTCGCATCCGCAGTGGATGCTCTGCAACGCGAGACCGTGAAACGCCTGGTGCTGGTGCGGCCCGCAGTGGAGGCCGGTGAACGCCTGGGATTCCTGCCAGGAGACATGGCGCAAAAAGTCGATCCGTATCTGCGGCCTTTATACGACGCGCTCTACGACCTGATGGGGCTGGACAAAGTGAGCAAGGCTTTCGAGCGCGGCATGATCGAAGTTGCGCCGCTGGCCTATATGCGCGGGCGCACGCTGAACCATTCATTCATCATTCTCGACGAAGCGCAGAACACCACGCCGGAGCAGATGAAAATGTTCCTCACGCGCATCGGCTTTGGCAGCAAGGCGGTCATCACCGGCGACGTGACGCAGATCGACCTTGCGCGGGGCCAGAAGAGCGGCCTCAACGATGCGCGCGTGGTGCTGAAGGATGTGCGCGGCATCGCCTTCCAGAACTTCCTTGCCGAAGACGTCGTGCGCCATCCGCTGGTGCAGAAGATCGTTGCTGCCTACGAAAAATACGAGCATAAGCCATGAACGATGCACATCAACTTTCGCTGTCGGTGCAATACGCCAGCAATTCAAAGAAGCTGCCAACGCGACAGCAATTCCGTCGCTGGGTGAAAGTTGCCATGGAGCAGAATCTGCACATGGCGTTGCGCATCGTGAACGAGGCCGAGGGGCGTGCGCTGAACCTGAGTTATCGCGGCAAGGATTACGCGACCAATGTGCTGACCTTTGTGTACGACGACACTTCGCCTTTATACGGAGATGTTGTCATCTGCGCGTCTGTGGTGGCACGCGAAGCCAGGGAACAGGGCAAGGACCTCCTCGCGCACTATGCACATCTCACCATACATGCGGCGCTGCATCTGCAAGGCTACGACCACGAGAAGAAGCGTGATGCCGAAAAGATGGAGGCGCGCGAGACTGCGTTGATGCTCAAATTAAGGTATCCTGCACCCTATCTCATTCGTTGATGTTTGGTAATGGACGTTCCGGAAAATAATCACAAACCCACCTTGTTGGAACGGCTCTCCACGCTGCTGTTGCGCGAGCCGGAAGACCGCGAGCAGTTGATCGCACTGTTGCACAGCGCATACGAGCGCAACCTGCTGGATGCCGACGCCCTGTCCATGATGGAAGGCGTCATCCAGGTCTCCGAGCGCCAGGTGCGCGAAATCATGATCCCGCGTGCGCAAATGGATGTCATCGACATCGGCCAGCCGCCGGAAAAATTCATTCCCTACGTCATCGACACCGCGCACTCGCGCTTTCCTGTCACAGACGGCGACAAAGACAACATCATCGGCATTCTCCTGGCAAAAGACCTGCTGCGCTATTACGCCGGCGAAGAATTCGATGTGCGCGACATGTTGCGCCCCGCGGTGTTCGTGCCGGAATCGAAACGCCTCAACATCCTGTTGCGCGATTTTCGCAGCAACCGCAACCACATCGCGCTGGTGGTGGACGAGTATGGCGGAGTGTGCGGCATGGTTACCATCGAAGACGTTCTGGAGCAGATCGTGGGCGACATCGCCGACGAATACGATTTCGACGAAGACGAGGACAACATCGTCCGTCAGGACGACGCGCACTGGCGCATCAAAGCCGATACCGAGATCGAAGATTTCAATGAGGCGATGGGCACCGATTTCAGCGACGAAGACTACGACACCGTCGGCGGGCTCATATTGAAAGCGGCCGGCCAGCTTCCCAAGCGCAATGAGCGCGTCCAGATCGGTGAATGGCAATTCACAGTGCTGCGTGCGGACAGCAGAAGATTGCATTCGCTGCTGGCTGAACGGACGCTGGTCGGGGAAGACACACAAGGCCAGCCCTGAGTTGCTCCGGATCTGTTCGCTCCCGGCTGCAACACCTCATTCTGCGGATCATCTGGTTGTAACTTTCCGGTGCCAGACTCGGGGAAAAGAGATCGCTCCGATCGAATAGAGCTCACGGGGAACCCGCAATGATCCAAAGAAAATCTCCGGATATGCCGCTATGGTCTCTAGCTATGATGTCGGTGCTGACGGCGCAATTCCTTTCCGCCCTGGCCGACAATGCCATCCTGATCGCCGCCATCGCGATCGTGAAATCGCAGGGACTGCCTCATCTTGTGCCGCTGCTGCAGGAATCCTTCGTTGTGCCTTTCATCCTGCTCGCTCCATTTGTCGGCCAGCTCGCAGACGGATTTCCCAAGGGGCGCGTGATGCTGGTGGCGAACCTGGTCAAACTGTCAGGTGCGCTCGCGATGGTGATGGGTGTCAATCCGCTGACTGCTTACGCACTGATCGGGATCGGCGCGGCCATGTATTCCCCCGCAAAATACGGCATCCTCACGCAGATGTTCGGACCGGCCGTTCTGGTGAAGGCGAACGGCATGATGGAAGGTTCCACCATCGTCGCGATCCTGCTCGGTGTCGTATTGGGCGGTTGGTTGGCCGATCAATCCCTGACATGGGCATTCATCGGCGTCGTGTCGGCGTACAGTCTGGCGGCATTCGCCAATCTGTTCATCCCCTCGCTGCCGGCGGAAAAGTCAGGGGCGCGTTTCCATCCGTGGCAGTTGGCCAAGCAGTTTTTTCAATCGCTATCGGTGCTGTTCAAGAATTCGGATTCCCGTTTCAGCCTGCTGGGAACCAGCATGTTCTGGGGCAGCGGCACCACCCTGCGCCTGATGTTGTTCGCGTGGGTCCCGGCTGCTTTGTTGATCACCGACAATCAGACGCCGGCCAATCTCATGGGCGCAGTTTCCGTTGGCATCGTGCTCGGTGCAGTGGGTGCAGGTCTGTGGGTCGCACTGGCACGGGTCAATCGAGCCCTGCTGGGGGGCTTGCTGCTTGGACCTTCCATACTGGCGCTTGCTTACGTACAAGACCTGACGCTTGCCATGATATTGATGGTGGCGATCGGGATCTGCGGGGGTTTCTTCATCGTGCCGCTCAATGCCTTGTTGCAGGAACGCGGTCATGAAACCATCGGTACAGGCAATGCGCTGGCGGTGCAGAACTTCGCCGAGAACATCGCCATGCTTGTGTTCGTGGGGGGATATGGCTGGGCTGCAACAGCGGCAATTCCGATCGGGACGAGCATCATCGGATTCGGCCTGGCCCTGCTCGTGGCGACAGGCGCACTGACCTTGTCCAGGCTTAAGAAACGGTGAAGGCCGGCTGACTATAGTCTGGGCAACTTCGGACGATCAATGGAATTCGCAATATCTAGAATTGCTCATCCGGCCGCAGATACCGCCATTGTCCCTGCGGCAGTTCGCGCGGCAGTTCGCAGAGTTTCACCTTGCCGATGCGCACGCGTTTCAAGGCGGTGACTTTCAATCCCACCATTTCGCACATGCGGCGTATCTGGCGCTTTTTGCCCTCATTCAAAATGAAGCGCAACTGGTCGTCGTTCAGCCAGCTCACCTTGGCGGGCTTGAGTTTCTTGCCGTCCAGCGACAAGCCGTGATTCAACAGGGCCAATCCGTTGCCGACGAGCGTGCCTTGCACGCGCACCAGATACTCCTTTTCAACCGGTGAGTCTTCGCCGATGAGTTGCTTGGCGATGCGGCCATCCTGGGTAAGCACCAGCAGTCCGGTTGAATCGATATCGAGACGCCCTGCCGGGGCAAGGCCGAGCATCTGGCTGCGGAAGAAGCGCTGCGGTGAAGTGTCCTGTTCCCAGCGCGTTCCGGCATCGATCAGCAGAATGGCGGGCTTGTGCCCTTCCTCGGCTTGCCCGGAAACGTAGCCCACCGGTTTGTTCAACAGAATGGTGACGCGCCCCTGTTGCTTGGCCTGCGCGGCTTTTTCCAGCGTGATCTTTTGCGTCGGCAATATCCTGGTGCCGAGTTCGCTGACGATCTCGCCGTCCACCTTCACCCAGCCTTTGGCGATGTAGTCGTCGGCTTCGCGACGCGAGCAGAGTCCCTGTTCGGACATCAATTTTGATAAACGTATTTTTTCCATATCTATTCCAGCTAAGTTTAATAGGCCGTCATTCCGGCCTTCGCCGGAATGACGGAATACACGGCCTTTATCCCAGCGCAGGGAACAGGCCGCGCAAGCCGCCCGCGATAAATTCGACCGCGATTGCGGCAAGCAACAAACCCATCAACCGGGTGACGATATTACTGCCGATCTTGCCCAGGCGGCGCGAGACCCAGGGTGCGATCAGGAAGGTGAGCCATACGGTGACACTCAGGGCGACGAGCACCAGCGCCATGACGCCGTAATGCCCGATATTGCTGCCCTTGTGCGCATCCAGAATCACCGTGCTGATCGCGCCCGGCCCGGCCAGCAACGGCGTCGAGAGTGGCACGATGGCTACGGATGAAGTGGCGTCTCCGTCGATGTCGTCCGGAGTCAGGGTCGGCTTGTTACCGATGAGCATGGTGATGGACATCAGCAGCAACAGGATGCCGCCCGCCGTGCGGAAGGAATGGATGCTGATGCCGAAGAAATTCAGGACCGCCTCGCCCAGCAACAAGGCTACTAGCAGGATCATGAAAACCGAGAGCGAGGCCATGCGTCCCACCCGCTCGCGTTTCTGCGCTGTCATGCCGGCGGTGAAGGCGATGATGATGGGAATGATCCCGACCGGATCGATGATCGCGAACAGGCTGATGAATATCTTGGTGTATTCGGTAAAGTCGAGCATGGATATCGATCAGACGAGGTGGCAGGCCAGTTGCCCCGCCGCTTTATGAAGCCGGCGCGACAAGCTGACGGCAATGGCGCGGATGATGTTCGAGCCTATGCGCGGGTGCTCAACCTGCATCTGGTCCAATGCCTCTTTCGAGAGCGTCAGCAGGACGGTGTCCTCAATCGCTTTGCAGGTGGCGGAGCGGGTTTCGACATCCAGTACCGCCATCTCGCCGAATGTACGGCCCTGTCCCAGCGTAACCATTTTCACCTGCTGCCCGTTCTGGTTGGCTTTGATCACGGCCATGTTGCCGGAATGCACGATACACATGAAATTGCCGATATCACCCTCTTCATAGAGAGTCTCATCCTGGGCGATATTGTTGATGCCGAAATAATGCGCTGCTGCACTCAATTCCGTGGCAGGCAGGTGGCTGAACAGGTCGCTTTCGATCAGCATGGAGCCGATTTCTTCAAGCAGGGCCGAATTGTTGGGCATGGAACGAGTCGGGGTTACGGTGACGTGCGGCGGAACTTACACCGTATAATCTGGCGAATCAACTTTATTGCCTTCGACTGTGAAAAGACTGATCCCCACGCCTTACATTAAAGCTTTCCTCGCCGGTGCCATCGCCGTATTCGGGTTTGCACCGTTCGACATCTTCCCGCTACCCGTGTTCGCACTCTCGGTGTTGTTCTGGCTGTGGAGCCGGTCCGAGCGTCCGGCGCAGGCGGCATGGCTGGGTTTTGCTTTCGGCATGGGATTGTTCTGTACAGGCATCAGCTGGATCTATGTCGCGCTGCACGAGTATGGCTACATGCATCCCGTTCTGGCCGCGTTGGCTACCGCGCTGTTCGCAGCGGTGAATGCGACTCTGCCGGCTGCGGCCGGGTATGCGCAGGCGAAATTCAAGGCGACATCGGACTGGCGCATTCTTTTGATCATGCCCGCGATCTGGACTCTGGCCGAATGGTTACGCGGCCTGCTGTTCACCGGTTTCCCGTGGCTTTCCATGGGTTACTCGCAGGTACCGAACAGTCCGCTGGCCGCGTATGCGCCGTTGCTCGGCGTCTTTGGCGTGTCACTTCTGTTGGCGGTGAGTGCGGGTTTGCTACTGCAAGCGATGCAACCAGCAATTCCTTCTCCCGCTGGGGGAGGGTTAGGGTGGGAGAATAAGCCACGAGCGCAGATGCTCTTGCTGCTAGCGCTACTTAGCATATGGGGCGGCGGAGCGTTGCTGTGTAACGTCGAATGGACGCATCCCCGGGGCGAACCGATCAAGGTGAGCCTGCTGCAAGGCAACATCGCACAAGACACCAAATTTGCGGAAGATGCGCTGACCAACACGCTGGAAACCTATCGCCGCCTGGCGCAAAGCAGCGATGCGCGATTGATCGTCATGCCCGAGACGGCGTTGCCGCTGTTGCGTCGTGACGTGCCGGAAAGTTACCACGCCATCCTGAGCGACCATGTCCGGAAAAACGGGGGCGATATCCTCATCGGCGCATTCGAGAAAGAGGACGGCAAGTATTACAACAGCGTGTATTCCCTCGGCAGCGCCGAGAGCCAGCATTACCGCAAGGACCATCTCGTGCCCTTCGGCGAATTCATCCCGCTGCGCAGTGTGCTCGGCTGGTTCATCAATGAAGTGCTGGAAATCCCCATGGGCGACCTCGCCAGCGGCGGCGCGACACAGGCACCGCTCAATGTAGCCGGGCAAAAAGTGGCAGTGAATATCTGCTACGAAGATGCCTTTGGCGAAGAGATCATCCGCGCGTTGCCGCAAGCCACATTGCTGGTGAACGTCACCAACGATGCGTGGTACGGCGACTCGTATGCGGCGATGCAGCACAACCAGCTGTCGCAGATGCGCGCGCTGGAAACGGGGAGGACGATGTTGCGGGCGACCAATACCGGGGTGACTTCGGTGATCGGGGTGGATGGGCGCATACAGGCCATGTTGCCGCAGCATGAGGAGGGGGTGCTTACGGCGCAGGTGCAGGGATATGAGGGGAGGACGCCGTATGTGGTTTGGGGGAATGCGGGGATGCTGGTGTTGGTTGGGGGGATGCTGGGGGTGGCGTGGGGGATGGGGCGCAGGAAGTAGGGGGCACCTGAGACCGTTCGTCCTGAGCCTGTCGAAGGATGGGCGAAGCCCGCTAATTACAGCCGTTCGTGGTGAGCTTGTCGAACCATGAATGGCTTCACGCACAGTTTGCCGGGGGTTGCCCGGCGGCAAGTCACTTTCTTTTGCTTCGCCAAAAAGAAAGTAACCAAAGAAAAGGCGCCCCCGGTTTGCCGCCCCTTCGGGGTTCCCTCGATATTTCGCCAGCAAGCGGGGCTGCGCAACTCGCCCTGGCGGGGCACACACACCGTGCCCCACTGCGGAGCTCAAACAGTGCTCGCCTGAACCTCCGCTTGCTGGCGAAATATCGAGGCGGCGCTCAGGGGATGGAAAAGCGAAAATCAAAACCATATGGTGGGCAACAAGTTGCCCACCATAGTCAAAACAATTCGGCTCCGGTACATTGGAGTGCCTCAAGGGGGATATTCGTAATGGATCTTGATAAATTTCTCAATCTAATCGCAACAATCATTGGCGCGCTCGGCGCTATCTACGTCATGTTTGGCATCCTGTCCATGTCACCTGATCTTATGGGGCGTCTATCCCAATCATATTGGGGCTTCAGCGTTCCACAAATTGAGGCGCTTGCTGAACAAAAAGCGGACAGCATTGCAGGTGTTACCTACGTGGTAATAGCCTTCATTCTCACTAGTGTCACAATTATTTTTGTTCCAGAAGGGGTGCGTATATTCGAAAACAAGGTTGTCGCACTTGCTCTTGCAGCGGTACTCACGGGTGGACTTTTTATAACCCTCCATTTTGTGGGCAAAGGGATTTATAGAAATCAGAAAGTCGCGGTTGGAAAGATTTTCACAACAAAATATCTTGAAGATATTGCTAAACGTGGGCGCCTCGAACTTTCTGACAAAGAGTCTCTTACAGCATATGCAAGAAACCTTCTTGATTTAGATATGTTACCGAACGAATCAGTCCAGTCTCTTTTGCCAAGAATGGCGATGAGTGTAGGTATCACTTTGCCGGAAAACTTGGATTATTCTGCATTTAAACCCAAGTAAACGAATTAAGAGCGCGGGCACGAAGTGCCCACGCAGTGGTTTTGAATTTCGCTTTGCCTTCCCCTGTGCGCCGCCGAGTAGCGGAGACTGGTCAGGGAATTCTGACGAATATGTTTGAGCACGTGGCCGCGCAGCGGATCGTGCGAGTTTATGAGGAAGCCTGACCAGTCGAGCAACGCAGGGAACCCCGAAGGGGCGGCGCGCTGGGGTCGCCTTCTTTTTGGTTACTTTTTCTTTGGCGAAGCAAGAAAAAGTGACTAGCTGTCGGGCTACCCCCGACGGTTTTGGTTTTAAAGTGCGGCTGAATGCAACGAGTGTTCCCCCACCCTAGCCCTGATGGAACTACTAGCCATTCGACTAGGCTGCCAAACAACGTCAGCCAAGTCGCTGGTTATCCCCCGGTGGGAGAGGGGATGAGCGGCACTCAGGACGAACGGTCATCAGGTAATCCACAAAAATGAAATCCAAGAACAACAACACCTGGACCTGCTACCTCCTCCAATGCGCCGACAACACCCTTTACTGCGGGATCACCAACGACCTCACCAAACGCCTCGCCGCCCATAACTCCGGCGAAGGCGCCAAGTACACACGCGGCCGGACACCGGTAAAACTCTTCTATTCCGAACCCTGCGCCGACAAATCCTCTGCGTTGAAGCGCGAACTGGAGATCAAGTCATTGTCACGCGCCGGGAAACTGGCACTATGCGGCGTGACGTAACAGGCGGGAACCCGTAAAATGCGGCCTTTCGCAAATACTGGCGGTCATCGAGCATATGCAAACCTTTGGTTCCGACATCACGCGCGCTGCGCATGAGTCTTCACCGAAAGCCGGCCAAGGGCCGACTTTTCAGCAAGTCATCCTGACACTCCAGCAATTCTGGGACAAGCAGGGCTGCGCGTTGCTGCAGCCCTACGATATCGAGGTCGGCGCGGGAACTTTCCATACGGCGACCTTCTTGCGCGCGATCGGCCCCGAGCCCTGGCGCGCGGCCTACGTGCAGCCTTCGCGCCGCCCGAAAGACGGGCGCTACGGCGAGAACCCCAACCGCCTGCAGCATTACTACCAGTACCAGGTGGTGCTGAAGCCTTCTCCCGACAATATCCAGGAACTCTATCTCGACAGCCTGCGTGCGCTGGGCATCAATACCGGCGAACACGATATCCGCTTCGTCGAGGACGATTGGGAGTCGCCGACTTTGGGCGCGTGGGGGCTGGGCTGGGAAGTGTGGCTGGACGGGATGGAAGTGACGCAGTTCACCTATTTTCAGGAAGTCGGTTCGCTCACCTGCAAGCCCGTGCTGGGCGAGATCACTTACGGCCTGGAGCGTCTGGCCATGTATCTGCAGGGCGTGGAGAACGTATTCGACCTGGTGTGGGCGAAGAATGGCGACACGGTCATCACCTACGGCGACGTGTATCACCAGAACGAAGTCGAGCAGTCCAAATACAACTTCGAGCATTCCAACGTGGAGATGCTGTTCCGTCATTTCAACGAATACGAATCCGAGGCCAAGCGCCTGATGGATGCAGGGCTGCCGCTGCCCGGTTTCGAGATGGTGATGAAGTGCTCGCATACCTTCAACCTGCTGGATGCGCGCGGTGCGATCTCGGTGACCGAACGCGCGGCCTACATCGGCAAAGTGCGCGCCCTGGCGCGGCAAGTGGCCCAGGCATATTACGATTCGCGCGAAGCATTGGGTTTCCCGATGGCCAGGATCGGGGGTAAGAAATGAAAGCGACGTTACTGATCGAGCTGCTCACGGAAGAGCTGCCGCCGAAGGTGCTGGAAAAGCTTTCCACCACTTTTGCGAACGAAGTGTTCGCTGCCTTGAAAGAGCAGGCATTGCTGAGCGAAAACAGCGTGTGCACGCCCTATGCCACGCCGCGCCGTCTGGCGATCAGCATCACCGAAGTCGAATCGCAGCAGGCCGACCGCGTCATCGAACGCAAGGGTCCGGCGGTCAGTGCCGGGCTCGATGCCGCGGGCACGCCGACCAAGGCACTGGAAGGTTTCATGCGCTCGGCCAATGTCACGCTGGCGCAGTTGCAGCGCCTGGGCGATGGCAAGGCGGAATATTTCATCGCGCGCGTCGAACAGAAGGGCAAGTCGCTGGAAGAGCACCTGCCGGAGATGGTTGCGCAGGCGCTGAAGAAGCTGCCGGTGCCCAAACTGATGCGCTGGGGCGACTCGGAGCATCAGTTCGTGCGTCCGGTGCATGGCTTTGTGGTGCTGCACGGCAGACGTATCGTGCCGGTGGACGTCCTGGGGCTGACCAGCGGCAATGTCACCAGCGGCCACCGTTTCATGTGCGGCGAGCGGGTCACGATCGACAATGCGGACGACTACGAAGCGATCCTGGCACGCGACGGGCGCGTGATCGCCAGTTTTGCGCGGCGCCGCGAAAGCATAGTTGCGCGTCTGGACGATCTGTCCGAGCAGAACGCGGCGATCTGGGTAGGGCACGCCAATTTCGACCTGGAGAAATTGCTTTCCATGTCCAACGAAGAACGCAGCGTGCTTAGCACATTGCTGGACGAGGTGACAGGGCTGGTCGAATGGCCGGAGGTGTATGTCGGCGAGTTCGAGAAGGAATACCTCGACGTGCCGCAGGAATGCCTGATCCTCACCATGCAGCAGAACCAGAAATATTTCCCGCTGCTGGACGCAAATAGCGGCAAGCTGCTGAACAAGTTCCTCATCGTGTCCAACATGCAGGTGACCGATCCGCATCACATCATCGAGGGCAACCAGCGCGTGGTGCGCCCGCGCCTGTCCGATGCGCGTTTCTTCTTCAACCAGGATCGCAAGCAGAAGCTGGAATCGCGCGTCGAAAAACTCGGCAAGGTCGTTTATCACAACAAGCTGGGTTCGCAGTTGCAGCGCGTCGAGCGCATCACGACGCTGGCCGGAACCATCGCCCGCCTGTTGCAGGCGGACAAAGCCAATGCGGAACTGGCGGCGCGCCTGTGCAAAGCCGACCTGATCACCGACATGGTCGGCGAGTTTCCCGAGCTGCAGGGCATAATCGGGCGCTATTACGCATTCCACGACGGCGAGGACCTGGAGGTGGCGAACGCCATCGAGGCACATTACCACCCGCGTTTCGCCGGAGACTCGTTACCCATGGGGGCGGTGTCATGCTCGGTGGCGCTGGCGGACAAGCTGGAAACGATAGTCGGTATCTACGGCATCGGACAAGTCCCGACCGGCGACAAGGACCCGTTCGGTTTGCGTCGCCAGGCGCTGGGTATCCTGCGTATCCTGATCGAGACGCCGCTCGACCTGCCATTGCCGGCGCTGCTCAACGCGACGGCGGAAAATTTCCCCAAGGGAATGCTGAGCGCGACAGTCGCGGCGGATGTGGAGGGGTTCATGATGGATCGCCTGCGCGGCTATCTGCGCGACCGCAGCTTCGACGTATCGCATATCGAGGCAGTGCTGGCCGTGTTGAACGGTCGCCTGCACGAGGTGTTGCCGCGTTTGCAGGCCGTTCGCGGCTTCGCTGCGATGGATGTGGCGAAGGACCTGGCGGCAGCGAACAAGCGCGTGCAGAACATCATGCGCAAGAATTACGAGGAACTCGGTGCGGCGATGGCGAATGCGGCATTCGATGCCAGTCTGATGACGGACGATGCCGAACGCAACCTGCACCAGGCGATGACGGATATCGCGCCTTTCGTTCAGGGGTATTTTACCCGCGGCGAATACGGGCAGAATCTGAAGGCGCTGGTGACGCTCAAGTCGTTTGTCGACGATTTCTTCGATCAGGTGATGGTTATGGCGGAAGACCAGAAGTTGCGTATCAATCGCGCGTTGCTGCTCAAGCAACTTGGCGGCCTGATGAACCAGGTTGCGGATATCTCGAAACTGGCAGCATGAGCAAACTCATCGTTCTCGACCGCGACGGCGTCATCAATTTCGATTCCGACCAGTTCATCAAGAACCCGGACGAATGGAAGCCCATTCCCGGCAGCCTGGAAGCCATTGCGCGCCTGACCCAGGCCGATTATCGCGTGGTGGTGGCGACCAACCAGTCCGGCATCGGGCGCGGTCTGTTCGACATGCCGACGCTGAATGCCATCCACGACAAGATGCACAAGGCCTGCGCGCAATTGGGCGGACGCATCGACGCGGTGTTCTTCTGCCCGCATACCAACGATGCAAACTGCGGTTGCCGCAAGCCAAAGAGCGGCATGCTCGAAGAGATCGCCGCACGTTACGGTGTCGGTCTGAAAGGTGCACCCGCGGTGGGGGACTCGCTGCGCGATCTGGAAGCGGCGGCGCGCATCGAAGCGCAGCCTGTCCTCGTGCTCACGGGCAAGGGCAGCAAGACACAGGCCAAAGGCGGTTTGCCCGAGGGTACTTTGATCTACCCCGATCTGGCGGCCGTGGTGGCGACACTGGTATGACGTTCATACGTTCGCTGATATTTTTCCTGGTGCAACTGGTCTGGACGCCGATCTATGCGTCCTTGTTCTTCCTCACCTTTCCGCTCAAACCGCACACGCGCTATCGCATCGCCACCGGTCTGGCCTACAGCACGATATGGCTGCTGCGCGCGATCTGCGGTATCCGCATGGAAGTGCGCGGTGCGGAGAACATCCCGCAACAGCCGTGCATCGTGATGTGCAAACACCAGTCGGCCTGGGAAACGTTTGCTTTGCAGACGGTATTCCCCGACCAGGTGTGGGTGCTCAAGCGCGAATTGTTGTGGTTGCCGTTTTTCGGCTGGGGATTGGCGCTGACCAGCCCGATCGCGATAGACCGCAGCAAGGGAAAGCAGGCGATGCGGCAGTTGCTGGAACAAGGCAAAGACAGGCTGGAGAGCGGCTTTTGCGTGGTGATCTTCCCTGAAGGCACGCGCATGCCGTATGGAGTGCGCGGCAAATACAAGATCGGCGGTGCAATGCTGGGCGAGAGCTCGGGCGCGCCGGGGGTGCCGGNGGCGCACAATGCGGGCAAATTCTGGGGGCGCAAATCCTTCCTGAAATACCCCGGCACCATTGTCATGAGTATCGGCCAGCCCATCGATCCCAAAGGCCTCAAGGCGGAAGAGATCAACCGCCGGGTGGAGGATTGGATCGAGGCTGAAATGATCAGGCTCGACTGATGTTCAAAGCCTTACTTCGAAAAGGCACACCGCCTGTCGTCGAGCAACGCAACATCCATCTTTCAGGCAAAGACATCAGTTACACCCTCAAACGCAGCGGCTATCGCCGCAGCATCAGTCTGCGTATCGACGACCGCGGCCTGACGGTCAATGCGCCCTTGCGCGCTTCCGAAAAATGGCTGCACAGTGTGTTGCACGACAAAGCCGACTGGGTCCTGAAACAACTGGACGGCTGGCAGGCGAAAAAGCCGCCGCCGATATTCTGGGCGGAAGGCGCGCGCATCCCGTTCCGCGGCGAAGAATTCCTGGTAACGCTGACGCCCGGATCGCGCGGGTCCGCGCCGCAGTTGCACGGCGAGGTATTGCACGTCCCGGTCGGGGTGGAAGCGGAAGCGGCACACATCGAAAAGGCGGTGACGCTCTGGTATCGCAACGAAGCGTTGCGGGTATTCGAAGAGTGTGTGGCGCATTTCGCGCCGTTGCTGCAAGTGTCACCGCGGGAGATCAAGCTGACCTCGGCGCGCACCCAGTGGGGCAATTGCACCGTGCAGGGTGTGGTGCGGCTGAACTGGCAATTGGTGAAGATGCCGTTGCACCTGATCGACTACGTGGTGGTACATGAACTGGCGCACCTGATCGAGATGAACCACTCGCCTGCGTTCTGGCGCGTTGTGGAAAGCGTATGTCCCGACTATAAGCAGTGCCGGACGGAATTGCGCGGCTACGGGGTGGCTGAGTAGCAAAACAGGGCGCATGTTGCCTGCGACAATATGACGCATTCCAAAACGACTAAAATGGCTTTAGAGTCTGTCTTGCCAAGCGGAGAGGACGCGATACACAGTAGTCTCCTCCCCCAGATGACTGAAGTTTCGAAATACCGAATCCCTTTCGCTTGGCACTTCACCTATTACCAATGACTCGCTCGGCGTTGTTGCCAGGCTAGTGTTCCAGCTAGAAATCCAGATGTTGCCCCGTTCCCAGTTTCACCAGTTCGCTTAACCTGGTGAAGAGTTCGCTGTCGTCGCGCTGACTGAACCAGCGTTCGTTTTCCAGTGCGTAATGGAATCCGCCGGATTTCGCGGCCAGCCAGATCTCCCTGTTCGGCACATGGCGGTTGACGATGAGTTTGCTGCCGTCGGCAAACTCCATTTCCAGCACCGTGCCGTTACTGTCGTAATCGATGCCGGCGTCCGACTCGTCTATTGCCAGTTCGATGCGCTGGAATACGGCATCCGCAAGTTCGTTGAATTCACTCTCGGTCATGTGTCGTCCTTGGTTAACGCCGTCCGATCAGCATGCTGCTGTCGTTCTGGCTGATTTGAAAATTGCGCAGCACGTTGGCGCCGAGCAGGTTGGTTTCCAGATTGTTCATCACCGCCACGGTGATATTCTCCATTGTAAAGTTACCCAGGGTCATGCGCGGCACAAGGGCGATACAACCGTTCGCTGTGCCGTTTGCGGTCTGGAACTGCACTTCCTTGCAGTTGCGGATACCGGCCTGGCGGGCAAGCTCGCTGGAGATGGAGGTGACCGAGGCGCCGGTATCCACCATGAAGGAGACCGGTATGGTGTCTATGGTGCCAGGCAGGTAAAAATGCCCGTTCGCCTGGCGCAATACCTGCATGCTGCCGTCGCCGTTGAACGTCGGTGCTGGTGCGATCACCTCGGGACTGGTTGTTTTGACGAACAATTGAAAATCCTCCATCCCCGCACCGGACGACTGCATGGCGAGCTGCACCGGCTTGTCCGTTTGCACTGCCAGAGGTTTGTCGAACTTAAGCAAATGCCCCTCCGAGAAACCGCTGTGCGGATTGCACCAGGTGGTGCCGACGCTGAACATCATGTCGTACAGTCCCGGCGGCAGACGCAGAGTCGTACTCTGTCTCGCATGAACCAGTACCGACAAGAGGGGGATGGCGGTATTCGGTGCGGAAAAGATCAAAAGTACGGGATGGGCGTGATCGTTCCGCATCGTGATCTCCGGGTCGCTCGGGTTGTCGGCGGCACGCAGGCCGCCTTCGGGAAACAAGGTGACGCTGCCGTTGGCGGGGAAGCCGTTCTCGCACGGGTAGTTCAATTCGTTGAGCGACAGTGTTTGCTTGCTTGAAGCGGTACCGGCCGCTACCTGCGGGCGGTTCAATCTCTGGGCTGCCCAGAAACCGGAAACGACTGCCAGCAGGATGATAAGCACATTGCGCAGACTGTGGTTCTTTCGGGTTTCATAAAGGAAGACGGGAGCCGGAGATACAGGTTGCCGGTTCGGCAGGGCAGGCGCGCGTGCATTAAGCGGGTTGCTGGCGATAGCCTGATCCATGAGCTCGGTCAGCCTGGTGAACAGTTCACTCTGGTCGTGCGCGCGCCAAACACCGTCGCGGTGGATGAATTCTGCGCCACCGGATCGCGCTGCCAGCCATACGTTATTCGTTTGCGCGTCGACGTTGACGAGGATGCGCTGCCCGTCGGCAAAATCCAGATGCAGCGCATTGCCGTTCCGGCTCTGGCGGATATCCACGCCGCGTTCGCTCACTGACTGCTGGATGCGAGTGAACAGCGCGCAGCCCGGTTCGTTGCCTGGACTTTCCATCATATAATCCCGCCCGTTCTGATTCCAAACATTATGAAAGACAAAGTCATGCGCATCCTCGGCATTATGTTGCTGTTGGCACTCATCCTGCAAGGCTGCGGACGCAAAGGTCCGCTGTTCTTGCCACCCCCGCCGATAGCCGCTCCGCAAGCTGCCTCGCAAGTTGTTCCGGCGCAACCCTCTGCCGAAAATCCAGAAAGCAAGAAGTGATCATGAAAGAATATTTTAGCTATCAGCAAGACCGACTGTTCGCCGAAAACGTGCCGCTGGAAGACATCGCCCGGCGTTTCGGAACACCGTGTTATGTCTATTCGCGGGCTGCCCTGACCGACGGCTATCGCCAGTTCGCCGACGCGTTCAAGAGCCGCGAGCATCTCATCTGCTATGCGGTGAAGGCCAATTCCAACCTCGCCATCCTCAATCTGTTTGCGCGTCTGGGTGCGGGGTTCGACATCGTGTCCGGTGGCGAATTACAGCGCGTGCTGGCGGCGGGAGGTACGGCGAACAAAGTGGTTTTCTCCGGTGTGGGCAAGAGCGAAGCCGAGATGCGGCAGGCACTTGAGGCCGGGATACTTTGTTTCAATGTCGAATCTTCGTCAGAGCTGGATAGGCTGAACATGGTTGCGGGCAGCATGGGCAAGGTCGCGCCGATCAGTTTGCGCGTGAACCCCGATGTGGATGCCAAGACCCATCCCTACATCTCGACCGGACTCAAGCAGAACAAGTTCGGTGTGGCCTACACCGAAGCGCTGGCACTGTATCGCAAGGCGGCCGGCATGCCGCATTTGCGCGTAACCGGCATGGATTGCCATATCGGTTCGCAGCTCACCGAGACCAGCCCGTTCATCGCGGCGGCGGAAAAGGTGTTGGCACTGGTGGATCTGCTGGCTGCCTCCGGCATTGTTTTGGAACATCTCGACCTGGGAGGCGGTCTCGGTATCCGCTACGACGACGAGACTCCTCCCTCTATCGCAGAGTATGCAAAAGCCCTGCTGGGCGCGTTGCAAGGGCGTTCAGAGAAGATCATCGTCGAGCCGGGCCGGGTGCTGGTCGGCAATGCCGGGGTACTGCTTACGCGCATCGAGTATCTCAAGCATGGGGAGGAAAAGAACTTCGCCATCGTCGATGCGGCGATGAACGACCTCATGCGTCCGGCACTTTACGATGCCTGGCACTCCATCCTGCCGGTTCGAAAACGAGAGGGTAAGGCACGGCAATACGACGTGGTCGGGCCGATCTGCGAGACCGGGGATTTCTTCGGCCATGCCCGCGAGATGGCCGTGGATAAAGGAGATGCGCTTGCCGTGATGTCGGCTGGAGCATACGGAATGAGCATGAGTTCCAACTACAATACCCGCCCCCGGGCAGCCGAAGTGATGGTGGATGACGCTGTCGTGCACCTGGTTCGGGAACGCGAAACAGTAAGCCAGCTCTACGCTGCAGAGAAAATCATCGCGTGAAATTATTTCGCGAAATATGCATAAAAGTGTTGCGCATTTTTTTTAATCGCGCATAGAATGCAGCCACCGTGCGTGTTGGGAGATTTCAAGCTGTAGAAAGGCGCATCGGGAGTGCAGTTGGTGCACGAAAATTTTAACTGGTTAGTCCATCAATTTTTATAAGGAATGAAAATGGCTGCAACAACCAAAGCAAAAAGCACCACTACCAAGAAGGCTGCCGCAAAGAAGCCAGCTGTAAAAAAAGTCGCAGCAGCTAAAAAGCCAGCCGCCAAGAAAACCGCAGCAAAGAAGCCAGCCGCCAAAAAAGTAGCCGCCAAGAAACCGGCAGCGAAAAAAG
>JGI20214J51650_10000267_pt1 | contig 33287 bp, 24 predicted proteins | sample WetSurMetagenome_FD_51650 | JGI IMG/M metagenome (IMG submission 51650)
GGGCGGGCGTGAGCCGTTTTTCGGTCTTGCGGCGGGGCCGCTGGGTGGTACCCAGTACATAGTGCAGATCGGCCGCAGCCTCAATGGCGAAGGAATACGTTTTCGCCGATTCCAGGACATTCGTCGAGGCGTGCGCCATCCACGTCTCGGCCGGCGGAAGGGGCCGCACGGGCTTGACGAGCCGGAGGCACGAAAGGCCGGTTACGGTGAGCGCGCGGCAGCAGGAACCGACGTTGCCGGGGGTCTGGGTACCCACGAGGATGACGGCGATGTTGTCGAGGGGGTTCATTATGCAGCCCGGCGTATTCATGCGTTCACCGCGAAGAAAAAACGGGCTTATCGGTACGCGGTCGCGTATAAAACATTCCGTGCGGCCTTTGCGGTGAAGTCCTTATTCTTTTTGAACATTCCGGGTTAGTGCTTTCGCCCTGCGATACAGCAGATACGCGTGGAGATAGGGAAACGTAACGACCGCGACGATTATCGGCAGGCAGAGCCGCAGCATCGACGTCGACAGCGCGATGTCGGCGTGGGCCTCGAACGTCTCGTGCGTAAAAACGGGTTCGAGATCAAGTCGCGCCGTGCAGCCCCGGGGAGCGGAAAGCGCCCGCGTGACGCCCTGGTACCACCCGTACAGCATGCCCGTCGCGGCCGGGTCGCCGAGGCCTGCCTTGACATGCGCGTGAGCCGAGCCAAGGCGGCAGGTGCCCCGAAGGCTTCGCGGAATCCTTCCCGCCCAGCCAAACATCTTGCCTCGGAACGAGGCGTTTCCGAGAAACACCCAAACCTGTTTGGCGCGCGTCTTCCACGGTACGTTTTCCCCGCGGGCCGGTTTTGCAGGGGAAGGTTCCGATAATTCCTTTTTATCCGCCGGGGGTTGCGGCGGCGTTTTCTCAACCCGCACGGCAAACGGCGCCGCGGCGGGTTTGGAGCCGCGTGGCTCCTTATCACCTTGTTTCTCCTCCTCCACGACGGCGGAGGGTTCCCGCCGCGGGGCGGCGTTTGCCGCCGTGAACAATTTGAAGCCCAGCACCCGCGCCTCAAACGTCCCGGCGCGCGGGTCGACGACGCACCGCGCCACGGCCGGATGCACCCACGAAAGGCTCACCCGGCCGTTCAATCCGCCGCGAGAAAAACTTCCGGTTGCGCGAAAAACGATGGGCGCGACGAGAACGGCCGCGGCGCACGCGGCAAAAATCGACGCAATGGAGAGAATGATTGACAGAAGCATGTTGCTCCCGCCGCGCGTGGAGTGAGCGAGACCGCGCTATCCCGCGGGTTGCAGGGTCGGCGGCGCCTGCGGCGCGGGTTCCTGCGGAGGTTTGATAAGAAGGCCGTTTTCGGTAATCACCTGGTCCATGACGATGTCGTGGTAGGCAAACGGCAACCGCTCGTTGGGCCCCATGATCTGGCAGTCGAAGGCGAGACCGTAGACGGGAACCCTGCCCTTCAATTCCTTGCAGAACCTGTCGAAGCAGCCCCTGCCCCTCCCGAGCCTGCCGCAAAAGACATCGAAGGCGACGCCGGGGCATATCACGAACTGGAGATCGCTCTTGAAAAAATTGTCCCGCTTCTCGCGCGCCGGCTCATAGACTCCCATGCCGTTACGGACGATGTCCTTTTCGAGGTCGGCTATTTCGCCCACGCCCATGGAAGAATCCTCGTTTGCATACGGAACAACGACCCGCTTTCCCGCCGCGAGCATTTCTCGGATGGCCTGCCTCGTCGCCACCTCCGCCCCCACTTCCACGTACACGAGCACGGATTTCGCTTTTTCGAAGCCCGGTTCCTTCTTCAGGGTTTCCCATATTGCCGCCGACTTTTGGGCCCGGGCATCGTCGGAGAGATTCTTGCGCCGCGAAAGGTACAGCTTGCGGAGGGCATCCTTCTTGGACTGGGTCTGCTGGTCGTACGTCGGCATCGGCTCGCCGCCGGGGTTGCTTATGTCGTTGAGCTCCTTGCGTACCCTGTCGGTGTACACGCGAACCTGGGCCACCAGCCGCCCTACCTGCCTCAGGATGTTCGGAATTTCCTTGGAGCCGAAAAAGATGAGGACAAGCGCCATGATGACGGCGATTTCCGAGAAGTCAAGGCCCATGTTCATTTCGGGCGCTCCCATGAGAGGTACGATACGAGAATGCTTATGCCGTAGATCACGAGAAGCGGCACGGCGAGGAAAAACTGCGACACCACGTCGGGCGGAGTTATGATGGCCGCCACGATGAAAATGGCGACGACGGCGTGGCGGAGCTTGTCGACAAGGAACTTAGGCGTAAGGAGGCCCATGCGGGTAAGGAACCACGAGAGCACCGGCATTTCGAAGATGATGCCGAAAGCCAGCCCCATTTTTATGAGAAAGGAAATGTATTCGCTCGCCTTGAAATACGGCTCGATGACGCCGTTGCCGAACCTGGTGAGCACCATGAGCAGAAACGGCAGGGTGTAATAGGCGAACGCGAGCCCCACAAAAAAACAAAACGAGGACGCAAAGACCACGGGCAACACGATTTTCTTTTCTTTCCCGTAGAGCCCGGGGGAGATAAAAGTCCACACCTGGTAAAACACGAAGGGGATCGAAATGATGAACCCGCCCACGAGCGCGATCTTCATGCTGAGCAAGGCCGCTTCGGCCGGAGCGGTAAAAATAAGGTGCGGTTTGGGATTCGCGCGATGGATTGGATATTCCATCAGTACCGAAAGGATCTTGCGCCAAAAAACGAAGCACGGCACCGAGAACACGAAAACGGCTACAACGCTCTTTATCAGCCGGCCCCGGAGTTCTTCAAGGTGGTCGAGGAAATTCATGCCCTCGCGGGCATCTTCGCCTTTATCCTTCTTTCTTAACTTCCGCAGGAGCTTTGCCAGCATCCGGTTTTTCCGCTTCCTTCAATTCGGTGGCCGCATCGGTTGACGCTTTCTTGAATTCCTTGATCCCCTGTCCAAGGCCCTTGGCGAGATCGGGTATCTTCTTCGCCCCGAACAGCAGCACAATGACCAAGAGAACTATTGCCCAATGGAACGGGCTCATGGTACCCATATCATACCCCTTTCCGGTAAAAAGCCGCGCCTCGCGCGGACTCGGTCGAATTGTTAGCCAGAAAACAGGTCATAAAATATATTAAGAACCGCTCATGGACACCAATTTACATTCCTCTTATCTTCCTCCCTCCTCCCCTCCGGACGTGGTCTTCGGCATCCACCCCGTTACCGAACTCCTTGCAACCGGACTACGTCGGATAGACCGTCTATATTTCGACAAAGACAGGGCGGGCGCGGCGCTGTTCGATCTCGTCAAACTGGCGCGGAAAAACCGTCTTCCCTACCAGATGGTGCCCGCGGTAAAGCTCGACGCGATCTGCGGAAGCCGCAACCACCAGGGGGCCGCGGCCCAGTGTACCGCCAAGGAATACGCCGACGCCGAAGACCTGCTTAGGAAGCTGTCTGAAAAGAACACGCCCCCCCTCTTGCTCCTGCCCGCCTCGGTGGAGGATCCCCGCAACCTGGGAGCGCTCATACGCACCGGCGTCGCTTTCGGCGTCGACGCCGTTCTGCTCGAACGGAAAAACACCGCGCCCGTGGGAGCCACCGCGGCAAAGACGTCGGCGGGAATGATCGAACGGGTCACTCTCGTGAAGCCGAGAAACCTGGAGGGACTCGTATCAACGCTGGCGGCGCGTGGATTTCTGGTGGTGGGCGCCCAACACGGGGCGGCCGCGCGACCGGAGGACATCGATATGCGCCGCCCGGCAATCATCGTCACCGGCGGGGAAAACCGCGGGATTCCGCCCTATCTGGCGAAACTGTGCACGCATTTTGCCGGAATCCCCCTCGCTCCGGCCGCCCATTCGCTCAACGTGTCCGCGGCGGCTGCGATTCTGCTGTACGAATGCGCACGGCAACGGGGTTTTCCTTCGGCGGAGTAGCCGCTACTGCTTCCCCAGCCCGAAGAACGAATCCAACGTGTTTTCGATGTCCTCGCCGCTTATGATGGGGTTCTGCTTGTCGGCCGCGGGTTCGGGCTGCACGGGCGTTCGGGGCGGCTGGGCCTTGCCCAAGACCTCGGAACCATCCACCACCACGGCCTCGCCGGAAGGGGCCGCCGCCTTCATGAGTTGGTCCCTGTCCCATCGGATCGTCTGCTCTATCCTGTTGTCCTCGCGAAACGCCCCCGGCGCCTTGGCCGGCATCCGCTGCGGAGTTTTCCCCATGATGTTTTCGAGATCAAAGGCCGGTTCGGGCCGCGCCGGCTCCAGCGGAACCGGTGATGGCCCGCCTCTCTCTTCCCGTACCTCCTCCGACACGGTAATGACCCCGGTACCCGGCTCGACGGCGGGGCCTTCGAAGGAACGCGCTCGGACGGGCGCGGGGACGGGCGGCGGCGCCGCGGGCGCGGACGAGTCCATGCGCGATTGGATTTCGTCAAGGATTGCCGCCTGACTTTCGGATTCCACGCGCGATGCCGCCGGCGGAAGCCCTCCGGCGTAGCCGGCCGGCGCCGCCTGGCCGGAGGCGAAGGCCGCCCGGTACGCGGCGATGCGCGACTCCATGTACTTTACAAAAAAAGTATCCAGCTGGTGCATGTTCGCGATAAGCGTCTTCTGCATCTTCTCGATTCTGGGCGACAAGGCGGAGCGGAGCGCGTGCGCGTTCATCGATTTCGCGACCCCGGACGAAAGCACCTTTTCGGCCTCCGCGGATTCTTCGCCGATGGCCTTCATTATGAGGTTTCTTTCCCGCGCGACCTGGCGCTGGGCCCTGCCGACCGCCCACACGACCAGCCACACCGCCGAGCTTGCGAACGCGCCGATTATGAAGCCGACGCCCGCGAGAAGTATCGTGTCGTTCATGGAAACATCCTTTCTAAGGTGCACGGCCGATTCGCTACAACCACGTTACAATAATACAAGCCACCAAGGGAAAAATCAACCTTTTCCTGGGGCGTTGCGGCGGACAAAACGCGGGACGCAACCTACACCGCGCTTCGCGCGGCCGCGTCGTAAATCTTCCGATATTTCTCCACCGTGCCGGGCCAGGCGAACGCGTCCGCCGACGCGGCGCCGGCCGCGACAAGAGACGTATAGGCGCGTTCGTCGGCGTAAAGCTTCACCGCCGCGTCGAAGGCCGCAAAGGCCGCCTGCACCATGGCTTCGTACAGGGGAGAACGCCCCCGTTCGGAAAGCGGAAGCGAGAATATGCGTTTCCATTCCTCTTCGGAAAGCGCGTCCGGGTAGCGCTCGCGAAAGAGAAGCCCGTTGGGCGCCGATCCGTCTCCCGCGAAAACGCCTTCGAACAGGTCGCCGTAAAACGAGGGCACGTGCACGGGCGCATACGAATGTATTTGCATCCACAGACCGCCGGTGGCGCGCGCGACGACCGGGGTTCCCGCCGACAATCCCTCGGTGGCGGCCCCGAAGGGCTCGTAGAACGACGGCATCACGAGGAATCCGGCCCCCCTCAAAAGCAGCCGGTATTCGTCGTGCGGAAGATAAAACGGCCAAATCGCGATGTCGCCTTCGCAGCGGCGGGCGATATCCCCAAAGAACTCAAGCTCCGGGCCGCCGGCCTCGGCGCGGCCGACCGCGTTGGGGGAAAAGAAGAGCTTGGCGCTTCCCCGCCGCAGCCGTTCGAACGCGGAAAACGCCACGTCGAAACCCTTCTGGAGAAAATCGATTCTCCCGCTCAGGAAAAAGACCGGGACGCGCACGCCCGGCGCCGGGCGCGACAGGCCGCCGATTATTCGTTTGTCGGCGCGGGACGAAACGCGCGACCAGAACGCCGCGACCCGCTTGTTCTTCTCGGAAACAAGGGTGCGCGCGTCACCGGATGCAAACCGGGTTATCGCCTCGGGCGAAAACGCCGGCCCCTTGCCGCCGAACGTCCCGTTTTCGATTCCCACGGGAGGATTGCGGGAAAACTCGGCCTGCAGGTGGTCCACAAAGCAGCCGCGTTGCAGCGGATCGGCCCGCAGTTCGTGCGCGAACGGCGCGCTCACCGTGGCGAGCGGGGCATTGAGCAGCGGGATGCACGCGCAAAGCACGGTAGGAGCGGGCACGGGCCTGGAAAAATACCGGCTCGCAATCTCGTTCGGCAGCGCGGCGTCGTACGAGTTGTGCAGGGTGAGCACGGCCTTCGCCGACTCGATGATCCCGCCCAGCACCGAAATCTTGGACGACAGCGCGACGGCGGCGGTCTCCCAGTCGTTGGCGTGGAACAGTATGTTGCGCGTTATTCCGAGCCGCGCAAGCGCGTAGGGCACCGCTACGCAGAAAACAAGGCTGTCGGCGAGAAGGCTTGCGGGATCGGAATAGGCGTACGGATGCTCCTCGGCCGTGAACCGGCCGTCCACGGCGAGAAAGTAGGACGGAAGGGGCGCCCCCACGTCTTTGAGGCAGGACAGCCGCCTAAAATCGCCGCCGCATTCAAACGGGATTGTGAATTCCTCCGCGAGCTTCCCGGCCCTCCTCGCTTCCTTCACCGCGACGTGGTTCGAATGGTACGGCGTGACAAAAACGACCTTTTCCCCGGCGCCGAGAAGATGGCGGGGAAGGAAACGGGTCACCACCGAGAGCCCGCCGAGGGACGCATACTCGTTTTCGAACGCGAGCAACGCCACGGTGCGCGACGCGGAGTCGAACGTTCGCTCGCTCTCGGCGAGAAGTTCCGTTTCGCGCGTGGTAAAAAAGCGCCGGTATCCGGAGCGGAAAGGCGTCCAGCCGTCAAGCTTGGCGGTAAAGAGGTAATCGAATCGGGGCGTCATGGGGCAATTGCTTCCCGGCGATGCATCGGATACGCTACTCCGATTTTTTCACGAAATCGCCGCATACCTTTCCGTACTCTCCCCCCTAAATCCGAAGGTGCCGAAGGCGGACGAGGGCGGGGGTTGGAATGTAAAGAATCCACCCGCACAGCGGGTGGCATTGATTGAGCACCCTTAAAGAACGCCATGTTTTTTTGTCCCCTCAGCGCCGGCCCCGAGGCGGGAGGACGTGCCGCTCGTGCCGTCCGAGCACGCTAATCTTTTCTCCCACCTGCCGGGCGAGTTTACGAGCGGCCCGACTGCCGAGGGGCAAGACGGCGCTGCGGGGCGGCGTTTTTGCCTACTTTTTTCGCTGCAGAAAAAAGTAGGTCGTCGTGCGGGGGCGAAACCGCTACAATCTCATGCATCCGACCGGCGTAAGCCGGGCGGAGGTTTTCTTTAGTAAAAACATTATCAACGTGAACGCACATCGGTATAGTAAAGAACCACGGCCGAAGGCCGTGGTATCTTTTCGAGAAAACGCCGTAGGCTTTTCACTATTGCCTGTTCGAGCTGCACAAAATGAACGCAAAAATACATCGGAGCCACGCCGCTACATCATGTTGAGGGGATCCACGTCGATGACGAGGCGGACGGTCTTGGGCGGCCGCACCTCGGCGCGCACCGCCGCCGCCGCTTCGCCCAGCGCCCGCGCCGAAGGCGCCTTTAACAGAAGGGAATACCGGTGCTCGTTCTTGAGCTTCGAAAGCACCGCGGGCGACGGCCCGAGCACCGTTACCCGGCCCGGCCACCCGCCGCGCACGAGGCGGGCCGCGGCGTCGAGCGTCCGCACCACGTCCCGCGCGCCCGCACCCGAGCCCACGATGCGCGTCAGCTTGCCGAACGGCGGATACCCCAGCTCCTCCCGACCCGTTATTTCTTGGTTGTAAAATTCCATGAAATCGTGGTTCGCCGCGGCGCGCACCGCGGGCTCGTCGGGAAAATAGGTCTGCACCACCACCTCTCCCGCGGCGTCGGCCCTGCCCGCCCTTCCCGCCACCTGCGCGAGGAGCTGGAAGGTCTTCTCGGAGGAGCGGAAATCGGGAACATGCAGTCCGATGTCGGCGGCGAGCACGCCCACGAGCGCGACGCCCGGAAAGTTGAGTCCCTTGGCCACCATCTGCGTGCCGATGAGAATGTCGGCCTCGCGCCGCTCGAACTTCCCTATTATGTCGACGTGGCCGCCTTTTTTCCGCGTGGTGTCCTGATCCATGCGAAGGATGCGCGCCGACGGGAAGCGCGACGCGACGAATTCCTCGGCCTTTTGAATGCCGCTGCCCTTGAATCGAATCTGCTCTCCGCGGCACGCGGGGCACGCCGACGGCGCGGGTTCCTCCCGCCCGCATTGATGGCACTTGAGCCGCAGCTCCGACTTGTGGAAGACGAGGTTCACCGAACAGTTGGGGCACGTGTACGCGCGGCCGCACTCTTTACATACAAGAAAGGTCGAGAACCCCCGGCGGTTGATGAGCAGTATCACCTGCCGGCCGTTCGCAAGCGTCCGCTCCATGCGCTCGGCAAGGTGACGCGACAGCAGGGTCCAGTTGTTTTCCCGGTGTTCCTCCTTCATGTCCACCACCGTCACCGGGGGCAGCACAGCGTCGCCGAACCGCCGCGTGAGCGTGAGAAGCCGGTATTTGCCCGCGCGCGCGTTGCGGAAGCTTTCGAGGCTCGGCGTGGCGCTGCCGAGCACCACCGTCGCCCCCTGCAGGCGTCCCCGCATCACGGCGACGTCCCGCGCGTTGTAGCGGGGTTCCAAATCGCTCTGTTTGTAGCTGTGATCGTGCTCCTCGTCCACGATGACCAGCCCCAGGTTCGCCACCGGCACGAGCACGGCGCTGCGCACGCCGATTACCAGGCGCCTTTTTCCGGTGACCAGCTCCGCCAGGCTGTCGCGCCGCTCCCCGTCGCTCATCCTGCTGTGGATCACCGCGATCACGTCGCCCAGCTCGCTCCTGAAGCGGCCTATGGTCTGCGGGGTGAGCGAAATCTCCGGCACCAGGATGATGACGCCCCTGCCCGCGTCGAGCGCGGCCCGCGCCGCCTCGATATACACGTGCGTCTTGCCGCTGCCCGTGATGCCGTACAGCAAAAACGGCCCGCCCGGCGCCGCCAGGTCTTTAACGATTGCGTCGAGCGCCGCCCGCTGCTCGTCGAGCAGTTCCACGCTTCCCCGGCCGCCCGCCGGCGGCCGCAACTCCGCGGGCTCGCGAAAAACCCTCCGCTCGTCCTTGACAAGCGCTCCCTTTGCGCAGAGCGCCGCCACAAGGCTGGCCCCCACGCCCGCCTCCGCGCACTCGACGCGCGTGAACTCACCCCCGCGCCCCGCGAGCGTGCCGAGTGCCGTTGCCTGCTTCCGGGTGAGCCCGCCCGGAGCAGGGCCGGGGGCGACCCGGAACACCGCCTCGCTTTTCTCACGCGCCTCGACAAACCCCTTCCGGATAAACGGCCTGAACACCCGGCCCAGATCGCACTGGTAGTACGAGGCTATCCACTCGTAGAGCCGGATAAGCGACGCGTCGGCGTCGCGCCACCGGTCTTTGCGCACGTCAAGCACCGGCTTGAGCCGCGCCACGGTGGAAGTGTCCTTGATCCGCACCGCCACGCCCCACAGTTTCCGGCTGCGAAGCTCGACGAGAACCGGCATTCCCGGCGAAACGTCCCCGGCGAGCGCCTCCGGTATTTCGTAGTCGAACACCCCGGAAAGGGCCATGGGAAAGGCGACGCAGGCGATTTTGGGAGTTGGTGGCGGCATGATTGATAATTCCATGACGGTGATGCGATGAAAATACAAGAAGGTCGGAGCGTTCGAGCGTCGGAGCGTCGGTACATTTGGGTACATTGGTGAGATAAATCCCGGAAATAGGAATCTCGGGGGAGAAGTATCTCCCCCGGCCTCGACCGCCGAAGGCGTTCTCGGCACTCCCCTCTCAAGCGTGGCCCCCTTGATGGTACAGCGGCAAGCCCGAGACATTGTTGCGGGGGCACGCAGAAACGGCTGTTGGAGGAAGGGATATCCTTTCTCTTTGTGTTCTTTGCGCCTCTGTTGTGATTTTTGAATGGGGCTGATGGGCAAGGGCGGTAATTTTTCTTGCTTTTGAGGACGGCGGAAATTGGTTTATAGTCAGGAGCGAATATCGGCAGGCGGACGGGAAATGGGGTTGCCGGACAAGATCGGGTAGGAAGGGGCGGGCATATAGATGTATATGCTTTTGAGGGATATAGAGGTATATGAAAGGATAAGGATATAGAAGTAGATGAGGAAATGAGGTACGACATACCTCTAGTTGTTTAACAATAAACCGGCACCGTTTAGGGTTAATTTGCACAATGTTGCTATATTGTTAGATAAATTCGCGCGCCTTTTATTATGATTGAGAATGCTCGTGCATTTTCTTTTAAAGGAAGTTTTCTATGATTATCAGAGCAATTTTTGATAATTCTTTTCTTCTCATCAACTTCGTTCTGCTGCTGTGCCGCATCTCAATTTCGTCTTTTTCCTTTAGGCCAAAGTGATGATGGATTCATTTTCTTCGAATTATTCCTTTTCAGGACTTGTTCAACGTTTAAACGTAATAACGTCGATTTCACCTGGGAAGGAAGAGCAAGGGTAGTCAGCTTGAATAAAAGTACTTTCAAGACAATCCATACATTTGACAGTCTTAATTTCCTGGAGTGTCGTTGTGATATGGAAAACATTCCAGACAAGAGTAATTATCGCCAAAACTTGTTACCATTTTACAGAAAAGCCTTAGAGTTCTGCGGGTCCCTCAAGAATTTTAAACTGGCAAAAGTAATTGAAATCAGAAACGGACCTGATTCGTCTGTAGAGAACAGCAGTTTAGTAAGTTCTGTCTCAAAGGAAAAAGATACAAATATCAGCAGCATAAAACTAACAAGTGAGTATTCTCTTAGGAGGCTTAGAATTTCGGAAATTAACTCGACTACTGTATTTATTCTGACATATGAAAACGGTCAAAAACTTGGTAAAATAGAAGAACTTGATTCCCTTAAAAAATACTGCGAAGTTATACCTTTTTATTCTGAAACTCCAAGATGGCACGGTACAATAATTGATTATGTTTATGTCAGTAATAAAGGTTTTGATAAAGCGCGCAAAGAAAATTACAAAGTCAACAACAGGAAATGACATTCAGAAAGAGTGCCAGTTTACAGCAAACAACACGCAAAGCAAGCATCGGGCGGAGTACCGCCCTTGGCCTTCGGCACATGGCCGGTTTGACGCCTCCGTCGCCGTCAACTTCGTGTCGGCGTCATGTCGGCGATCCGGCCACGTCTTGCGTTTGCGAAACGTTGCCCGGCCCTTACGACAAAAACATGCGCGAGAGAATGCAGGAAAAAAGGAATAATATGTTTAAATTGATTGGGAGTCACCGCGCCATCGCCGGGCACTTCACGCTTTGGGGAACGTTGCGGCATGCTTGATCCGTAACACCATCACGCGTGTTTTGGTTTTTGGTAACGCGTAAATTGCATAGTCGGGGCCGGAGGCTTCACCGTATTGTACCACAAGGCCTACGCCCCGCCAAATTGCCGGGGGTTTATCCGCCATTTCGCGGCACCGCGCACCAGGCAACGCGCTCCCTTGCCGTGCCCGGCGCCGGTTCCCGCCCGCTATTTGTATCGAATTTGTATTGACAAACCTCATGAGAAAAAACCATCTTCTATATACTTATTACCCGGTGCCCAATCCGGGGCGGCGTGACACTCATCGATTCTGAGGAGGATGGCAATGAAAAAGGTTCTTGTCGGACTGGTGTACTTAAACGTTTTTCTTCTTCTCGCTTCGTGTTCATCCCTTACCTCGGATGAAGCCAAGGGCAACACGGCCTACAACCAGGCAAAGCATTCCCAGGGCATCAACCAGCGCACGCTGCAGAAGCGCGCCTACATCTTCTACCAAAAGTGGTTCAACGCCCATCCCGACAAATCCAAGCTGAGCCCGCAATTCAAGCAGCGGTTCATCGAGATGACGCTGCTGCGCGCCAACATGGTCCTGTCCGAAGGGACCTATGAGATGGACCCGATCAAGCTGTTCATGAAAGACATAGACACGCTGCTCACCAGGGACATGCCGTCCGATCTGCGGCAGCAGTATGCCGATTTCATCCTGCTCATGGCCGATTCGAGCATAGCCCGCAACAAGCTCGACGACGCGCTCGCGTGGATCGACAAGGCCCAGGGCCTCGTGGACAACCCCTCGGCCATCGAGACGAAGAAAAAGCAGATCATAACGGATTTCGCCAAGCAGTTCTACGAAATGGCTTCGCAGGCCTACACCGAGGGCAAGGACGGCAAGGACGCGCCGGCTCTTCTCAAGGCCGAGTACTACGTGCAGCTCGTGCTGGTGTACGATCCCAACTACCCGGGCGCGGCGGATTTGCTGAGCAACTGCCGCAAGTCGAACCTCAACACCTACTCGGGCTACGCGCAGGTCATCGAAGGCAAGCTCGATCCGAGGGTCAACAAGTACGACATCTACCTCGCGGTGGTGAGCGGGACGACCAACATGACGCTGTCGATGTTCAACTATTCCTACAATCCCCTGCGTCTCAAGGCCGAAAATTTCATGCTCGTGGACGTGAACGGCGAGAAATACAAGGCGCTGCCGTCGTCGAAGCTCGATCCCGAGATTCTCGACACCCAGCACGAAACCAAGAACCTCAAGCTGGTGTTCCCCAAGCCCAAGGCGGAGATCAAGAAAGTCGTGTATGACGACGGGGAACGCTATACCGAGAAGCTGTTCTTCTAATCTTGTCAAGAACATAGCCGTGATAAGGAGCGGGACCAGGCGGTCTCGCTCCTTTTTCATCGACGCCCGGCGAGGCGTACCCCGGAATTTTCCCGCGAAACTTCGTACCGGTATGCCGAAAATTTCAGCCCCGCCTCTTCTGGAAATTATATTCTAAAGGTTCAAATTCATCCCGCTACGCCCATCAGGATTAGATATGCCCGAAAGAATCTACGTTGGACCAAAAACGCTGGTGCGCGACGCGCTCGGCGAGAGAATACGCGCGAAAATCATATCCGACCTCGAAATCGGCACGGTCAATTCGGTGCGAACCGCGGCCGTGTACATCCTCAACGGGAGCCTGTTCCCGGCCGATCTCATCGCGCTCGCCGAAGGCCCGCTGTCGGATTCCATCGTGCAGGACTATACCATCAACAAGTCGTTCTGCGACACGTTCGACTGGATGGTGGAAACGGGTTTTTTGCCGGGAGTCACCGACAATGCCGGACGCACGGCAAAGGAGGCGGCGCTCATCGCCCTGGGGCGGAGCTTTCCCGATACGTTTTCGGTACATACCGGGACGCAATATTTCTTTTTCGGAAACATATCGAGAAAGAGCATAGAGCGAATTTCGGAGGAAATCCTCGCCAACACGCTCATACAGTCAATAAAAATCTATTCCAGGGAGGAATGGCTCAAAGTCCACACCAAGGATTTTCCGGCGCCGGTGGTCGTGGACACGCACACGGCGCCGCTCTTTCGCGAAATCGACCTCAACGTCGACGACGCCGCGCTGTCGGCGCTAAGCAAAAACGGAATGCTGGCGCTTTCCATCGAGGAGATGCGGTGCATCAAGGCATACTTCACCGATCCCAAAGTCGTCGCCGACCGCACCGCCAACGGCATGCCCGCAAAAATAACCAATGTCGAACTCGAGGTGCTGGCCCAGACCTGGTCGGAGCACTGCAAGCATAAAATCTTCAACGCCGACATCACCTATTTCGAAAACGGCAAAGAGCCGGAGCGAATCCAAAGCCTTTTTTCCAGCTACATCAAGAAGACCACCCAGCTCGTGCGCGAAGCCAAGGCCGCGAAGGACATCTGCCTCTCGGTGTTCAAGGACAACGCGGGCGTGGTGAAATTCGACGCAAAAAACGCCATCGTCTTCAAGGTGGAGACGCACAACAGCCCGTCCGCGCTCGACCCGTACGGCGGCGCGCTCACCGGCATCGTGGGCGTCAACCGCGATCCGTTCGGCACCGGGCTGGGCTGCCGCCTTGTCGCCAACACCGACGTGTTCTGCTTCGCCTCCCCCTTCTTTTCCGGGAAAGTCCCGCCGCGCGTCTTCCATCCCAAGCGCGTGCTCGAAGGCGTGCGCGAGGGCGTTGAGCACGGAGGAAACAAGAGCGGCATTCCCACGGTCAACGGCACCGTCGTTTTCGACGACCGGTTCCTGGGCAAACCGCTGGTCTATTGCGGCACGCTGGGGCTCATGCCGCTCGACGTGGGAGGAAGGCGGGGCTGGGAAAAGAAAGCCCGGCCCGGCGATCACATCATCATGGTGGGCGGCAGGATAGGCAAGGACGGCATCCACGGCGCCACGTTCTCGTCGGAGCCTCTGCACGAAGGTTCGCCCGCCACCGCGGTACAAATAGGCGATCCCATCACCCAGAAGCGAATGACCGACTTTCTGCTTGTCGCGCGCGACCGAGGGCTGTACAACTCCATCACCGACAACGGCGCGGGCGGGCTCTCCTCGTCGGTGGGCGAAATGGCCGCCGACACCGGCGGCGCCGCGGTGCACCTGGAAAGGGCGCCCCTCAAATACCACGGCCTGGAGCCGTGGGAGATATTCGTCTCGGAGGCGCAGGAGCGCATGAACGCCGCCGTGCCGGCCGGCAAGGCGGCGGAGTTCCTGGCGCTCGCCCGGGAATGGAGCGTCGAGGCGACCGACCTCGGCGAATTCACCTCCGACGGTTTTCTCGACATCCGGTTCGGCGACGTCCGCGTGGCGCGTCTCAACATGGAATTCCTGCACGACGGGCTTCCCCGCCTCGATCTCGTTGCGAAATGGGAAGACCGCGCGGCCGGCACTCCGGCATCGTTTCCCGCCTCAAACGTCCGCGCCGACACGCTTTCGCTCCTTAGGCGGCTCAACATATGCAGCAAGGAATACGTGGTGCGGCAGTACGACCACGAGGTGCAGGGCGGCAGCGTGGTGAAGCCGCTGTGCGGCGCGAAGAACGACGGCCCGTCCGACGCGGCGGTCGTCCGCCCCGTACTCGAATCCTTCGAAGGCATCGCGGTGTCAAACGGCATCGTCCCGCGCTACAGCGACATCGACACCTATGCCATGACAGTCTGCGCGGTCGACGAGGCGGTGCGCAATGCCTGCTGCGTGGGCGCGGATCCGTCGGCAATGGCGGGCCTCGACAATTTCTGCTGGTGCGATCCCGTGGCCGGCGAGGGCAACCCGGACGGCGAGTACAAGCTTGCCCAGCTCGTGCGCGCCAACAAGGCGTTGCGGGACATCTGCGTCGCCTACGGCATCCCGCTCATTTCCGGCAAAGACTCCATGAAAAACGATTACCGCATCGGCAACGTCACCATTTCCATTCCGCCCACCCTGCTGTTCAGCTTGGTGGCCAAGGTGCCCGACGTGCGCAAGGCCGTCACCATGGACTTCAAGGAAAACGGAAACTTCATTTATATGCTAGGAATAACCCGGCCCGACCTCGGCGCTTCGGAGTACGCGCTCCTCAAGGGCGTATCGGGCGGAACGGTGCCGACGGTGCGCGAGCCCGGGAAAAACCTCGACTGCTATTCCACGCTGTTTGGGGCGGTGTCGGAGGGCCTCGTGCGGGCCTGCCACGACTGCTCCGACGGCGGATTTGCCGTGGCACTCGCCGAAATGTGCTTCGCGGGAGACATGGGCGCCCAAATCGAATGCGCGTCGATAGAGCAGGTAGGCTGCGCCACCGACGCCGAGATACTTTTTTCGGAAACGCCCGGCCGCATCCTCGTCGAAGTGGAACCGGCCAAGGCCGGGCGCATGGAAACCCTCTTCGCCCGGCTCCCGCTTCGCAGGATTGGAACGGTCGTCAAGGGCGACGGCATCCAGCTCAGGGGACTAAGGCAGGCACCGGTGGTGATGCTGTCGAGGATAGACGCGAAGGCGGCGTGGAAAAGTACGCTGCAGTTTTAGAAAAAGCACCACAGAGACACAGAGAGCACAGAGAATAAAAGTGATGAGTGAATGGTGAAAAAACGAATCTTTTTCTTTGTCCTGCTGTCAACTCTTTATTCTCTCTGCGCTCTCCGCGTCTCTGCGGTGAAGTTTTACTTTTAAGGAGTTCTCGGACGTGAGCAAGAAAACATCCGCCATAGTGCTTGCGGGAAACGGTACGAACTGCGAAATGGAGACGGCGCATGCCTGCCGGCTCGGCGGCTTCGACACCGTCGACATCGTGACCGTATGGGAACTGGTAAGCGGCGACGCGTCGCTCGATTCGTACGACATCCTGTGCCTGCCGGGCGGGTTCCTCGACGGGGACGATCTCGGCTCGGCCAAGGCCCAGGCGAACAGGATACTGCACGCGGTGGTTAAAAAGACCGGCGTGCCGCTGTTCTCGCAGTTTACTTCGTTCATCAAAAACGGCAAGCTCATGCTGGGCATCTGCAACGGCTTCCAGCTCATGGTGAAGCTCGGCCTGCTTCCCGCCCTGTCGGGCCATTCCATCCAGCAGGTGACGCTCACCAACAACGATTCCGGGAGGTTCGAGGACCGCTGGGTGTGGCTCAAGGCCAACCCAGCCTCGCCGTGCGTCTTCACAAAAGGCATAGACACGCTGTACCTTCCGGTGCGCCACGGCGAGGGAAAATTCGTGGCGCGCGACGGCGAGGTGCTCGACGCCCTCAAACGGCAAAACCAGATAGTCGTCTCCTACGTCGACCCCGATACGCTGGCCCCGACCATGAAATATCCCGACAATCCCAACGGGGCGCAATTGTCGATAGCCGGCGTCTGCGATTCGTCGGGCCGCCTGTTCGGACTCATGCCGCACCCCGAGGCGTATTCCCACCGTACCAACCATCCGCGCTGGACCCGCGAGCAGTTGCCCGAGGAAGGCGCCGGCGTCCAAATATTCCGCAACGCGCGGGAATATATAGCCGGCAACGCATAAAAACCCGGCATCTTCCCGCGCGCATGGCGCGCCGGACGCAACAACGCCGTGGTGGGGCCCTCCTGTAGCATATTATTTTCAAAAGACCGGCCCTGTTCCCCGGCGCGGGAAAGCCGGAACATTTTCGCCGCGGCGGATATCGTGAGATTTCGCATCATTACCCCCCTGATGTTGCTTGCGATGGGCATTGTGCCGTTTCGCGCGGCGGCCGTTACCTATAGCTTCGTCAACATCAACTTTTTCACGCAGGACGTTTCGGAGAGCCGCGGAAACGCGATCTTCAAGTACTACCCTTTCAAATCCTCGGACAACAAGGCCGCCATAGCGGGCGTTACGCTCAACGTCATCCAAAACAACGGCCCCCTCACCTCCTTTCCCATGACGAAGAACGGAGACTTTTTCTCGGCGTCGGTGGCCGCCGGTTCTTCCGCGTCGATAGACTTTTACTATACGCTGCGGTGCGCGCCGCTTGCCGGACAAGGGACTTTTTCGAGCGACACGAAATGGTTTACAAAAATCATGGGCGCTCCGTTTAGCGGGCAAGGCATCTACCCGCTCGTGATTCAATGCTCGGGAAGGTTCCGCGACGCCCACGAAAACGAGCCCAGATCGGATCGGTTCCCCGGAGCGGCGTACGCGGCGACGGCATACACGCTCGTGCTCGAGGACTACGGCGACAGCATCGATCTCGCGGTATTCCCTCTTGCAAACAGCAGCGCCATCGAGATTCACGCGTTCAACCACGTTCCGGTCGATTCGGCGTGCAAGCGTGCCGAATACGCGCTCAACATGGGCAGCCAGGGCAACATGCTGGTGACCCAGCACACCGGGCCCACCCGGAAATTTCCGCAGGGTTCGCCCTACGGGCCCTCCGTGCCGTGGTACACCGGCACCATCGCTTCGGTCACGACCGGCGAGCTGGTCGATTTCGAGCTTGCGCTCACGGATGCCTCATCGGGAACCGTGCGCACCTCGCCCGTCAACCGGTATTACGTGGGGGACGGAAGGCTCGGCCAGGAATTCGAGAATCCCTGGGCCGGAGCGGCCGGAGCGGCATCGGTGAGCGTTATCACCGAACCCGTGTTCGCATACGGCCAGCACGTCGTGAACGCCCTGCCCGGAAGCTCCCTCGATTTCCTGGCCGGACGAACGCTTTTCTGCACCGACTGGAGCACGTCCTTTCTGCGGAACGCCGGAGCGGTGCGCGACTGCAACGGAAGCGTCATTGCGCCCGCCCAGGAAAAAAGCCCATCGTACGCGGCGGGAGCGCTGGGGCCCCGCTACCTCCAGGAGAGCTGCTACGCCTGCCACAGGGAAGCCGGACCCGGATATCCGCCCGACAGCGCCGGAGATTCCCTCAGGGCAATCGTATTCCTCGGGACCGGGACCGCAACCGGCGGCACGCCCGCCCCTCTTCCGGTATACGGCGACATGCTTTGTTACAAAACCGTTGGGGGAACCGCCGACGGCGGCGTCCGGATTTCGTATACCACCGTGACGGGCGCCTTCGATGACGGCCAAACATATTCTTTACGGAAGCCCGTCGTCACTTTTGTCGACCTTTCGCGGGGCTCCATGGGCGACGACGCGGTCTATTCGTTCCGAGTCGGCCCGTTTTTGTGCGGCGACGGGCTCCTTGAGGCGGTTCCCGACAGCGCAATCATGAGCCGTGCCGACCCCGGCGACAAAGACGGCGACGGCATTTCGGGCAGGGCATATTTCGCCGCCGATCCCGTGGACGGCAAGCTTCGTTTGGGAAGGTTCGGGCGCAAGGCGTCGATGCCGAGCCTCTCCGGAGAAATAGCCTACCTTGCCGACCGCTGCGTCGGCCTCACCAACCGGTATTTCCCGGCCGACGGCGGTCCGGGCTCCGGGGCCGAACTTCCGGACAGCGCGCTTTCCCAACTGGCTGCCTACGCGGCGCTGTTGTCGCCGCCGCCCAGGAACAACTGGCGGGATTCGTCGGCAATCCGGGGCAAGGCGCTGTTTTCGGCGGCGGGTTGTACCAAGTGCCATGCCCCGTCCCTGCGGACGGGCACGGGCAACCGTTTTCACGAGCTTGACAATATAGAAATCCAGCCCTTTACAGACCTTTTGCTCCACGACATGGGCCCCGGCCTCGCCGACTCTTACGGCGGCGACAGCGCGCCGGGGTCGGAATGGCGCACCGCGCCGCTGTGGGGACTCACCTACGTCGCCGGCGTATCCGGCAGGAGCACCTACCTGCACGACGGCCGCGCGCGAAGCATTCTGGAGGCGATTCTCTGGCACGGCGGCGAAGCGGAGCGGGCAAAGGCAGCGGTGCTCGGATTTTCGGCCGCCCAGCGGCAGGATATCGTCGCCTATTCTTCCTATCCGTTCGCCGACCGGCTCCCCGTGCCCCACATGAGCCCGGTCACGCTCCCGCCGTCGCCGCGGGAAAAAAGGCCGGGGGCTTTCATCTGCCGGTACAACGCCGCGCGCGGAACGGTACGATTCTTTTTGCCTCCGAATGCCGTACGTTCCAAAAACGATGCCCCTCCTATGCTTTCGATTTACAACACAAGAGGGCAATGTCTCATGCGCCGGCCCGTAGACTTGGCCCAGAGAGAGTTCGTATGGGACGCCTCTTCATACGGGCCGGGCGGCTATCTCGCGGAATTCCGCTCCGGCTCACTCGTCTTCCATGTAACGGCCCCCGTCGTGAGATAACAAACCATCGCGACGCCGTCCCGTGTTTTTACTTCTACATTGGCCAGATTCAGCTGCCAAGCGAGGTTCCGGAAGCGTGGAGGGCACGCCATCTCTCCGGATGCGTGTTTTCCCGTAGACGACTATCGAACGACAAGCACGTGTTTTTCCGAAATAAAAAAGGCCGCCTCTCGCGAAGCGGCCTTCTCTTTTTACACAATCACTGCGTTCGTCTTACGGAATCGTCGAATAGAATCCCGAGGGCAATTGCTGCCCGGCCAGGTTGAGGCCGTAATCGAACGCGAAAAGCGGATTCCCGCCCACGCCCACGTAGTCGCCCATGTTGCCCGTATTGATTGGCTCCTGGGCATAGGAAAGAGGCCACGTATGCGGCAGTTTGCCCCGGAAATCGTAGTCGCCGTACAGCACCTCGGCGATGCCGTCGCCTTCGGTGCCAGGCAGCCAGCAGGCCACGAACGCGTCGCATTGCTGGATTTCGTTCGTGATTATCATGGGTCTTCCGGAGAACAGCAGGCATACCAGCGGTTTTCCCTTCGCCTTGCAGTCGGTAATGAGCTGCGTGTAGTTTTTCCCGCCGTAGACGGTGTTGCTCGACAGCGACAATGATCCGTTGTCGCCGTCGCCTTCGGCGTAGGGCTTCTCGCCCACGCACACGATCACCACGTCGGCGTCGTTGGGGATGCCTGTTGCATCGACCGACGACGTCACGGTTCCCTGGGTGAGCTTGGCAAAACCCTGCTTAACCGTGGTACCGGTGGTGATGGCGCCGGCGCTGCCCTGCCAGGAAATGGTCCAGCCGCCGCACTGCAAACCCATGTTGTCGGCGAAGTCTCCCACGAGGTGCACCTTCTTGGTCTTGGCGATGGGCAGCACGCCGTTGGCGTTCTTGAGGAGCACAAGCGATTTGCGGACGCATTCGCGCGCGATGTCGCGATGCATCTGGCAACCGATGAGCGCGGTGACATTGGGGTCCGCCACGTTCGGATTGTCGAAAAGCCCCATTTTGATTTTGGTGCGCAGCACGCGCTTCACGGCATCGGTCACCCGGGCCTGTCCGGTCGCGTCGGTATTGTACAATCCGAGAGTCGTGGTTTCGTTGGCGGTCGGGTTGTCCACGTGCATGGGAACGTCGAGCCCGGCGCTTATGGCATCGACCGTTTTGAGAGTGCCCCAGTAATCGCCGTAATAATCTCCCACGGCGAACCCGTCGAAGCCGAGCTGCGTTTTGAGATAATCGGTAAGCAGCGGCTTGTTGAAGTGCATGGGGGTTCCCCGCCACGACGAGAATGAAGGCATGACCGTGGCAGCTTCGGCCTCCACCCCGCGCACGTAGCCGGGAAGATGGATGAGACGGAGGATGGAGTCGGACGCGGTGCAGTTGCCGTTATTGGCTCCGCCGTCGGTGCCGCCATCGGCCGCGAAATGTTTGATGCACGCCGCGATGGACAGGGGATGGGAAAGGTCCCAGCCCTGGAATCCGAGCACCGCGGCCTTTGCCATCTGCCTCGCGATTTCGGGCGTTTCGCCGAAGCCTTCGTACACCCGTCCCCAGTGCAGGTGCCGCGGCACGGCGATACACGGGGAGAAGACCCAGTTGGCGCCGGTGCCGCGTACTTCGACGGCCTCCATGCGGTACGCTTTCTTGACCAGTTCCGGATCCCATGTGGCGCCGAGGGCGATGTTATGAGGATTTACCGTTCCGCCCACGCACACGTTGAGGCCGTGGACCGCGTCGTACGCAATCATGAGGGGAACCTTGGTGGCCGAGGCCATTTGCGCCACGTGGAACGAATCGAGCCAGTTGGCCCATTTGGTCGGGTTGTTGCCGTCGGGCGGTTTTACGCCGCCCGCGCCGAGATAGGTGCCGATCTGGGTGGAGGGAACGATGTCCTTGGGATGCACGCTGCCCAGGTCGCACATCACCGTCTGGTAAATCTTCTGAGGAAGCGTGAGTGAATTGAAAACCGAGTCGACCCTTGCCGCGACATCCATTTTGGTAATCGCGACGTTACCGAGGTTCTGCGTAAAGCTCTGAACCGCGGTGAGCTTGGGAAAGTATCCCGTTTTACCCACGCGAACGACTTCGACGTCGGCTTCCTTTTTTTCCAAGTAAAGCGGCGACGAAGCCTGCGGCGCGGAGACGCTTGCCGGGGCTTTTCCCGCAACGGCTGTACCGGTATACAGCATTTTGAGGGAGCAAAACTCGGAGCCGTTCCGGATTTTTACGACATACACCGCCCGCGCAAGTTTGCCCGTAAAGGGATGCACCGCGTAACGGCCTTCGTGCAGCACTCCGTAGGATATCCGGTCGATACGGCTACCCCTGAGGGAATAGATGTCGACCGTGACCTCGTTGCCGCCGTCGGCGGAGAACCACAGCGCCCCGCCGCGTATCTGGGGATTCACGCCGGAAGAAAGGGTCTGGACGTGCCGGACTTGTTCCACCGAAGTGGCGCCACCGCCGGGAAGCGTGAAATTACCCTGGGCGTCCGAATACGCCCATATGAATCTGTTGTTGAGGCCCGTATAAGTTACGAACGCGTTGACGAGAGGGTTGCCGGATCCGTCGACGGCCTTGCCGGTGATGTCGGCAAAAGCCGATGATTGAAGACATGCGACTACAGAGGATGCCAGTAACACTTTAAGCAAACGATTCATCCTTCCCCCTTTGAATTGATGGGTTGTGTTGAAATCACGCGATCCTAATCATGCTCGATCATATTCATATAATAATGATTTTTTCCGCGTTCGGCATAATCGTTTGACTTTTCTTGAACGAATGCTTCGTTCGCCTACCGCCTTGCCTCCCGCGCTTCGTAACAAGGCTCTGGAAGGTGCCGATGACGGATGTCCAGAAAAATACGGCATTTTTTCGGGCATTTGGTAAATTATTCCTAATAAACGTCATATTCGCCATTCCCGTTTAACGAAGGAGCCGTACAATGCGACGCATACCAACCGCCGTTGTCTGCTGTTCCATTTTCCCGGCATTGCTTCTTTGCCTGCCCGGCTGCAACGATTCGGGAAATGCGGGTACTCCGGAATCCAACCTCGGTACCGCGGACCGGCAGAATCCCGACGTACCGGGCGTTGTTGTCGACAAAAGCACGCTCGACGCGACATCGGACGGAGGCACCATCACCTTCCAGAACATAGGCTCGGCCGGCTGGTATCCCAGCCGCAGGGACCCGGCCGTGGGGCCGTGCGACGCCTACAGCAACGGAAACTGCTGCATGGGAAAACACGTGATAACGAGCGACAGCCTCACTCCCTGGAACGAGGATCTCATCATGACGCTCCGGGGTCCCATGATTGTGGCGAAAATCGCGGCATACCAGCCCGATTCTATAAACGTGAATTCGTGGAACCGCGTGTCGATGTGGGACGTTGCCAGCCCTACGGTCATGAACGGCATCGCCTTCAAGGGCAACAATACCGAGACCGCGGGATTCCAGGGAATCGTGGGCAATACCTGCCTTGTAGACGTTTCGACCAACAAAAGATTCGCGACGGGAACCGGCAGCATGCCCTATTGCCCTCCCACGAGCGACACAAAATACTGGGGATGGGTAGGTTCCAAAATGATTATCCTACAGGCGACCATGCCTCGGCTTTCGGTTTCCGGCATTCCATCGGCGAGCAACTGCGGCAACGACCCCACAAACAACTGGTACGATGCGCCGTGGATTGGACTGTCGCACGGCGAAATGGTGCGGTCGGGCGCGTTCGGATCGTGCCAGTGCTACGCCAAGGACCCGGCCCAGTGGTGGCTGGCCGACGGCTGCGGCCAGTTCAACGTCTTCGAGGTCGTCAACGACAACAACGACTACCAGAATTTCGACCTGTTTTCCACCAATTTTTTCGGATACGGCGGATACGTGGGCGAAGGCCCGTGCGGGAAGAATTGCAAGGTTTCCACGCTCGACTCGAAAGTCGATCTTATCAACAAGTCGACGAGTCTGGAGGCGGCCACGGGCGCCACCGCGTCGCCGACCAAGGGCCCAGGCGCCGCGTTCCGGCGTCCCGAGACCGGCTACCGCTTTTTCGTTATACTGCTCGACGTGAAAACGCGCCAGGTGCAGCTTGCGCTGATACACCCGTCAAACGTGCCCGCGACCGTCACCGCGTTGCTGCCGGGCCTGCCGTCGCAGGTAACGCGGGCGACAATCGACGCCGTGCTCGCCCTCCGGCTCCCCGGGCCGAACGCGTCGGTGATAAACAAGTAGAATCGCGGACGGCCCCGGCGGACGCATCCGTTGGAACGGAGCAATGCTTGCCTCAAGGAGAGCGGCCGCGCGGGTGTGCGTCGCGTGGATTTTTAACGGCGTATCGGCATGGGGCGGGCGTTTCGTGATTCCGCCGCGGCGAGCCCTTGCATCGCCAGGGGCTATACGACTGAAAATGGATCTTTTCCGTACTCAAAAACTTCACCATAAAATCACGAAGGCCGCCAAAGAATCTTCCGCCGTAAAAGCCGTTCTTTCTCTTTGCGTTCTTTGCGCCTTTGCGGTGATTCTTGAAGTTACCGGGTCAGGAAACCTGCACCTCCGACTGCCAGGCGCCATGCACCGTGCATACCTCGACCACGCGGATTCTTGATCCTTTGCCCCGCGTGAAAAACACGCCGGCGGGATGCGCGTTCACGGTAAACAGCATGCGCGCGAAATACCTGTCGTCGACGTAGCAGTCGATGAACCGGATACGGTGGTCGTTCTCCATGGAATGAATTTTCTTTCCCACCCGCACCTGGATTTCGTAAACGTACAGTTCGGGAAGAAGCTCGGATTTCTGTTTAACCGTTACCACGGGCGCGTGCGAGACGCCGAGGTCGGCGGAAACGGCCTCGGCATCGGAGAACACGTTGTTGTCCTGGGTGAACTTTTCCTGGGGGGCGCGGCACACCGGACACGATTCCGGCAGGGCCCCGAACTCTATATGCCCGCACACGCCGCACACGAAAAGGTCCTTTCCCGACCGCTGTGCGTACGCCTTGCCCGCAATGCCCAACACCGGCACGGCGGCCATCATCGTCGCCGCGGCCGCAGAGGCGCCGAGAAACTCCCTTCGATTTATGCTTCGATTTTCAAAATCCATAAGGAACCTCCCCCGCAGGGTATTCTGGTGGTTTGAAGCTGTCCTGTAAAAGCCGCTTCAAAAATACGTGGAATTCCGGATGTTTGCCGTATTAAAACGTCGCGCTCAAACGTGGCGGCGCACCTTGCCCCGGCGGGCGGGAGATGTTCTTGTTTTTGCCCGGCCAAATACGTAATTTGTTCTATGCCCATTGTATCGCACGCACCACGCAAACGTCGAAAGGACCCCCCATGAGACGCACTTTCAAAATCCCGCTGCTCTGCGCGGTTGCCCTCGCCGCGGCGTTTCTCGTTTCCTGCGCCGCGACGCAGCCCCATATCTTGCCTTTTATCAAGGAAGGGCCCGGTTTCTGGAAAGGACTGTGGCACGGCTTCATCGCCCCGATCACGTTCTTCATAAGCCTTTTCTCCGACCATATCAGAATTTACGCCTATCCGCATGCGGGCAGGTGGTACGATTTCGGGTTCATGCTCGGGATTGGCGGGTTTTCCGGCGGATTCTTCTCGCTGTTTAAAAGGCGCGGACGCGGCCGATAGCCGCGTCATGTTTTTTTCGGCGGATTTTTCTCCCGGTGCGGCGTCGTACATCATCAGGCAGGCGTTTGGGGCCAATAGCCATGAAATCTTTCTCACATCTCGTTGAATACCTCGGCCTGCGGGCCGTGGAATTTCTCGCCAGCGCGCTGCCGCGCGGATTTGCATTGGCCGCCGGCGCTGCAGCGGGAACGCTGCTCTATCGCGCGGGCGTATACCGGAAGGTGGTGGAGCGGAATTTCGACCATGCCGGGATGGACGGCGGGCCAAAGAGGCGCACGGTGCTCAGGGCGCTCTACGCGAACATCGGCAGGTACGGGGCCGACTTCCTGCGCACTGGCGGGAAGCCGCCGCCCTATACCGTCGAAAACCTCGATGAGGCGGAACGCTGCCTGGCGCGGGGACATGGGATGATAGCCGTGCTCGCGCATTTCGGCAACTGGGAACTCCTCGCGTCCCTGTTCGGTTCGCATTTCACCGACCTCAACGTGCTCGCGCGGCCAATGCACAACCCGTATGTGGAACGCTGGCTGCTTGCTAAAAGGAAACGGGCGAAAGTGACGCCCCTCTACGCCGAGGGCGCGCTTCGCAAGATGCTCACGGTTCTCAATCGAAACGGCATCATCGCCATGCTCATAGATCAATACGCCGGCGACCAGGGCACGGCCGTACCGTTTCTGGGCAAACCCGCCAACACGGTGCGCACCGTCGCGGGGATGCTGCACAAAACCGGCTGCGGCATCGTCCTCCCTTTCGCGGTCCTTTTGCCCGACGGCTCCTACAGGGTAACCATCGAGGCCGCCCCCGGGGTGAACGTCCCGCGCGAGGACAAGGAGGCTTTCATCGCCGCCGCCCTTGCCGCGCACAACGACGTTCTCACCCGATGGATACGGAAATATCCGGAACATTATTTCGGCTGGTTCCACAGGCGGTTCAAAGACACCATCGCGTATTAACAAAGGACGCGAAGAAAAAAGTTGAAAGCTCAAAGTTACAATTTGACAGCGAAGGAATTACGAGAAATACCGGCGGAGAAACCATTTTTACAATCTGAAATATTGCGGGGCGATTGTTTCGTCGCTTCGCTCCTCGCAACGGCATCGAAATGGCTTTTAAAGGCATCCCTAAGGGAATGTATCGGATGAAAACGGCGAGCACTGCCCTTCTACTCGCACTGGTGCTGGCCGCGGCATGCAAAGGTCAGCAAGAGTCCGCCAATCCCGCAGACGTGTCGCCGGGCCGTGGCTCCTCATCCATCGCGCTATCCGCCCCACACGCCTCCCCGGCGGGTCAACGGTTCGATCTCGTCTCGCCGGCCGGCTTCGATTCCCTTCTCGCAATATTGTCCCAAGGCGGAATTGCCGTGGAAAAAAATTCGGTCGCGGCGATGGGCTTTTCACGCGAAGCGGGCCGGGATTCGACGCACACGCTGTTCATCATCACGCTCGACGGACAGGGCCTGCCGCACCGGGCCGAATACGCGCTGCCTCTTTCGCCCGGCCAAAACGCCGGCCCGTCGCCTCGGATTTCCGCTTCCGCGCAACCGGCGACGAAACTTCGCCAGGACGGCAGGGTGTACTTCATGATCAACTGCGCCGTGAAATCCCTCTTTGTCTACCCTTCCGCGCTCAACATGGCGTTTCCCTCGGCGAGCGGACAGGTGCTCGGCGGCGTGTCGCTGCTCGCGCTGGGCGGCTCCCTCTACGGCTCCTATGCCTACACGCGTCGCATGGAACTCGGATACGGGCGCGTGGAAATGATGAACTACGGCGGCGATCTCGGCGCGGCATACCCGCTCCTCGCGGCCGCCTTCGGCGAAGCCTCGTTCGGTTACCGCCTCGGCGACCGGTTTCGCGGATGGGGCATGATGCTGGGGTTCCCGCTTGGAATCTTCGCCGGATCACGCGTGAAATTCGCGGGGAACTTCGATTACGGCGGCGCCTCGATGATGACGAGCGAAAGCAAGTTCGGGTTTTTATACGGATACCTCATTCCACTTTATTTTTACGACATGTCCTCCCCGGAATACCTGAGTCTGTCCTCGGGCCTCACCATGGCGCTTATCCCCGCCGGTTTTTACGTGGGGAAACTCCTCGCGGATTACAGGCGGCCGTCGTCGGGAAGGAGCGCGTTCATCACCACGTCGGCCGTGATGGGCGCCGTGACCGGCGCGCTCATTCCCACGTTATGGGAAGACCGCCGCAAGGAATTGTATGCCACCACCACGCTGGCGGGCCACGTGCTCGGAACGATATATGGCTTCACCTACATGGGCGACAGGGAATACAGCTTCGGCCAGTCGATGTTCATGGTCGCGTCGGCCGCGGTCGGCGGCGCCGTGTGCGAGGCAGTCCCGCTCATCGCCCAATCAAGCGATCACAGGTTTTATACGGGCGTGGGCATCGCGGGTTCCTGGGGCGGACTCATGCTCGGTGAACTGCTTGCAAGGAAGCTATTTGAAAAATCGGGCCGCGACAATCCGAAAACCGCGTCGGTGACATTTCCCGGCCTGTGGGAGCTGCCGCTCATCTGGGCATGCTCCCAGGGCAAAACAAAAACGGGCATGAATGTAAGCGTACCGCTGCTTGAAGTTGCGTTCTGAATACTTGCGAAACGAAGGCGGGATTTACCGTGAAAAACATGCCCATTCCTCGGCTCGACAAAAACCCGGAACTCCATAGCCGCCTTCTCCGGTACGCGCGGCTTTCGCCGGGACAAATATGGGACGATCCGCTCTCGCGGCACCGCGTCGGCTGCCTTGACGCATCGCGGGAGGAGGACGCGGACATGCTTCTGGGCGGGAAAAAAGCCGCGCTTGCCGTCCAAGACCCGCCCTACAACCTCGTCGCGTTCGAACAAAGGAATCCGCCCGCGTTCATCCGCTGGTGCAGGAAATGGGTAGACACGACCCACCGCGCCCTGGCGCCAAACGCGTCCCTGTACGTATGGCTCGGCGCCGACCAGAGAAACGGGTTCCAACCGCTGCCGGATTTCATGCTCATGATGCGCGAAACGCCCTTTTCCGCGCGGAGCTTCATCACCATGCGGAACCAGCGGGGCTACGGGACGCAGAGAAACTGGATGGCGGTGCGGCAGGAACTGTTGTATTACGTCAAGGGGAATCCCCTTTTTAACGTGCGGGCCGAGTACACCGGCATCCCGAAAATCCTTCGAGGCTATTATAAAAAGGTGAACGGCGCCGTCACCGAAAACATCGAACGAGGAAAATCGCCCAACATCCGCGCGGGCAACGTCTGGGTCGATGTCCAGCAGGTGTTCTACCGGATGGAGGAGAACGTGAACGGCTGCTACGCCCAGAAGCCCCTCATGTCGGCCGATCGGCTCATCCGTGCAAGCTCGAAAAAAGGCGACATCGTGGTAGACTTCTTCTGCCATTCCGCGTCCACGCTCCTTGCCGCCGAGATGAACGGTCGCAGGTGCTTTACCATGGACACCGACCCCGTCTACTGCGAAATCGCGATTCGGAGGCTCGAACGCTTCCGGAAAACGGGAAAGACGGGATGGCAGAACGGAAACCCATTCGAAGAGGAGATGAAGAAGCGCGCTAAGCCGGGAGCATCGGCCAGGCGTGCCCGTTGACGTCAACCACGGCGTCCGCCGACAATACATCCGCAGTAAAACCGAAGTAATTTAAAGGTAGGAACCCGAAAAAAGGACCGCTATGAATTTCGAAGCAGCCGATTTCCAGCGCGACGTGCTCGACAGGAGCCGTACCGTACCCGTCGTCGTGGATTTCTGGGCCGAGTGGTGCGGTCCCTGCAAGGTTCTTGGGCCCATCCTCGAAAAGCTGGCCGCGTCCGCCGAAGGGCGGTGGGAGCTTGTCAAGGTAGACACCGAAAAGTACCAGGACATCGCAATCAGGTACAACATAGCGAGCATCCCGAACGTCAAGCTTTTCGTGGACGGCGAGGTGGTCGACGAGTTCGTGGGCGCGCTGCCGGAATACGCCGTGGCCGAATGGCTCGATCGCGCGGTTCCGGGAAAATCCGGGCCGCAGCTCGCGGAGGCCGCACAGCTTCTTGCCCAGGGGCACGCCGATGAGGCCGCGGCGCTGCTCGAGGAGGTGGTGTCGTCGGACGCCGGAAACGCCGAGGCGAAGGTACTCCTCGGCCGGCTCATCGTATTCTCGGACCCCGTTCGCGCCGCGTCACTGTGCCGTGACGTTGCAAAGGGTACCAGGTTTTCCGACGAGGCGAACCTGGTGCTCGAATGCGCGGAACTGCTTGCAAAAACCGCGAACCCAGCGGCGCTCGCCGATTCCCCGGTCAAAAACGGCTACCTCGACGCAATCCGCTCGTTTTCTCAACAGGACTTCGCCGCCGCGCTCGACCAAATGATCCGGGTGCTTGCACGAGACCGCACCTACGACACCGAGGGCCCGCGTAAGGCGTGCATCACCATGTTCCATTGGCTCGGGGAGGAAAACGAACTCACGAAGCACTACAGGAGAATTTTCGGGATGGCGCTTAACGGATGATGGCGGCTGTAGCCATTGCGCCGTTTAGAAGCGGGCGCATCATCCTGTGTAAACCTTCATCCGACGCAATTGACTGTCTTGTCCGAAAACAGATATTTTTTTCTTGGCATCCATATAAAATTTCCGAACCTGGAAATACTTCCTTTCCGCCTATGCTGGCCCCACGCATTCCCGAAACAACGGCAACAATTTTAAGCCACGCCCACGCGAAAGCCTACGACCGTATGCAGGCCGCGATGCGCGAAAACGGGCAACTCGAGACCGAAGACCTCCTGCAATGCGGAATCAACCACGGGATTGCGCTGGAGGCAGGATCGGGCCCCGGCTATATGGGACTTGAATGGCTTGGGAGGACGTGCGGTACCAGTCTCGTGGGGCTCGACATGAGCCAAAACATGATCGAAATCGCAAACGGCCATGCCCGTGAATTCGATCTTTCGCGGCGCGCCGAATATTTCCTGGGCTCGGTGGAAACCATGCCATTCGAAAACGAACGCTTCGACGCGGTATTCACCAGCCGCTCGCTCCACGAGTGGGACAGGCCACGGGAGGTGCTCTCCGACTTCTGGCGGGTGCTCAAACCGGGCGGGACGGTGTATATTTCCGACCTGCGAAGGGACCTTTCCCGGCCGGCAATCAATTTCCTGGAAAGAAGGATGACGTCACAAACGGTGCTGGACGGACTTCGCGCGTCGATTGCCGCGTCGTACACGGCTCCGGAAGTGGCCGACATGCTTGCCGGAACCAAACTCGCCGGCTGCACCGTGGAGGAACTGCCGTTCGGCCTCCGGGTGACCGGCTCGAAACGTTCTTGATCGGAGAGAATCGATGAAATTAAGCGTGGCGGCGAACTGGGACCTCGAACTTCTCGACGGACTCGCCGGGATTCCCGAAGTCGTTTCGGTCTATGCCAAGCTTCCCTACGACATCGTCGGCGGCGGGCGGGCAGGCTCAATAGTGCCGCCGGTCGACTGGGACAAGGCCGCCGCATTCGTGCGGGAGACCCACAAGCGCAAGCTCGAATTCAGCTACCTCATCAACGCCCCGTGCCTGGGGAACATCGAGCAGACTCGGGAAGGCAAGAAAAGCCTGATCGATTTCGTGGAAAAACTCGTCGGGCTGGGGGTCGACAACGTTTCCATTTCGAACCTTGCACTCGTGTCGCTCGTCCGCCACAACTTTCCAAAACTACCCGTCCGAGGGAGCGTGTTGAGCTGGCCCACCAACCTGCCCCGGCTCAAGCAGCAGGAGGCGCTCGGCGTGGACCCACTCATCCTTCCCTACAGCGAATTCAATAGGGATTTTGAGGCGCTCGCGCGCATCAGGAAGGGCCTCACCTGCGGCATCGTGCTTTTCGCAAACATTTCGTGCATCTACCACTGCCATTACCTTGCCGAACACGCGTCAAGCGTGGGGCACGCTTCCCGGGACTGCCGGGGCGAACAAAAATTAAACTTCATGCTCGACACCTATCTCATGCAATGCACGCGCAGGAGACTCTTGCACCCGGAACTGTTTCTCTCGAGCCGGTGGATACGGCCCGAGGACCTGCACGTGTACGAGTCGCTCGGGATCGACGAATTCAAAATCATCGACCGCTCGCGTTCCACCGCTTGGCTCGTGCGCACCGCAAAGGCGTATGCCGCACGCCGTTACGACGGCAACCTGCTCGACATCCTCTCCCTCGAACTACTCGGCGATCCCGCGGGGTTCCACCCGAGCATAGAGGAAAAGAGCTTCAAGGAAATCCCGCAACTCGATCCCGCGATGCGGAAATTGATGGGCCGTGTGTACCGGGTGCGGCAGCGGCTGCTTGCGCTCAATGTATACATCGACAACGCCGAACTCTCGTCGTTCCTCGAAGGGTTCAAGACCATCCGCTGCGCCGAGAACTTCTGCGACGAATGCAGGTACTGCCACGGTTTCGCGCAGCGCGCGGTGCGCTACGACCGCGACGAGGCGGCGAAACTTGCCGAGGAACTCGACGGGCTCGTGAAGGAGTCGCTGGCGGCAAAGTGGTAGGAATGCGAAATCACAATTAATCCGGATAAAATTTCGGGGAACCTGGATATCCCCCGGCCTCGACCGCCTTCGGCGTTCTCGACAACGTCCCGCCCTTCCTGTTGGGCGGGCGCTTTCCTCTCGTGGGTAGCCCCTTTGATGGTTCAGCGGCAGGACTGCTGGGGCACCAAGAAACGATTGCCGGAAAGCCCAGAAACAGTTGTACCCCGAGCGGAGTCGAGAGGCGATTGGCGCAAGAACAGACAGGGGGTGCGTTGCCGCGTACCCTTTACAGAATAGATTTCATATTACCGCGCGTTAGGGGCCGACCGAAGGCGACGCTGGAGTGCCGTGCCGCCCGGACCCGGCCGCGTATTCGCGACATAGGGCCGTGGCGGCCCGAGGGCGGGCCCGAGACCGGAGGGGGAACGCCCATTTGGTTTTTAAATTCTAACTCCTGTAAAACCTGCATTCCCCGCACTCCTCATACCTCCCGCCCTTTTTCAAGAACTCGACCGCCTTGCTGATCTGTCTTTCCTGTTCATCAACATCATTATCCAGAAACGACACCGCCGGCCCGTTCTCGCTCGCGCAGGCGTACATGCGGCCGTCATTGTAGATGTTGAGATATGTCCCCGCGAGCCTGCAGAAATTCTTTCGCAACGAATTGACCGCCTTGGCAAGCGTGAACAACGCGTACGCCGATTTGTTTTTATAGAATCCAAACCCTCCCAGCGCCGACCGTACCTTGTCACCCACCGGGGAATTCGGGTATTCGAAATAGACCCGCTTGGAGGCGAGAATCCGCGCAACGTCACGGAGAATGGCGGCCGTGGAACGGTCGTACGATACCGCTTCCGCATCGAGTTCCTTGCTCCACGGGACAAGCCACTGTACCTTAACGCCGTCCACTCCTATGTGGCCCAAGCGGCGCGCAAGTTCTTCAAGATGGGGCAGTGTCGACTTCATGGCGATGGCGGTTACGAACAGTTTGGGCCACGGCCTGCGGCCGCTGCGTTTTGCTTGGGCAAACGCCGTGATATTGCCGAGAACTGTCTCCAGCGCGCCGGGACCGCACCCGCACAGCCGGGCGTACAGGTCGGGATTGACGGTGTCTATCGAAACCGAAACCCTCGACAGGACGGATTTTAAAATGATGCCACGGGCCTTTTCCCCGAGCAAATACCCGTTGGTCACCATGGAAACGTCGAGGCCTGCCAGCTCCCGGTTGACAATTTCCAAGATGCTGCCCAGCTCCGGGTGCAAAAGCGGCTCGCCCGCGCACGAGAGGGAAACACTCCAACACATCCGCTTCAGAATGGGAACGATCTTCTCGAAGGCCTCAACCGGCATGGGACCAGACGGCATCGCGGCCGCGCCCGGCTCCTTGCGATAGCAATACGCGCACTTGTAGTTGCACGAGGAGTGGACGTCGAGATAGGCCTGGAAAAGTTTCATAATGGTAGGTTTTCTCAGGGCAAAATATATTGTTCTAATGACTGACGATAACAAATCAAATTTTAGAAAACATTCTGGCGTTCCCATCGCCTGGGACGCGGCAATGAGAAATCTATTATGTCGAGAATTCTTTTTACGCCGATGTATTTGACCTCACCCCTTCCCCTCTCCCGCAGGAGAGGGGAACTTCCATTTGTTTTAACGCGTCTACGCATTAACGCTTCCACGCTCGAACGCTCCAACGCTTTTTCGCATGTACGCATTTACTCTTCCCCCCCCC
>JGI20214J51650_10000268_pt1 | contig 33114 bp, 31 predicted proteins | sample WetSurMetagenome_FD_51650 | JGI IMG/M metagenome (IMG submission 51650)
CTGAGAATAGTGCAAAAGGTATTTTTGGGAAATAAAAACTACAACGGGGAGATGATTGATCTTAATATCCGTGAGAAACTGGTGTTTGCTTCATTGGTTATCGTGATTGTTGGCCTTGGTCTTTTCCCAAAGCCTCTCTTTAATATTGCCGGACCAGCCATAATAAAAACACTCGATTCACATAAAGAGGAGATCACTAAGGATGATGGCATCAGCAAAAATGATGCTGATGGGGAAAATATTTACATTTTTAAAATATCGAAATAATATAGCTGACAATAATATATGACCGCAACAGATTTCTTAAGTTTAGCGCCGCTTCTCATAATTGCTATCGCACCTGTTGTGATAATGATAGTGATTTCTGTTCTAAGAAACTATGAGGTGGTTTACGGTTTCTCCATCCTGTCATTGTTATTTGCTTTTTCATCCATCTTTTTTATTATCCCGGTGATTCCCCATTCAATTGAACCACTGTTTAATATAGACATCTACAGCTTGTTTTTTGTCGGCATAATTATCTTTTCGGCATTGCTTGTAACACTGATTTCCTATGAATATATAAAGAACCTTGAAGGGGTCAGGGAAGAGTATTATATAATTCTTTTTACCTCCACCCTTGGAGCCTCATTGCTGGCTGTAGCAAATCATTTCATACTGTTCTTTACAGGTATCGAAACGTTAAGCATATCATTATATATACTCATTGCATTCCAGAGATCAAAAGACAGCTCAATTGAAGCCGGGATAAAATACCTTATTCTGGCCTCTGTATCGTCGGCATTTTTACTGTTTGGTATGGCATTGATTTATGCTGCAACAGGCACGATGCAGTTTGCTGGTATATTCTCTGCCATAAGTAATAATGGCCAACTCTCTCCCCTGGTTATTTCAGGGTTCGGCATGATGATGGTGGGCATAGGGTTTAAGCTGGCTCTGGTTCCGTTTCATATGTGGACACCTGATGTCTACCAGGGAGCACCTGCCCCGGTTGCTGCATTTATTGCCACAGCCTCGAAAGGTGCTGTAATGGCCGTGCTGATAAGATTCTTTTTCATTATCAGAGGATTTGATAATCACAATTTTTTTATTGTAATATCAGCAATTGCAATCCTATCCATGTTTACAGGGAATATCCTTGCGATAAGACAGCAAAACATAAAAAGACTGTTAGCCTATTCTTCAATTGCAAATATGGGGTACCTGATTGTCATTTTGCTTACAGGCAGCAACAAAGGTATTCAGGCATCTGTCTTTTATATCATTTCATATTTTATCACCACGCTTGGAGCATTTGGGGTGGTATCACTTCTTTCAACCTGCAAATATGAAACTGACAAGATAGAAGATTACAGGGGCCTTTTCTGGAAAAGACCATGGGTTGCTCTTGTGTTTACACTTTCACTTCTGTCATTAGCGGGTATACCGGTAACAGCGGGATTCATTGCAAAGTTCTATATCATTTTTGAAGGGATGAAAGCAGGCCTTATGATACTTGTAATTTCAATGATTGTCAACAGCGTTATAGGTTTATACTATTACCTAAGGGTGATTACAGCAATGTTCTCCCCTGCCAGTGAAACTAAATTGCCCGCATCGTCGTTAAGCGGTAACATTGCACTTGCAGTTATTACATTAAGTATATTAATATTAGGCATTTATCCGGGGTGGCTGATCAATATTATAATGAAATTTGTCACCTTATAACTGACTTGATGCATCTGAAAAGCGATTAAAAACCCTGTTGCGTTTCAGTTAAAAACAATAATACATGATCAGTATCTATGGACACGTCATCAATACGGTCCATTTTTATCCTGTTTTATGTTTGAAGCCAAAATAGAAGAACAAAAAAAAGGCTTAGATTAAATCTCAAAATATTAATCAGCATGTAATCAGGCACATAAAAAATCATTCATATAAGCAACAATCGCTTTCGTTCACGGGGTTATATAAACAAAATTTCCTTCTGAAACAGCTTTGTTGCCAAGAATTGATACACTTATCTTTACAGGCAAAATATCCTTTTTTATTGGCACCAGTACAGTAAGTAAAGTGTCTGTCGATGTAATAACATCGCAGTTAGTCAACCCGAGAGTCACAACATTTTTACTTTTTATATAACTAAAACCTTTACCGTAAATTTTAAGTACATCACCACTGGTTCCGGATGAAGGAGAAAAAGATGTTATTTCCGGTGCCTGGCTGCCATCACTTACAAATTCAACATTTTTCCCATAAACCGTAAAATTATTTGTCATTACAAATGATCTCACATAATATTTGACTCCAACTCCAAGGGTTGTGAGAATGTCTGCTGAAAACATTTTTGATTTGATATCACCTGTAAAAACTATCCTGTCAGTATTTAACAGATCCGGATCTTTTGTTTCTGACCAGGCAAATCCGTAGTTGAGAATCTCATATTGGGACCCGGAAATTATTTCGGCATTAAAAACAGCTCCGTTATTGTTGATGTCAGTTACCTCCATGGTATTAAGTCTTGGATACCCTCTGTCAGTTTCTTCATTTTTGCTGCAGCCTGTCAAAAGGAAAATCAATCCAAAGAATAGTAATAAAAACTCTCTCTTTCCCATCATCTTAAGAATAAAATTGAAAACGAAATCCCGTTAATTCCGGCAGATAACCCGGGTATTGAACTGAGGTTATTTGCACGATTATATTTTAAAGAAGCACCTATATTAAAATACTTTAACGGCTTTATTACTTCAATCCCTCCGCTCATACCAAACTGATTCCTGTTTATTTTAAAAAAGGGCGACTCTTCTGTTGTAACAACTCCGTCCAATACTTTCTCAGTAACAATAACGGACTGACCATTAAGGTTCAAATTGTATAACAGTCCGCCCTCTAAATAAATCTTGTAATCAGATCTATTCAATAAATACCTGACCGATAAGGGAATTGATACTGTAGTAAATTTCACTGATGTGTTATAATAATAAAGGCCTGAAAGCTCTTTGTCTACTACTGCCAGAGAGGAAAAAGATGATCGCGTAAGATAAACCTCTGACTGAAAGGAGAGCCTGTCAGAAATCAATGGAAGGGAAATGGTAAAATTCAGGCCAACTGAAGGGTGTAATGATCTGTAATTATCATCCAGATACTTTAAATCGGGGCTGGTAAATTTAGTCTTCAGAACTGTTAAACCGGTTCCGGCAAGCAGTCCATAATCAATCCTGCTTTTCCCCGGGAGATCCTTTAATTCTATATCCTTCAGACTTTCCCCATGATTATATCTGTCAGCCAGGTATATTAAATTCTTTTCGCTGAAATCCATTCTGTTTACAACCTCATTGTTAATAACAGAATCAGAAAATAAAGAAAGGAGGATTCCCCTCCAGCGGGTTTCGTCTACAAAATATTTGGATATCCCATTTTTTACAATACGCCTTTCTGAGGTAAGTTTATATACGTTCCCGCCAGACTTTTGAATATAAATGTCGTTGTGTTTTAACAATCGTATTTCACCTTCAGTCAATATCTCTGCAAAACAACTGTCAATAATGCCCGACACGAATTTATTGTTCCGGTAGCCAAAGCCTTTAATCTGGAATGGGTTATAGTCGGTTTTCTCTCCGTTAATTAAAGTATGGCAAATGTCACCTTTACCGGCATCTGGCTTGTATGTCAACTTACAATGTACAGTATCATTATTGTTTGTAATTATGAAACCGTTTGTAAAGGATTTCTGGGCGTTAAGGTCAGCCAGAAAAAATATCAGACCGACTGTAAAAAGGAAAAAAGGCTTATTCATTTTGTTTTATTAATGCAGTAACTTCAGTAATGTTGTTTTTCAGACTATAAAACAAAAATAATAATTATCGCATATGATGTTCCTGCTATTATTTAAAAAATCTGACAGCAGATTCCAGTAAGTAAATTGTGGTCTGTATATCAGGCTTATGATGCTCGTGACAATTTTTAATTCTGTCCGGGGAATAATTATCCTGTCACTTTACATAGGCAACCTTGAAAGGGCTGAGATATGGCACGATGATATTTTCTGTCAATTAATACACTGAAATAAACTTATTACTAGCTTTAACTGATAAAGAAAATCTTTAAACGAACTGCTATGGAAGAAAATAAAACAAACAGGTTACAATCTATTGATGCATTGCGTGGTTTTGACATGCTATGGATAATGGGTTTTGAGACTGTTATTATTTCACTCTCAGCACTTGCAGGTGGCAGCGTATTGGAGTGGATGGCACGGCAAATGGATCACGTGCCATGGAATGGCTTCCACTTTATGGATCTGATCTTCCCCCTGTTTCTTTTTATCTCCGGGGTTTCTTTCCCCTTCTCACTGGCAAAAAGAAGAGCTAATAATAATTCGAATAAGGAGATCCATAAACATATCTTCATAAGAGCTTTCATCCTGGTCATTCTGGGTATTATATATAGCAACGACGGCATAAAATTTAACTTCGCAACTATCAGATATGCAAGCGTTCTGGCACGAATAGGGCTTGCATGGATGTTTGGAGCACTGATATATATGCATACAGGCAAAAACAGCGTCAGGTTTATCTGGATAGTTGCCATTCTTCTGTTCTCGAGTATTCTCTCAGGACTGGTACCTGCACCCGATGCTCCTGCAGGAGCAAGCATCTTTTCTCCTGAAGGAAACATAGGCCCATGGTTTGATCGCCAGCTTCTCCCCGGTAAGTTCTATGGAGGGAATTTTGACCCTGAAGGCTTTCTTGGAATTATTCCGGCCATCGCAACAGCCCTTATTGGTATGATGTCAGGGACATTGCTTGCTGACAAAGGCAGGATATCAGCAAATAAAAAAGCTGCCATACTTTTTATTTCCGGGGCAGTTCTTATTGCTGCTTCACAGTTGCTCAACATGATAATCCCCATAAATAAAGCGCTTTGGAGTCCTTCATTTGTATTTATCACCGCGGGAATAAGCCTGGTGCTGCTTTCTCTGTTTTATTGGGTTATTGATGTTAAGGGTTACAAAAAATGGACATTCCCTCTTCGTGTCATTGGCATGAATTCAATAACGATATATCTGGCACAGGCGATCATAAGTTTCATGACAGTGAGTGCCTTCTTCTTCGGCGGGTTTGCCGCTCTTTTTTCAAAAGAGGTGGCCGATCTTATAAATGCATGCGGATATGTAATAGTGTGCTGGCTGTTCCTGTGGATACTCTATAAGAAAGACATCTTTCTTAAAGTATGATTACTTAACGCTATAGCATTTTATTTTTTAGCGTCTGCAATAACATGGGTACCCTGTAAAATCCGTAGCTACTGCTTATCCCTCATTCAACCTCACCGCCTGATGAATCGTATAACTCAGTGGAGCTGTCGGTCAGGTCATCCATATAAATGACCGGTCTGTCCTGGATTTCTGTTATTGTGGTGTCACGAGGCATATCGCTGTTCTCCTCCTCATAATCTCCCATGTTATACAGGGAATAGGAATAGGTTTTTGTCCGGTAATCATAGGAACTCGACTCAGCCTGGCAGCAGGTGCGATGTGACGAGGAGTAGTAAACCAGTAGCCATTTTCCACCCTCAAATGCATACTCAGAAGTGGCTTCACCACGCATATATTCATAATTAACCACAATGTCGCCACTATCTATGCTGATGGAATAGTTGGTTTCATCAAAGCCATCGAACAGCAGGTCGTTGTCAGCATCATAAAAAGGATCCAAAGCTCCGAAAGATTGTTTTATGAGCCTGAACATCCCATTCCGGTGCTCATAGATGGCCAGACACCGCATGTTGTCATCATCGTTGCTTTTTACGGGGGTATTATACCCTACTGCATAGCAGATGCTGTCAAAACCTGTAATGTTTCCAGAGCCAACACTTACGGTGTACCATAACCCTGGCATGAATTCATCCAGACTGTGCCCTTCAGTCAGGGTAATGCTGTCGCCATAGGTTCCTTCCTCATACATCAGTTCCCTGGCGTTAAGCGAATCCTGATCACCGCGGTAATTCTTCCAGGCTAAGGGTGGCAACGAATCCATCTGCGATGACAGAAATCCCACAACAGATGCATTCACGGCCAATCCGACTGTGATTTCAGGCTCCGCGGAAGCGTAGTATGAGAACTTTCGGCAGATGTCAAAATCGTTGCTTTTCTTTTCAATCCAATCTCCCTGCTGGTTGTACAGCGTCTGGCATTTCATTTTATTGTATACCAGCCGGTTGTTTTCAATCCTGTACAGGTCGGTGTATGATGAATTATAACTGGTGTCGGAAAAGACTGTTCTGTCGGTATGAACGCTCAGTAACGAATCCCCTGACCTGCTTACCAGCATATCCCGCCCTTCGAAGGGAAGTACCTTCCTGTGATCCACATCAGAATCAAACCTCAACAACTTTAGCTGAACCAGGGTATCTGACAGGGCATTCATTTCTATTACAGTCAGGTATTGCAACTCCTTCCGGGTAATATTGTATTGTATTGCTTTTACGGCATGGTGATATCTGTCGAACTGCCGCAGGGTATAAAGTGTATCATACTTACTGCTGCTTATATTGATATCCAGGTAGCGGTTTCCACGGTCATCATAGAAATAATATGTATATGAAGGGCCCGATTCATAGGGCGATATTCTAACAACAGGTTTTCCCTCCCTGCTGAGGAGGATGGAATCCTGGAGCATTTCATCCTTGCTTGAAGAGCTGAGCCGGTAAACAGATATGGACCTGATGCGGGGGCCTGGTTTATTACGTTGTTCCGAAAGGATGTCGATGTTATAACCATAATCGTAGTACATGTCCCAGAAGTCGCTCAGGGCAATCAATGAAGAGATGGAATCGGAAGCAGCATTTTCAGGATGGGAAAAATGATTCCCTGCGCTTCTGGCAGTAAAGCCAGCCAGAAGGCCAATGGTAAGCAATGACAGCAGGATTAAGACACTGGTTTTTTTATGGGTCTTCATTTTATACTAATTATCTTAAAACATGATGATTATCAAATATAATAAGGATATCTTAATATCTGACTTACCAGGCAGAGAAATTTCCGAATAGCTGTAAGGTTATTACCCTCCCTGTTACACGTTAGAAAAATTGCCCGTTTAGTCTGTTAATTTTATTGAAATTGCAGGATTAAAATAATAATAATCATCGTCTGTAATAATAAGAGAAGTTTTTCTTTTTTCTGGTTTCCACCAAACGCCTTTTTTATATTGATACATATATCCCTCTTTATTCAAAGTTGCACTTAGTTGAGGGGAATACATTATCTCTACTTTCTTTACTTTGCTGTCTGTGTAGGTGAAAGTCACTTTATACCGGTTTTCAGGTAAGATTAGCCATTCAACACAAACGAGCAGTCCGGCACCGGGGAAGATTATATTGTATTTTGACAGATCAATTTCAACAGGCTTTGGCCCTCCAATCAGGGATGATCTTGTTTCAACAATAATATTTTGATTCACCAGTTCTTTTATTGGTTTCAAATTGATTGTATCAAAACTGTATAATCTTAAATTAAACTTCCCCCTGTGAATATCATGTGAATAGATTATTACGCTTTTTATATACCGAAAGCTTAAATTCCTCTCGTCATAATGAAAAAACCTCCCGACAATCTGTGGTGTAGTATCGTTCATTATAGCGGCATTTAATTTAGTATCAGACAGATCATTAATAATTAATACTTTCTTCTTTTTTGGAGAAACTGCAACTTCAGGTAACTGATATATTTTTTGTCTTAGCCTGATTTCGCTTTGTATTTTGTCTGCCGGTATTATTGTATCGGAATACCCTATTGCGCTTATTACCACATTTTTATTTATACAAAGGCTGTCTATGACTAATGAAAAAAATCCATCCTTATCTGATGTTGTTCCAATATTTGCGTCTTTTATCCAGATATTCGCAAATTTTACCGGATTCTTTGTTGTTTCATCAATGATATGTCCCGAAATATTTGATTGTCCAAAAACAAGTTTCGGCTGTAGAAACAATAAAATTACTATTGCAAGTATTTTTAAATCAGGCATCATCTGCTGTGAAATTTATTATTGACTGTATTGCACGACTAAGATAGAAAAGAAAGTTGAAAGTCCGTAAAGTCGGAGAGCGGAGAGCGGAGAGCGTAAAGCGTAAAGCGTAAAGACAAAAGATATGCCGATAGCTATCGGGAGAAAGAAGGACCGCATGGCTGCACGATCGCACGACCATTTAAAAATTTTGCTTTCAATAACGATTATGTGAAATTTGTATTTAACGAGACTTTGGAACAAAAGTAATTTTGATTCATTCTATAATCCAAAAAACAAAAATCATGAATAAAACAAAAGTCTATGCAGATTACCTTATTTTCATCATGATAGTATTTCTGATTTTAATGGTGATGGAGTTTCTTGCTTTGACAGATATCTATCATGAGTATGTCAGTAAAGCTGTGTTGTCAGGGACTCCGCGGAAAAATATCTATTTATTACCCAAATGGACTGATGCGATAGCTGAATGGAAGGTGGTCAATTTCTGTTTTACTGCCCGGCTTATTCTTATCATCATCGCATTAATTCTTTCAAAAAAGATTTCCAATAAAAACAGAGAGGAGGAGCCGGAAGTGTGATACAGTCTGAGAGCGGAGAGAGTAAAGAAAAAAGACAAAAGTAAAAAGATAAAAGGACACCGGTGTTGCAGCCGGGATCACGGTTTCACTTTAACACGACGTCTGGAACCCTGGAGCCCTGAAACTTTTTAAAACTCAGTCATTGTGGGTCCATTATTTATTCGCGGCACAGAAGGCGGTAGCACCGACATGTTAGCTGCTGTGCTATTTTAACTCATAAATATTTGCTAGAAAGTCTTCTAGTATAAAGACTTTGTTGAATTTCGAGTCTATTGGTTGGTTTAGAAACTCTGTTGAACCAATCTCATAAGAGCTTTCCCCAAGACCTCCAATCACCAATAGTAACCATTGTTCATCTGCACCTGAGTTTAGTTTATATTCGTCAATTCTGGACTCTTTTTTGTGTATAGCATTTAGTAAAGGTTCAATTTCAAGAGTCCGCTGCCACCAGGCACCCGTATTAAAGACAAAATCAAGTCTAGAATGATCCATCATCAAAATGTCACTTATCAAATCATTTTCTATTAGAGTTTGATTTTCTGAGTAATAATTGATTATTTCTAAAAGCTTATTGACCAAAGCGGTTTTATTGCTCTTCGAATAGTGGATACTGTCATTTAGGTAAATATTAAATAACCTTTTTTCATTTGAATGAGTTCTCTTGTATTCTTTTTCAACATCTGCTATAAGACTTTTTAAGCTACCCTCTATTTTCTTAAATTCCTGGTTAACAATGGTTTCAAGCTCAACTCCAATAAGCTTGCCCTTTTTGCGAATTATAAAATCAGGATTTTCAGATTTGGAAAATATTTCAATAGTGCTATCAAGTATTGTTAAGAATTTTGCAATATGACATGTTTCCAAAACCCTTTTAGAATAACTAGGGTCATTAGATTCTTTATTACCAATTATTTGGTCAATATATTGGGAGTAACAATCGATTTGCTGAGGGCTTGTTTTTTCTTTTATTATTTTAATCATAGGGCTTACAGTGAATTGCTGCTAACGGTACGCATATGTTTTGTTGGGAATTTATGAAGTACTTCACTATCCTGATACACAAAACCTGAATAGTTGCAATGCCTTTGAAACTGGCACTTTCACCCCAATAAAATATATGCAATGTTATGGACCGGGCTTCATTTTGTCTTTAGTTTTTCAGTTCCTTCTTTCGTACTTTTTTCATGCAGTATATTAAACACAATACTGCTAATACACCTGAAATAATCAACATCTCAACCGACCCTAAATATGCATTAAATCTTACGGGTTCAGTCAATCCCATATTGGTATCCAAATCAACATGCCAACTCCCGAACATCACAGCCATCCATCCAAAATGAAGAGCCCAGGAATAACCAATATGGCGCGTTTGAAGGATTAAACTGTTCCTCACAAATCCGATAAAAAATAAAGTTGTTAATGTCGAAATCCCGATAATCCCTCTGGCAGTAAAAATCCATCGATAAAATACGAAATGTATTAATGCAAAGAATACAGCTAATCCAACAGAAGCAATAATGGGATGTATTTTTCTTTTATCGACTAATGCAAAAAGCAATATTGCCCCAATAACAATCTCTTCATTAAAAATATAAAATATATCATGGTAGTACGCCCGCCAGTTTGTAAACCTAATCTGTACATTATCCCTGGCAGCAATGTATTTCATGATCATAAGAGCGCAGAGTATGACAAATGCAGCAAGTATTAATGACCCGGTAAATGTTTTTAAATCCAATTGTAACCCGATGTGTTTTAAAAAATCCTTATCCCAGATGAAATAGCTGAACAGGATTATTAAAATCGTGCCGAAAGATGAATACCACCACCCAAATGGAGGTATATAGGACAATAACAGATATGATAATAATAAGAAAGAAAAGAAAATTCTTCTTTTAAAATTAATTCTCATTATCTCACTTTGTATTGTAAACTAACCGTGTTCTTCACATAGTCAGCTACTAAAGTAAAGAATATTCTTCCCCGATACTCTCTAAAGTCAACAAATTTAGTTCATAAAGTCAGTAACGGCGAAACCAGAAACCCTAGAATACGATACGATATTGCATCATTGGGTAAACAGAAAGTACGATACCCCTGTTGAAGTTCTGAAAAAAATATTCCCTCTATTTCTAAATAAAATAGCTGACTGATATATAGGTTGATGAGACTTTGAAAAGCCTGTAATCATCTCTCCTGGGACTGACCGGAGCACCTTTTATTACAAAGAAAATCAGGCAAATAGTTAATATATTGAAATTAAATATGTTATTCCGGCAAAAAAAGCCTATCTTGCGGCAAATTAATAATATCACATAATGAGCAAAGGAACAGTAAAATTTTTCAATCAGTTAAAAGGATTTGGATTTATTAAAGACGAAGATTCAGGAAAAGAATATTTTGTGCATTCATCAGGATTAGTAGACACCATCAAGGAAAATGATGAGGTGACATTTGATCTTGAAATGGGTAAGAAAGACTTAAATGCAGTAAATGTCAAACTGGCTTAGTCTTCAATAATAATCAAACAAAGAATTTGGTCCCGCCAAAAGCGGGACTTTTTAATTAATTCAGAAAACTATGTTCGAAAAAAAAGCTGTTGTTTTTAAATCACCTGATCTTTCAAAATTAACTGAAGTCATTATTGACTTCAGGACAAAAATATATATTGCTCCGGGTGCCGATATAGAAGAGGCCAGGCAGCGTTACTTAGAAAGGAACACCGTAAGGAAACCCATCTGACGTATATTTCACCCTCTGTTTTTATTACTTAATTGGTTCAATAAGCTGTTTTTACTGCAGGCCTTTATTTAAGGTTGAACCTTGCCGATTTGACATCGCGGCTGTTACCGCCTATCATAACATCAAATCCTCCGGGCTCATAAACATAATCAAGGTTTGCATTATAAAATTTCAGTAACTCCGGGGTAATAGCAAACTTAACTGTCTCTGAATCACCTTCTTTAAGCTGAACTCTTTTAAAACCCCTGAGTTCTTCAACAGGCCTGGTAACACTACCTTCAATATCTCTTATATATAACTGAACAACTTCGGTTCCGTCTCTTTTACCTATATTGGTTACAGTTACTGACGCAACGATTTCTCCATTTGCATTCATTGAATCAGAACTAAGGGTAATATCTGAATAGGAGAATTGTGTGTAGCTTAAGCCGTAGCCAAAAGGATAAAGGGGTGAGTTCTTTTCATCAAGGTAGTTACTGAAATATTTCTTGTAGCTGTCATCTCCAAAGGGACGGCCGGTATTAAAATGATTATAATTTAAAGGTATCTGGCCCACACTTCGCGGGAAGGTTGTTGTCAGTTTCGCGCCGGGATTGACATCGCCAAAAATCACATCGCCGATAGCATATGCAGCTTCACTGCCACCAAACCATACGTTGAGGATAGCAGGGATATTTTCATCTTCCCAGACAAGGGTAAGAGGGCGGCCGGTGAATAGTACGAGTACCACTGGCTTGCCTGTTTCCAACAACGCTTTTAACAGTTTTTCCTGTACTTCAGGGATGCTGATATCAGAGCGGCTGGCGCCTTCACCACTCATCTCAGAAGCCTCACCCATTGCTGCAACGATGACATCAGCCTTCGAAGCAATATTCAGTGCTTCTACCCTGAGTTCTTCTTCACTTCTGTCATCGCGATGCAGATCACGTCCGTTAAGCGTTGAATTAGCCTCCAGAACAGGATCGGATGTAAGATTGCATCCTTTTGCATACACTATATCTGAGGCTGCTCCGGCAACTGCCTTTAGTCCTTCGACTAAGGTAGCAGGTGTTTCAAGGTTGGCAACAACGCTCCACGTACCAACCATATTTGAATGAGTGTTAGCCAGCGGGCCAATGACAGCTATCCTCTGAGTCCGGGATAAAGGCAGCACGTTTTTATCATTTTTAAGAAGGACAAAACTTTCTGCAGCCATTTTTCGTGCTATTGCCCTGTGTTCAGGGGTGTAAGTATCTCTTTTAGCGCGCGATTCGTCACAATATTTATAAGGATCAGCAAACAGCCCGAGTCTGTACTTGATCTCCAGAATGCGACGGCATGCCGTATTTATCTGCTCTTCATCAATTTTGCCTTCTTTGACTGAAGCTGCGAGGGTAGACAGAAAGCCTTCACTAACCATATCCATATCCAAACCTGCTTTCAGGGCCAATGCCGAAACCGTTTGCAGATCGCCCATGCCATGGTTAATCATTTCGCCTACTCCGCCATAGTCACCAACCACAAATCCTTTAAAGCCCCATTGATTTCTAAGTACATCGGTCAGAAGCCACTTGTTCCCATGAGACGGTATCCCATTCACACTGTTAAATGAAGCCATTACGCTTCCCACGCCTGCTTCAACGGCAGCCTGATATGGGTAAAGATAATAGTTATACATCCGGAACTTACTCATATCAACCGTATTATAGTCCCTGCCGGCTTCTGCAGCTCCGTAAAGGGCATAGTGTTTTACACAAGCCAGTATGTTTGTGTCAGATGAGAACGAGTTGTCACGTCCCTGATAGCCATGAACCATAGCCTTTGCTATCTGACCTCCCAGCCAGGGGTCTTCACCGTTGCCTTCAACAATACGGCCCCATCGGGGGTCACGGGCAATATCTACCATCGGACTAAAGGTCCAGCATATGCCGTCAGCGCTTGCTTCTGTTGCCGCAATCTGCGCACTCTCTTCTATTGCTTTCAGATCCCAGGTACAGGAAAGCGCTAACGGAACAGGGAAGATGGTCTTGTATCCATGGATGACATCCAGCCCGAACAGCATAGGTATTTTCATACGGCTTTCTTCAACTGCAATACGTTGTGTCTCCCTTATCTGCTTCACGCCGGTAACATTAAAGATTCCTCCTACTTCCCCTTTTCTGATTTTGGCAGCAATATTACTATTCCTGGCAATACCTGTAATTATTTCATCATTGCTGGGGAGATTCATTTGCCCTATCTTTTCTTCCAGAGTCATCTTATTCATGAGACCGGAGATGAACAGATCCATTTCAGAATCCTTCGTATCCTGTCCGTTTAAAGCGATAGCTGCAGTGCAAACAAAAACCAATAGTAATATTTTTATATTCATGATTTATGCATAAAATATCCTTAAAATCAAAAGAAAAAAATGCTGTCGTTTTTCCCTGACGGAATCTATTTGCCGGCTTTCTTGTAAATCCTTACATAATCGACCTGCATCTCTGCCGGAAAGATTGAGTTATCTATCTCTCCTCCCCAGTTACCGCCAATGGCAAGGTTAAGAATGAGGAAATAAGGTTTGTCAAAAGGCCATCCTTCATTTGTTGAAACTCTGCCATCTTCGCCTTTTTTGGTACCGTAAAACAGTTTGTCATCGATATAAAATCTCATACTGTCCTGCGACCACTCCAATGCATATTTATGAAACTTATCGAAAACATCAGGAATCTTTTCAAAATGTGTTACCTGGGTTGACAGGATATGATTATACAATTTTGAATGCAGTGAAACATGAATAAAGCCTGGGTTCTTACCAACATGTTCCATGATATCTATCTCTCCGCATAACGGCCATTCTTCCTGACCAGTCTCGATGGTCTCAGGGAGCATCCATATTGCAGGCCATGTGCCTTTACCGGCCGGAATTTTTGCCATTACTTCAATTTTGCCATATTGAAGTGAAAACTTTTTGTATGTGGTTAACTTGGCGGAGGTGTACTTTGACTTTTCATAGTCTTTATGTAAAGCTACAAGGTGTAATATTTCACCATCTACATAGGAATTCTCAGGTGATTTAGCCAGATAATATTGATCCTCATTATTGCCCCAGCCATATCCTCCAACGGCATAGTCCCATTTGCTGCTGTCAGGGAGTCCTTTGTAACTAAACTCGTCGCTCCAGACCAGTTTCCATCTGCCGTTCTCTGTTTTTGCGTCAAGGTGTTTTTTTGAAACGGTTCCGGTACATCCCATTGTCGTGAGAAATATGAGAACACCTATCCGGAAGATTATATTTCTATTCATTTTATATTTTTTTAATGAGTTTGCCACACAAGTGCATACTTAAGGTTAATGAAAAGATGGAGGAGACACTAAAACGGCTCCTCCTTCTTTTACAACTACACCTGAACTAACTGTTGTTAATGAAATTTGTCTAACCGTTATTGTAAATACCACGGGGTTTGATTTATCCCGTCATAGCCGCTGTACTGTTCATCAATTGCCTTCTGGTAATTTACAGGATTGGTTACCTGTTCACTGGTTGGATATTTCCATCTCTTTGGGTACACAGAATTATCATCAGGGTTCATACTGGTGGCCGGATCCAGAGGAAAGTCAGGATAGCCTGTACGAAGAAACTGGGGATAATTTAATCCATTGCCCTGGAAGAAATCTATCAGATATCTCTGCATCCATATCTGATGCAAACGATCTGTTTTAGTACCTGATGTTGCATAAGCGGCCGCGCCGGTAAAGTAATTGTCAATGTAAGTCTGATCAATTGCCATACCATGCCTGTTCGTTGATGCTGAAGGAAGGTCCATATAGTAAGAAAGCATTGCCTTAACTCCGTTCTCGTAGTAGTCCTGTGCTGTTCCGCTAACCCAACCCTCTTCTATTGCTTCAGCAATGATAAAACACTGTTCGGCATAGGTGAAACAGAGCATAGGGTCACCGGCTTTATATTCTACGTAGCGTTTATTTAACAATGAGTAATTCCCATTATCATTATTAAGAGCCAGCAACTCGGCAGATAATTCTGTAGGGGCGCCTTCATAAGCATCATAATCATTTTCAGATTTGCCGCCATTGATCAGGGCTTGTGCCGGTTCAGCAAATATAAATAACCTGCGATCCTTAAGGGTTTTTAATTCATCAACCACCAATTTTGACACTCCACAATAAATTCTCATGTCTTCACCGTTCCAGAATGGATGGTTTGAGTTTGAGTTTTCGGTATAAACCAGCTGGAAATTATCATCATTGCCGGTCATTAAATTACCTGCAGCAACTATTTCTGCAAAACGGGCTTTCTGCTCAGTAGTGATTTTTTTACTTATAGTCTGCAAAACCTTTAACTGCATTGCATTACAAAGCTTGCGCCACTTGGTAACATCTCCGTCGAACATAATGTCGCCACCAAAGTTAACCCCGTTGGCAAAGTAATCCTCGGCCGATTTAAGGTCAGTGAGTATTTCAGCAAACACGTCTTCCTGTTTGTCGTACTTTGGCCGGGTTATCCCCTCCTCTGCTTTTCCTGCTTCAGAATAAGGTATATCACCCATATCCAAAGTCATTCCAAAAGCAGCAGAAGCTTTTAAATAGAGTGCCAGTCCCTTGAATGATGATTCATATTGCGTTCCCTGAGACAACTCAACCATTCGCTTGAGATTAGTTAATCTTAAGTATGCATCAAACGAACCATAAGGCCAGTAAGAGTAATAATACTGGTATGGGTTGGGGTTTGTCTCAAGAATTGCTATATGCTTGCACCATAGATTGCCGGTAGAGAAATCATACTGGTTTGGGTTCCAGAACCTGTACGAGTCTTTCAGAACCTGTGTGGCAAGCATATCAGGTGTTCCTGTTGAGGGTGAGTCAGGGTCTGTATTTAACTTCTCAAAATTGTTGCACGAGCTTACAATTGCAAGAGAAATTATAGCTATATAGATAAGTTTTAACTTTTTCATGTTCATTACGATTAAAATGTAAGTTTAATACTACATCCGAGGTATCTTACTGATGGGTCTGCAAAATCTTCAACTCCACCATCCGGGTCAGAATATTTGAAATCTTTTGACTTAAGAAATACATTTTGTCCCACTAAACTTACCGATGCAGCTTTAGCCTTTCCATTCAGGAATTTTTCCGGGATAGTATATGTTAAAGTAACTTCGCGCAGCTTAACAAAGGTCTTGGAATAAGTATCGGCACGACTGCCATTTCCGCCCCAGGCACTACTGTTGTGCATGTCTATCACAGACTGTTTATAGGTTGATGCGATATCATTGGTTGCGAACTGGCGTGTATCACTGGTGATATTACCAAAACTGTCATAAGTAACAGAGCCTGATACAACCTTTACGCCCTTGCCTATATAGTTCAATGAACCGGGGTTAGCAACGTCTTTTGCCCTGGCTTCCGTAACAGAAGCAGGATGAACGCCTGATTGCCACATGTAACTTTCTGTCCTCGTGTTCATAAGTCCGCCAACCACGCCGTCAAAAGACATAAACAGACTAAAATTCTTATATCTCATATTAGCGTTCAGACCCCATACCCAATCCGGATCGGTCCATCCAAAATTAGATTCATATTGACTTGACTGAAGCCTTCCGTTATCATATATCAGATTCCCGGATGGATCATGCAGGTAGTCATAGCTTACAAGAGCATCAACACGATTTCCTACTTTTATCCAAGGTTTAACATCTGAATATGTTGCATCCAGCTGGGTATATATACGTTTATATGTAGTCCAGTTAAAACCTAAGTCCAACTGCCAGTCGCGATTCTTAATAGGTGTGCCGTTTATCGTTACTTCCCAGCCACGACGTGAGATCACTTCATCAGTATTAACATAATTTCCGGTATAACCTGTAGCTGAAGACAAAGGAGCTGACTCCAGGAAGTCATACATTTTCTTATCGTAATATGAAAGGTCAACCATTAACCTGTTTCTGTACATTATGCCCTGTAAACCTACCTCAACTGTACTTGAACTCTCAGGAAGAAGACCTTTGCCATATAAGCTGGAAGGGGAGGTTACACCATTAAGCGAACCCCAGATAGCGGTGTTGATTGTATAGCTGCTGACAACTTCATAAATTGAAGGAGGCGTTTTTGACATCGTCCATGAGCTTCTGACCTTCAACAGGTCAAGCCAGTCTTTTGTATCAGGCATGAGTTCCGAAATCACAAAGCTTGCTGACACTGACGGGTAAAAGTATGAACGCGTGGTGGTCGGCAGTGTTGAGCTCCAGTCATTACGTCCGGTTGCTTCTACGTATAACATTTTGTTCCATGACAGAGCAATACGTCCAAACAGTGAATTTACCTGTTGACGAAGTGTACTCTGTGAGACATTTACCGGATCTACCGAAGCCTTAAGCGAGAAAAATGCAGGAACCGAAATCCCTCCAACCGTGTTGGCGTAGATATTATAATCATCTTTAAAGAATATTGTTCCTCCTGCAAGATAATCTACATTAAACTTACCGAATGACTTATTCCCGGTCAGCAATACATCATTGTTCATACTGACTCCCTGAGTTTGTCCGGTGTTAAAAGCGCCGGTCCAGGCACCATTCCATGTATATGGATTGCCGGGTATAGGTGTATTTCCCGTTGATGTATAGGAGCCCCATGAAACCCTCTGGTCACCACGATCAATATAAAAATCAAGGCCCGAACGCAAACTGGCTTTTAACCAATTTGTTATCTGGTAACTCATTGACACGTCAGCATTGAAAATATTTCTGGAGACCTCATTCGTCCTTTCATATCTGTCAAAATAAGGATTGTTTGAACCCCACCTGTAGGTAAAGTTCTGAACCTCATTTTTTTTGAGCCAGTAATTATTTTTGTAATCCAGAATATTATAATCAGAACCTGACCATATAAGTAAAGAATACATTGGGTCATACGAGGTATAGCCATTGGAGCCCAGGTTCGGGGAGTGTTTTTGTGAATAAGACAAATTTGAACTCAGCTTGAATTTTGATGTGTTTATGTCTCCTGACAATGTGTAGCTGTACTTATCCAGCTTAGAATTGGGATACTGCCCTTTGTTCTGCGTCCAGTTGAAAGAACTCCTGATAGATACAAGATTCCCATTATAGGCTATGTTTAAATTATTATTTGTCACATACCCCTGTTCCAGGAAATTATGGAAGTTGTTTTTCCCAACGGGGAGATAAGGGTAATTCCTGTAATCCATTAGGAACGGGTCCCATTGCTCCCTGACAGTTCCGTCCATTACCGGTCCCCATGACTCATCAGAGTTTTCATCATATGTATAGTTGCTTCCGCGACCATATATACTCTGTTTCTTTGGAATTGCCAGAAAGCCTGCGGTAAACATTGTATTTGTTGAGAAATCAAGGCTGATGCCGGCCTTATTGGTACTGCCGTTTTTAGTGGTTATAATTAGAGCCCCCCCTGCGCCGCGATAACCATACAAGGCAGAGGCTGTGGCTCCTTTTAATACATTGATTGATTCTATATCTTCTGAGGCTATGTCACTGAGTGTCTTATTTGCATAAGCCACCCCGTCAATGACAAGCAAAGGTACCTCACCACGAATAGTAAGGTCAGGAGTGACACCAAAATCTGACGAGTTTTTAACAAGAAGCCCGGCTACCTTACCTGTAAGAGATGTGGCAAGTTCAGTGCCCCTGACTTTCTGTATGATCTCTCCGGAGACGGTCTGAACCGAATAACCAAGAGCTTTTTCAGAGCGTTTTATGCCAAGCGCCGTTACAACTATTTCGTCAATATTGACAAGATCCTCTTCCATTGTAACAGAAAAGGTTGTCTTCCCGTCAAGCATTACCTCCTGCGGTTTCATTCCGATGAATGAGAAAGTAAGGCTCTTTGATCCGGCCGGAACTTCAATACTGAAATTACCGTCGGCGTTTGTTGTTACACCCTTGGTCGTTCCCGTTACAAGAACAATAACCCCTGGAATAGGGGCACCATTTTTATCTTTTACAGTACCGGTAACCGACTGCTGCTGGAATGCTATAAGCATTTCCGACTGCTCCTTGGGTGTGAGAATAATCTGACGGTCATAAACAGTAAATAATACATTATCACTGAAAATATCTGTCAAAATATCTTTGATGGTTTCATCCTTTGCACTGATGTTCACCTTTCTTTCTACATCAATCAGTTTTGGACTATAGAGGAAATAAAACTCGCTCTGATCCTCAATATCTTTAAGAGCATCGGCAATTGTTACCTCTTTAAGGTCCAGGTTGAGTCTGGTCAGTTGTGAATATGCATCAGTAGCAAAGAGCTGAATAACTGTCAGCATTGATAGGATTACGGTTAGCTTCATAACTCTGATGGTTTTTATTGAAAGGAATGGGGTTAAATTCCTTTCACAATAATCTCGAAATTTTTTCATAGATTTGATTGGATTAAGGTTACTAATGTTCTATTGCGAAAATCAAGTACTTAGTCTGGCGGGACGGTGGGCAAACACTTTCCCGCTATCTTTTTAAATAAACTGTTCCCATAGGCATATCATTTTAGTTTTTAGATTACTATTATCAATTACCTCGTTTGCTTAAAACTACTTTCCTTTTGGAGAATACCCCCGGACTGATTTCTTTACGGTTTGAAATTGAATAACTTACCGGCGAAGCCATTGCAATAAGCTCCATTACCTGTGGTAGTGACTCATTTTCAAAGGTGGCGGTGTATGTGAGCTCAAGCAATTTGGGGTCTGTTATCTGAATATCAACATTAAACCATCGGCTGAGTTCCTTAACAACTTCACCCATCGGTTCCTTATTAAAAACAAGCTTCCCGCTTTTCCATGAAAAATACCTGTCGTCATCAACAGTGCGGGTAGTTATTTCCTTGTTATTCCTTTGATATACTACAAAATCTTTAGGCTTCATTTTTGCCAGGAGAACCACATTACCCCTCGAGACGGCCCTCAGCAATTCAACCTGTCCTTCTATAAGTGATGTCTCTACCCTTTCATCATCAGGATATGCCATCACATTGAAGGTTGTTCCGGTAGCTTTTACCTGAACATCACCTGCTTTTACAATAAAAGGAATCTTTGAGTTGTGTGCCACTTCAAAATATCCTTCACCCAACAGCTCAACGTTACGTGAACACCCCTGAAATACTGCAGGATACCGCAATGAACTGCTATGATTAAGCCAAACTTTTGTACCATCAGGCAGATCAACTTTGGTTATAGCATCTACAGAAGAGAAAACCTCATTATATGACTGATTGACTGAAATATGACCATGCTTTGCCGATAGATATCCGGACGCAAAATACAATCCAAAACCAAGAACAGGCAACAGAAGTATTGCAGCTGCCCTCATAAAAGCATTATAGAACCTCTCCCTCCTTTTAAACTTAACCGGGTCATGATCTGATATCTGTAACAGCCTCCTTGATTCTCTTAAATTAACTTCATGATGTATCTTGTAAAGCAACGAGTCAAAATTTACATCCGTATTGCTGCTGTCATCCGGCAATTCATCCCATATCTTAAGCAAAAGAGACTTCCCCTCTGGTGTTACGGCAGACTTTTCAAACCATGCCAGAACAGCACTTAACTCCTCTTTATTACAACTATTGCTACAGTATTTCTCCAGCAGTTCTTTATTCATTTCCATTATCTGTCTCTCTTTTAACAACAAGCAAATCCGATTGTAACATATAATTGTTCTCAACAAAACAAACCAAGCCACAACTCTCCCGGGCTGCAACTTAAAATGATATAGTTTCTGTTTATTATCAAAGCTCTTTTCAACTTTATTGAATTAGGCTTTTTAATAGTAAGACGCAATCAGTGCCATTTACCACTACTTTAAATAAATAATTTTTGTAAAATAATTGAATCTCTCTGGATTTCAATACTATATTATACGAAAAGGTAAAAGAAAAGGATAGCAAAAAGGGAATAGTTTCCCAACTTCCCGCGAATTGTCCTGAGGGCACGTGACATATGGTTTTCTATAGTATTTACTGAAATATGCAGCTGTTCGGCGATCACTTCATATTTAAGGCCTTCTACTTTGTGCAATAAATAGACCTCTCTCTGACGTGCAGGCAATGAGTTGATTATTTCATCAAGCTTAACAGCCAGTTCATTATATTCAAGTTCTACATTGACAGGGTCTTCAAGGTTTTCCTGGAGAGATTTCAGATACTCAATGAATTGAAAATCCTTTGCTTTTTTTCTGAGGATGGAAATAGCTGAGTTATAGGCAATAGTAAAAACATATGATTGGACAGAGGCGTTTTTTTCTACTTTGCGACGATTCTCCCATAAATTAAGGAAAACATCCTGAATAAGGTTTTCTGAATCCTCTTTTGACTTTAATATTGAGTAACCAAACTTATAAAGCTTCCTGCTGTATTTCCCATACAGTGCGTCAAAAGCAAGCATATTGTCTGCCTTTATTTCACGCATTAGTTCTTCACTGGTATAGGAGTTGAAATCTTTCATAAGATAGTAATCCGGAGTTTTAAAGGTATAATAATTTACAATATTAGTTTCGTGCATTGCGAATTAAAAAATTATTTCCCGTGATTAACCAGAGTTCCCTGCCACGCATTTAATGCATTTTCAATGGTCGCAGACAAAACAACATCTCATCCTTTTTTAATACTTTTGCTTTTTATCTTATACCGTCTGCAATAATATGGATACCGTAACCAATCCGGAGCTGCTGCTGGCCTTTGACTTTGTTAAATACACAAACAGAAACATCTTTCTCACCGGTAAAGCCGGCACGGGAAAAACTACGTTCCTACATGATGTTAAAAGGTCATCTCCCAAGCGCATGATTGTGGTGGCTCCCACAGGCGTGGCAGCCATAAATGCAGGCGGCGTCACCATCCATTCCTTCTTCCAGCTTCCCTTTCACCCCTTCGTCCCAGCAGCTTACGGGTCAGAGAACACCCCTCCGGGTGCTGAAACACAAAAGGTACTGCCTGATTATAAGATGAGCCGCGAAAAGATAAACATCATCAGGAGCCTCGACCTTCTTGTCATTGATGAGATAAGCATGGTGAGGGCTGACACTCTTGATGCTGTTGATAATGCGCTGAGACGATACAAAAACCGCTATCTGCCCTTCGGAGGCGTACAGCTGCTGATGATAGGCGACCTGCAACAGCTGGCTCCGGTAGTGAAAGATGACGAAAGAGAAATAATAAATACATATTACGACTCTGCCTTTTTCTTCAGCAGCAGGGCCCTGCGATCAACCGATTATCTGACCATTGAGCTTAAACACATCTACCGCCAGAGTGATCAGATGTTTATTGACCTGCTTAATAAGGTCCGTGATAATAAGATAGACAAAGAGGTGCTGGATGAACTCAACAAAAGATATTTCTCTGATTTTGACCCCGACTCCGGCGGCGGCTATATAACCCTTACCACTCACAATCACCAGGCACAGACTATCAACGATTCAAAGCTTGATAAGCTGCCGGGTCAAACGCACATATTTAAAGCCATCATTAAGGATGAGTTCCCTGAACTATCATATCCTACGGCAAGTGAGCTGGTTCTCAAGGTTGGTGCGCAGGTGATGTTCGTCAGGAACGACTATTCGCGCGATAAACTCTACTTTAATGGCAAGATCGGGAAGATTACCGCGTTTGTTGAAGATATCATTGTGGTTCAGTGTCCCGGCGACGAATCACCTATAAGGGTGGAGATGACTGAGTGGCAGAACATGAAGTTCACCATTGATGAAGAAACCAAAGAGATACAGGAGACTGCGATAGGATCTTTCACACAATACCCGCTCAGGCTGGCATGGGCCATAACAATACACAAGAGCCAGGGGCTTACTTTTGACAGGGCCATAATTGACGCTCATGCTGCCTTTGCCCACGGACAGGTTTATGTTGCACTCAGCAGGTGCCGCACCCTCGAAGGAGTTGTGCTCAGCAAGATGATCGGCCAGCAAAGTATCATTGATGATCCGGCCATCTCGGGCTTTGTTAATGAGACCAAACAAAACCAACCTGATCAGAGAGAACTAGAAGAGTCAAAAAAAGCCTACCAGCGGCAGCTGCTTACCGAACTGTTTGATTTCACTCCTCTGTTACGCAACATAAACTATTGTCTGAAGATAGTTAATGAACATCACGACAGTATCCTGGGAAACTTAAATGAGATACTCACTAACGCTTCGGCATGCATTGGTACAGACCTGATTGACGTAGCCGCTAAATTCAAACCTCAGTTGTTGCAGCTTCTTGAAAAGGGTTCTGATGTTGAATCAAATTCTCCTCTGCAGGAAAGGATAACAAAAGCATGTGAATATTTCTCGGGAAAGATTGAAGCCGGGTTAAAAGATATCCTTGAAGGTCTTTCTGTTGAAACGGATAACAGGGCGATCCGCAAATCTGTCACAGAAGCGATAGACCGTATAAGAAAAGAAGGATCATCAAGGCTGGCCTGCCTTAGACATGCCGGATCAGGATTCACTGTCAGCGGTTATCTCGAGGCAAAAGCCAAAGCAGCTATTGACGTCACTCCTGCCAGAGCGGCATCAGTAAAACATATAGAAGATACTTCAGGCGTTGTCAGACACCCTGTTTTGCTCAAAAAACTGAAAGAATGGCGCAGTGCCATGGCTGCAGAGAAAAAGGTGCCTCATTATATGATACTGCCGCAAAAGACAATGGTCACCCTGGCCAATTTTGCACCACAGACATCAGCTGAGCTTAAGCGGGTAAAAGGTATGGGAAAGAAAAAGACNGAACAGTTTGGCGAAGAGCTCCTTGAGATTATTGTTTCATACTGTAATGACGAAAACATTGAACCGTCAGCTGAGCTTTCCGCACAGGCGGACGAGAAAGAAAAACCTGAAAAAATCAAAGAAGAGACAAAAAAAGTAAGCCTCGGTCTTTTCAAAGAGGGTAAAACGGCTGAACAGATTGCTAAGGAAAGAAATCTGAATATTGCCACCATTGAGAACCATCTGGCGTACTGGGTCGGCACAGGTGAGATTCAGCTTGACGAAGTGATCTCACAGGACAAAGCAGATCTTATTATTGCTCAGTTTAAAGGTAACGATGATCTCAGGGTAGGTCGGGTTAAAGAGGCTCTGGGTGACAAAGTGACGTGGGGCGAGATCAGGTTTGTTGCTGCTTACCTCGGCAGACAAAAGTGATATTGCAGATCAGGGCATGATATGTAAGGGGCATAAAACGAATTGTACATAGTGAAATTTGAGAGTGAGTTCGATGAACATGGCATTAACTGGGATAGAGAGACTAAAATGACGTGTCAATTTTTGAAAAACGAATTGTACAGAAGTTTAATTATGCTTTAATTACAGTTTAATTTTAAGTCGCAATACAAGCTATTAATAAATCCATATTTTAATTTACCTCACCATGAAAGATACTTGGCCAATACTGGCCTCATGAAACACCTGACAGCTTCTTAAACTGACTCAAAAGGGTCCCTGTTATTCAGGGCTTTTTTTTTGTCCATAAATGGCGTTAAAACGCTATGGGGTTACTTATGGGGTTACTAATGGGGTTACAAAACACATCAAAAAACCGGTTTATAGATAATAGATAATACTATAAAACAAGAGAAAAAAGAGCATAAAAAGAAATAAGAGGAGTACATAATACTGCATAAACGCTACTATACAATAATACAATTTGTCGCAACGCACAGATATACAAGCCTGTAAGCAATTTTGATGCATAATGAGACAGTAAAAACCGTCATTTTGCCACGGTTTATCGATACAATTTTTGCGGAGTTCGTTTTTGAAGTGTATACCAGGGATCCCGGCTGATTATTATTTTGTCCTATATGAACTAACCGGCCTTTCTTTTTTGCTCATTTTGGGATGAGCTTTTTTCTTCTTTCAGCAGGTTCTTAATAAGTAGAGCCTGAACTTCTATTGTCTGTGCTTGAGCAGCTATTATCTTATCCTTTTCTTGTAAAAGAACCTGCAGGTCATTATGACCATCGTTTAACAAGGGTGGTGGAATATCTTTAATGAATCTTTCTCCTTTACCAGTAAAAAACCAAATAGGATTGACTTCTTTATATGCGTCGATAAATATCGAAGCCCATTTACTTTGAATATCTGATCCTTTTTTAATAGCATTACTAATTACTCCATTTGAAGCACCAATTGAAGCTTCAACCTGTCGTATTGAAATGCCTTTTAAATCGGCAATTTCTTTCATCCTATCTACAATTTGACTCACAGTGTAGAAAAATATCTAATTTTATTTTTGTTGTGTAGATAATTATCTATATATTTGTTTAATCAAAGTTATCGAAAAAGAAATGAATAAAACAATAGCGGAGATAAAAATGGGCCTCAGAGCCGGTGATAAGGTGTGGATCGCCGAACAATTACCCGGTGACCTGGCACAAAATAAAGTCACCGTGAGCATCCTGCTTAGTTACAACAAAATTCCACGTCGTGGCAAGCGTCTGCTAGCGTACAACCTCGCTATTAAGCGAGTTGAATTCAATGAGAGATTTAATAAAGAGTTTGAAACCAAATAAATAATCAAAATGAGAACAATAGTCACTTATACCCACTCAGAAAGAAGTGCGATTGCGATCCAGATGATGAAGGATGCAATTGACTTGACCAAAAATGCGACGAGGATCCGGACCGAATCCGGAGAGCATGAGAACATAGATCATTTGGTATGTAATATTGGTAGTACAGAACACAATTCATCTATATATCTGGCCAACCAGATCGGTGCTCAGGTTGCATACTACTGCAATGGCCAGTTCTGGCTTTCATGGAACAAAACAGCAGTTACGCTTCAATAATATGAAAAAACTGATAAAAAGGATACTACATCCTGCTGTGAAAGAACTTGTGAAAGAAGAGCAGTTTAAGAAGGAAGTCACCACTGCTTTGAAAAGAGTTTTAAAGGTAAATCCTGAATACGTAACATCACAGCCTAATGGCCCTATGAGGAGATTTCAAGAGAAAGGAGTTATACACAAAGAGATCTCCGGAGTAAATAAGGATGATTTTGAAAATTATATCAGGGTTTTTCTTGATGATATCCCTGATAATATTGTTAGATGCCATATTAAAATCGAAGGGCTTTATTATTTGCCCCCAAAATGGTATCAAACAGAAGAATCCTCATCTCCTAAATGACATTGATTTTCTCTTTCATAGATAAGTTTTTCAATCTCAGGATGGCCACAGATATCAGATACAAATTTATTGATACCAGTAATTCTAAAACTGGCTTTTGAACCACAAATAGGACACTTAACGTCATATATCCATTCAAGTTTCGAAATAAAGTCTTCATCCATAGAGCTTAATATTTAGAGTTGACAGCCTTAAAATTAAGCAAAAGTTCCGGAAAAAGGCGTGATGCTGCAGGATCGAAACCGGCTCCGGAACCAAACCTCCAGAAAAGAGAGCTGACAGAAGTCAGCTGGCGGGCCGAAAGAGACGGCATCCCGACCGTAGGGAGTGAGATCGGTGACAGCCTGGAGAGACAGGCATTTTAAAAGACACAGACAACGATGTTCGATTTTATAAACGGCATATTCGCAATTCGAGCAGAGGCCTTATACAAGGACTTGGATGTGATCTCCTACTCCAATTATAAACAGAAATGTTGGAAAGAAAAGATTAAGGTTCTTGTTAACGGTCACCGGGGCCAACAGGCATGGGTTGAATATGCATCGTTAGAGAGATGCGGACTGAGTGACCTGGTAGAGGCAAAACTCGGATACAAACCAAGAGAAGTACATACCTACAATGCCATCATACCAATACTAAGCCATGATCCACAAGCAGAAAAATACTTTGCTGATTATCGTTATGGTGAATTCAATAACAAATCTCTGTCGCTTCCTACTCAAGCAGAATACACAGCAAACGCTATAATACTTAATGCCATTCATCAGGTAGCTACCTCAAGATTGAGCATTCACCGGGGTATGAGTGGCCGCACGTCTCTATTAGCAATCATGACAGAGATGCACACCGCAATAAAAGGTATAGACCGGCAGGCATATAAACACACACTTAATTATGATAACCCTCGCTCCTTGGAGCGTGTTTATAAGAACTATAAAAGTGAAGGTTACTATTCACTGGTACATAAGAATTTCGGCAATAAATCAGCACTTAAAGTCACTGAAAAGATTGAGAAGCTCCTCCTTGGTATCTATTGTATGGAAACTAAGCCTTATCAGACAGGTGTTCTTAATACTTACCTTATGTTCCTCGCAGGAAAACAGCCTATCGTAGATAAAGAGACTGGTGAGTATCTTAATCCTGCTGACTACTTTGATGAAAAGGGCAACCCAATCACCATCAGCGAGGGTACCGCTAATAACTGGCTTAAGAAAAAGTGGGAGAATGAAAATGCTTCAACCAAGATGCGCAATGCAGAGCTTTATTGGGTTGCAAAGAATCGTCCACACAATCACCGTCATGCTCCTGTCTATTCCCTCAGTAAGCTTACAATGGATGATATCGCCATCCCATTTAAGCGTCCTGATGGCACACGTGTTTGGGCATATCAGATATTTGACACGCAGAGCACTGCTGTTGTAGGACGGGCTTACGCTGTTGATAAAAGTGTGAATCTTCTGGTAGATGCATTAAAGGATTTCATGTACCTGTGCGTGCGTAACGGATGGGGCATACCAGGGCAGATAGAGTGCGAACAGCACTTGGCAAACACAATGACTGGTTATACAGATGAAGATGGCAACTTTGAAGCAGATCTTCTAACTGCCGGGACACTGTTTACAAACGTCAGCTTCTGCCGAGGTGGTATGCCAATCAGTAAGCGTGCTGAAGGCATGATTAAGCAAAAGAAGTACCAGGTACAAGCCAAACGTGAAGGTTTTTTAAGGAGACCATTCGCACGCCTTGAGGCAAACATACTCAACACAGACAAGAACCCGAAGCGGTACACTGTCAAAAACATTATTAAGAACGAAGAGGCTGATTGCACTACTTATAATGACAGTCTGCATCCTGATCAGGAGCTCTACCCGAATAAAACCCGTTGGGAGGTACTTATTGAAAATGTAAATCCAAACTTACCACAGCCACAGTTACCAGTACTGGCTTATCATATTGGGGAGGTCAACAAAATGACCCAGATACACAATAGCCAGTGGGTTGAAGTGGCAACACAGAGGTTTATGTTACCTAGTCCAAAGGTGATGAAGACACTCCGGGGAACTACCGTCCAGGCACATTATTTTCCAGGTAACGAAGTCAAGGAGGTTTACCTGTACCAGGATAAGAGATACATCTGTACCTGCTTGCCTCTGCAGAAATATAATGAAGCAATCATTGAACGTACCGAAGAGGATCTTCTCATTAAAACTAACCAGGATAAATATACTGCACAGTTTGACAAGATAACCCGTGAAAAAACGAAGTCAGTTCCTAAGCTCTTCACAGAACCAATTGAGAGGATCTCAGAAAAACTTGAAAATGAAACCGCAGGTACAACACCTATACATGGTGAATATGATGAACCTGATATGGAGGTTCAGAGGACTGAGGTTAAAGAGCACCGCAAGGCAGAGCGTGACCGTAAACGCATAAATGAAGAGATTGAAAGAAAACATCTTGAATACTTAACTATAAACGCCGATCTGGCACAATACGATTAACAATATGAAAGACTCAACAAAACTTGAAATTTCAAAAGCAGCCAACCGGTACGCTGTTGAGCGTGGTTGGGCTGGCGAAAAAAAAGGAGGTGTAAATCAATTATCACGCCTGAGCGGGGTAAGTTCAGGGTACCTGAGCCGAATGCTTTCAGGTGATCTAAATTACGATAATGGTGCAATCATTGGCACAGTACAATGGAATAAGCTTGCAAAGGCTATTGACTTTGAAACAGACAAAGTAATATGGCCAAAGCGCAATACGCCTCAGTTTATTGCAACTATCTCCCGTCTTAAAGAGGCAAAACAGAACAACATTAAAGGCATGATCATAGGTGAATCCGGTTGCGGGAAAACATATGCCTTTGAACGCTTCAAAGTAGTGAACCCGGTCAACACCAAGGCTATTACGTTGAGTGTTCTGCATAATGTACGCTCTCTTCTGGATGAAATTTGCCAGGCATTTGATGTCGAAAGAAAAGCAAGCAAGGTTACATGCCTGAAAGCTATTGCAGGCAAGATCCGGAACATTGATACAACAGAAAATGGGCTTCTTATTGTTTTTGATGAGGCGGAGAATGCATCAGTGCCAGTACTGAGAACCATAAAAGCACTCTATGACCAGGTAAAGGATTACTGCTCCATTATTCTTATCGGTACTCCTCAACTCATTCGCAACCTTGAGCGCATGAAAAAGCGTGATGCAATTGGGATTCCTCAGTTTGTATCAAGGTTCAAAGCAAACACTGTTTATCTGAACGATATCAGGAGAATAGATCCTAAGACTAACGACGACCACACCTTCGAGGAGTTCTTCGTTGACATCAAAGATGAAGGGTTAAAGGCTCTTATCAGAGGTGTATGCGAAGACTATCGTATGCTACACGATTATCTGGTACCTGCCTTTGAAAAAGCAGAGGTAATGAATACACCTCTTGATGAGAAGTTCTTCAGGATGATTAACGGGCTCACCCTTTAAATAGCCTTTAAATGGAACGCAAAACGGACAGAGCCTTACGCATGCTTAACCTTGATGAGTTTCTTAATAAGAAATTCAACTGTGTGACCTTTACTGGAGAGTGGAGAGACCTTATAGGTAACCCGGCCATCTGTGGTATATGGATCATGTGGGGAGCAAGCAGCAATGGTAAGACCACAGGGGCCATAAAGTTGGCGAAATATCTGACCCGTTTTGAAAAAGCGATATACTGGAGTAAGGAGGAAAATGCCTCAGCCACACTACAAATGGCCTTTCACCGGGCTGAAGCATTACCTTCTGAACGTAAACGGATTTTAATCCCCCAACGGTCCGAAAATATGGAATCAATGGTTAAGAAACTCCGGGAGCCTAAGAGTCCAAGAGTTATCTTCTTTGATTCACTTCAGATCTTCGAGCGTATGTACGGCAGCCAGTTCTTTTACGACCTGAAGGAAGAGTTTTCAGAGCATAAGCTTTTGATATTCATCAGCCAGGCCGATGGGAAGAACCCAAAGGGCAATCTTGGTGACAATGTTCGCTATGATGCTGATGTAAAGATGCGTGTTGAGGGTCACCGGATTTTTTCTGAAAGCCGTATATCAGGTTCAAAACCCAAATCTTTCGTGACTATATGGGAAGAGAAAGCACGTGAGTACTGGGGTGAATTATCATATTAAAATCAACTACAAATGGCGCAAAAAGTAAGTCATGAAAGGTTTTTCAGTCTCCTGAAGCAGATGCCTGGAGCAGAAAAAGAAAGCCTTGTATTACAATTTAGTGGGATGCATACTTCATCACTAAGGGAACTCTACAAAAGGTACCCGGAAGAGTATAAACGGATGCTTGCAGCGATGCAAGCTGAAGTGAATAAGCACACTCAGAATAGAACAATAGAAACAAAGGAGTTACGCTCTGCAATCCTTCACCGGCTCCAGAAGCATGGTGTCAATACTACCGATTGGAATTGTGTTAACCGCTTCATGGAGCAGAAACGTATTGCCGGAAAGAGGCTCTATGAGCTCACAAATGAAGAGATGCGGGCACTTATACCAAAGCTCGAAGCAATACTGCGTAAGGACCGTGAAAAATGCGAATCTGAGCAGAAATTAAGTCAATGCAATTAACAAATTATCAAAATGACAGTAATAGAACGTCAACAGTGTAAAAGTCAGCTTACCGTCCTGGAGGATGAAATTCGCTCACTTGAGAACCTTATCCGCAAGCGGGAGAAATGGCTTGCAGATTCGATGAATAAACGGAAAAGTACCTTCAAAGCAGTACAACACGATACTGAAGAGATGCAGAAAGAGCTCAAAGAGCTCAAGGAGGAATACCAAGAAAAATCAAACTAAACCGAATAATATGAGACAGAAAGGAAAAACGTGGATCGACCACAAAAACCATGAAGTGCCAACATACGCCATTAACCCGGTATTGCGCACTGAAGAAAAGCATACGCAGCGGATACTCGATGCTGCACTGCTTGCTGAGAAATACCTCAACCAGGTTGTCGAATTAACCAGGACAGCATATGGAGAGGTTTACGATGCAAAAATACTTGATGCGAAAATCAAGAACAGGAAAGAGCCCGGTGATGGTATGACTCTCACATCTTTTGATGGAGGCATTACGGTTAAGATTACTAAGCCTGATAACGTATACTTCGACACAACTTATACTAATCTGGTAAAGGAAAAGTTTGAAGAGTACTTTAAAAGCTTTGACGAAAGTGAAGCTGTAATGTTTCTGCGGGATCTTGTTAATGCCCTCCTATATTCTCCCGGTGGGAAGGTTGATATGGGCAAAGTGCTCCAGCTCCGCAAATACCGTGAGCGTGTACAGAATTCAAAAAAACTAAGTACAAATTCACAAATATTCCTTGGGGCAATGGATCTGTTTGACAAGGCTGTAAGAACAAAGCCCGGATCTATGGGGATTTATGTTGATGCCAGGGACGAAAAAGGAAAATTACGGAGAGTAGCCCTTAAATATACCGATATATGAAAAGGCTTTTCCTCACAGCTTACCTGCAGGTGGCTCTGGTCAGTGCAAACACTTACTTCATTAGTAGGATTGCCTGGCTTGGAATAGCCATCTGTGGGTTTGGCATTTCATATATATGGACAATTAACGTAAAGCAAATCTGCATTAGCACCTTGAGAGAACGCATCGTGTATGCCTCCGGAGCAATGTTAGGAGGTCTTACAGGAGTTGCATTAAGCAGAATCATCCTTTAATCGCCATTTAAACAATCTAAGACTATGGAAAACATAGCAGATAGATATATAAAACTTGTCTGTGATTATGTAAATCTCTCACCTGAAATAGTACTGTCTGAAAGCAGGAATGAAGATGCACGTGAGGCAAGGCAGTTAATAATGTATATTCTGAGATCCAATGCAAAGATGACTCTGGCAGCAATTGGCATTAAGACAAATAGAGTCCATGCTACAGTTCTTTCAGCTGTCAGAAAAGTACCTGATTATTTCCAGTATAATAAAGACTATCGAGGAAAATACTCACCTCTGTTGTCACGTGCACAGAGGCTTGAGGCTGAAATTGATGCTGAACGCAAAGGATGTCGTGTACCGCAAGCGGGAGAGCTTTGTTGGTTCTGGAATGACCAGGACGATCTTCCGGTTCTCTCCAGACTCTTGACAATTGACAAGGTATTAAAGGTTGCTTATGCGGAGAATATGGGGTCTCGCAGTTTTGCAAACTGGCAGTATGTAAGTATTGAAATCTTACCTAAACAGTTCCGCACATCACTCTTAAGGCAATTAATAGCATGAGCAATGTTGAAGATCTCCGGGTTAAATTCCCCTCTGCTGCTGATAAGGTTAGAATTTGGGGTTTTATTTTTCTCCTGATAGTGCTTTCAGTCTTGGCGTCCGCAACCATAATAATGATGTAAAGTAAAACCACATAATGTAATATGAAGAAACGAATTAAGATAGGAGATGTATGTATAATCAATTACAGTGAGGAGCTTCATATCAACCTTACAAACAAATCAATTCGCATTTATAAAGGGAGGTTTGACTGTAAATACAGACCACTTCATGGGAAGGAATTCACTGAAGAGGTCTCGGTACCTAAACTCGGCTATGGTGTTTCTGGTGAACCTTCTTTTAAATATTACTTGTGTCACCCTAAGAGTGCTCCAATATTCGATAC
>JGI20214J51650_10000269_pt1 | contig 33027 bp, 29 predicted proteins | sample WetSurMetagenome_FD_51650 | JGI IMG/M metagenome (IMG submission 51650)
GGTGGTTTTAGGTCGTCACAAAAAAAAGGGATGTCAGACGTTTTTTCAAGGCTGAACAAGAACGGTCCCCTGCATGAAGGGATGGATGGAGCAGTGGTAGGNAAACGTTCCGGCCTGGGCAAACGTGAACTGGTACGTGCCACCGGGCGCGACGGTTTCAGACCCGAATACCCCGTTGTCGGACGTAACGGTATGGGATGCAGTATCCTTGTTTGTCCAGGTCACAGTCGTACCGGCTTTCACCGTCAGCATATCCGGGCTGAACGCAAAATTGCTGATGGTCACCGCATCCCCGCTCACCGGGGAAGGGGCTGTTGTGCCCGGGTTTGCAATTGCCGGTGTTGTCGCAACCGGCGCTGCAGGTTGCTGGCCTGAGGAACAGCCCGATGAAAGCGCAGCGATTCCCAGAACCAGGATTACGGTGCACGCAAGGAGTGAACAAGAGTAATTGGCCATACGGGCAATGCGATGGGAAACATAAAAAGTGTTTGGAACGGACCGGACGCCCGGTTACCCGTCACCGGCACCATGGTGAAGACGCCAGGCTGCCCGCAGGATGACCCCAATCACCAGAACGGAAGCCGTCGCTATCAGGATCGTCACCCATTGCTCGAGGGACAGGGGTACGGTTGCAAAGACGGCCCCGCCGTACTGGACGATGATGACCTGAACAGCCACCACGAAGCCCATGACCAGGAAGAAGGTGGGGTTGCCCCGGAAAAACGGCGGCATCTTCCCGTCAAGGGCCCGGCAGTTGATACCGTTCCAGACCGCGGCAAGGATGAACCCGGCAAAGAAGACCGTGCTGATCTCCTCCGGGGTCGTTCCGCCAAGGAACCCGGTGGCGAGCTGGAGGATCCCGGCGAGGATCAGGAAGGCCCCGGTCACGCTGACCGAGAGCCACATAAACGGCGTGACGATCTTCGCGCCCTGCGGTACCGGGCAGTGGGTCATAAGGCCGGCGTGAGGAGCTTCCGAACAGAGAGCAAAGGCGGCCAGAGTGTCCATGATGATATTGATCCAGAGGATCTGGATGATGGTGAATGGCTCGGGATAGCCCATGAGCGGTGCGATGAACACGAGGATACAGGCGCAGAAGTTGATGGTGAGCTGGAAGAGGATGAACCGCTGGATGTTCTCGTAGAGTGACCGTCCCCACCAGACGGCACTCGTGATCGAGGCAAAGGAGTCGTCGAGCAGGATGATGTCGCTCGCTTCCCGGGCAACCTCGGTCCCGGCAATGCCCATGGCCAGACCGACATCGGCATGCTTGAGTGCCGGGGCGTCGTTGGTGCCATCCCCGGTGACAGCGACGACAGAGCCTGATTTCTGGAGAGCCTCGACAAGCAGGAGCTTGTCCATCGGTTCGGCCCGGGCCATGACATCGAGGGTTTGCGAAGCCTCAACCTGTTCCTCCTTCGAGAGGATCCGGAAGGCTGCCCCGGTGATAACCGTCCCGCCCTGAAGGATGCCGGCGTCATGGGCAATTGCCCGGGCGGTCTCCGGATTGTCTCCGGTGACCATCCTCACTTTGATGCCGGCCTGCTGGCAGCTTGCAACCGAATCAGCGATATGGTCCCGGAGCGGGTCGCGGATCCCGACATAGCCGTCCCATACGAGGTCCCTCTCGCTCTCATCACCGCCGGTTATTTCCCGGTGGGCGAATGCGAGTGTACGCATCGCTTTCGAGGCAAGGATGCTGACCCCGCCCAGATCGGGTCTCTCCGTGCAGAGGCCTGCAAGAATCTCAGGCGCTCCTTTCACGAGCAGCCACGAGCGGCCGTCCATGTGAACAACCGTCGACATCCTTTTGCGGGTCCCGTCAAAGAGGTACTGTTTGGTTGCCCGGGTCTCTGCCCGGAGCTGCATATAATCGAGGGCGTGCGTCCTGAGCCAGCGGAGGAGTGCCCCCTCGGTTGAGTTTCCGATAACGATGATCTTCCCGTCGCGTTCCTCAAGGTGGGCAGTCCCGTTCACAGCAGCATTGATCGTGACCCACTGGGCGGGTGTCTGCGGGAGGTCCAGGCTGTTATCGGGCTTGCCCACCGACGAATCGACCACTTCCATCTGGTTCTTCGTGAGCGTTCCGGTCTTGTCTGTGCAGATCGTGGTCGCAGAGCCGATGGTCTCGCAGGCGATGAGGCGGCGCACGAGACAGTTGGCCCGGGTCATCTTCCGCATCGCGAGCGAGAGCGAGAGGGCGACACTCATTGGCAGGCCTTCAGGCACAGCGGCCACAACAACCACAACAGCGAGCATGAAGTACTGGAGGATGTGGTTTGCCGTATCTAGGTCCAGGCCGGTAACTTCACCGATAATAATTCCGCGGGCGAGGATCGAGACGAAGATGAGCACGGCCATAGCGTACCCGAAGCGGCTGATGGTGTGGGCCAGGACCTCGAGTTTCTGTTCGAGCGGTGTCTGGGTCGCATGGTCAATGCCCAGCGATGCCGCGATCACGCCCATCTGGGCCGCATCGCCAACTGCACCGGCGAGCATCTGCCCCTTGCCGGCCGTGACAAATGCCCCTTTAAGGACACTGTCCCCAATGCTTTTGCCCACCGGCTCGGTCTCTCCGGTAAACGCAGACTCATCGGAAAAAAAGTCATCTGCGGAAAGGATGTAGCCATCTGCAGGGATAGCGTCGCCTGCCTCAAGCAGGATCAGGTCGCCGACCACGATCTCCCGGGATGTGACCGAGACCGGGTGGCCGTTACGGATTACCTTGATCGCAACATCGTCGCGGTGGGCATTCAGGACATCGAACTCCCGGCTGCTCCGGTACTCGTTGAAGAACGCAATGCCCGTAGCGAGAAGGACCGCGATAATAATCCCGATGGTATCGAGCAAACCGCTTCCCTTCACGATGGAAACGATGGTCGAGACCGCTACCGCCAGTAGCAGGATCCTGATGATCGGGTCGTCGAATTTTGCCAGGTACTGTTTCCAGAGCGGTTCCCGTACCGGGGGGGTCATGGCATTGGCGCCGTATTTTTGCCGGAATTCGGTGACCTGTGCAGTGGTCAGGCCGCTGGTGCCGGTGATGGTTTTCAGTTCGTCAAGGGAGAGCATGTTGACCTGTTGAATCGCAGTATCCTGTTGGTTTTGCCGGATAATAATGGGTCAGGTGGGGGAGCGAAAAGCAATAACAGAACGTGGCTTAGTTAATATTTCATCGCATGTAACTCACACCAATACTTAAAGCCCCCGCTGGTGAAAACCACTTCGTTCACTCATGGTCTCGGACGCGTCCCGGAAAAAAGTCCTTTTCGCTGCAGCCCTCGGTTCCTCACTCGCGCCTTTCATGGTCTCTTCCTTCCTCGTAGCCCTCCCGGCAATCGGAAAGGAATTTTCTGCCGATGCTGCGGTGCTCGGCTGGGTCACGAGCGCCTTCTTCCTTGCGGCCGCCGTCTTTCTCGTCCCCTTCGGGAGGCTCGCTGACCGTTCAGGGATCAAGAAGGTCTTTACGACGGGTATCGCGGTCTATGCCATCTCCGCACTTCTTGTCATCTTCTCCTCCAGCGCACAAATGCTGATTGCCGCCCGGTTCGTTACCGGCATCGGCGCTGCCATGGTCTTTGGCACTTCGATCGCGCTTGTCAGCCTCGTCTTTCCCGAGGCCGAACGCGGGCGGGCAATCGGCATCAACGTCACTGCCATGGCATCCGGCTTCCTTCTCGGCTTCTTTTGCGGGGGATTTTTTACGTACTATCTCGGGTGGCGGAGCATCGTTGCGGTGCTCATCCCGCTCGAACTCTTTATCGTCTTGCTCATCCTCTCCCGCCTCCGTGGCGAATGCGAGATCTCCCGGCAGCGTGAGCTCGACCCTGCCGGTATGGTCCTGTACGGAGTTGCCATGTTCTGCCTGATGACCGGTTTTGCCCTCCTCCCCCGTGTGGAAGGAGGAGCCCTGCTCGTTACCGGGTTTCTCAGTCTTGCAGCATTTGCCTGGCAGGAACAGCGTGCAGATCACCCGCTCCTGGCACTCCGGGACCTGGCGGAGAATCGCGTGTTCGTGATTGCAAACCTCACCGCATTGCTCTACAACACCGCAAACTTCGCTATCATCTTCCTGATGAGCCTGTACCTCCAGTCAGTCCGGGGTATCGATCCGCGTGTCTCGGGCATAATCCTGCTCATTCCCATCATCTTCATGGCCGGCCTTTCCGCGTACGCCGGGAGGCTCGCTGACCGGATCGATCCCCGCTTTGTCGTTGGCTCCGGCGTCGTGGCGACAACGCTCTCTCTTCTCATCCTCTCCTCGCTGGGGCCGGAAACACCGATACCTCTCGTTCTCGTTTCCCTGGTCCTGATGGGGTCGAGTATTGCCCTGTTCCAGTCCCCGCTCGTGCGGACGCTCGTCAGCTCGGTGCCGCGGGAGATGTTCGGGCTGGCCTCCGGCATGGTGGAGACGATGCGTCTGGCAGGGATGACGGTCAGCATCTCAATTGCGACCATTATCTTTACGATAAGGGCTGCGGGGCCTCCGGTCGCCGAAGCCGGATCCCTTGAATATCTTACCGGCCTCCACACGATCTTCTGGATCCTGCTGATCATCTCGGTCGCTGCGCTGACCACGACACTGGCACTCAGGAAAAATCCTGTAGCGGATACCCGATCATTTGATCCTCTTCTTTCCTGAGATCAGGAGCCCCGTCAGCGGGCAGGAACCGGGCCCGGCCATCGTCAGGTATTGATCGTGGGAAAGATGGGCTGCCGTGCCTGTTCATCGATGCACTCCGCCGGAAACCTGATTCACTCGTCCCTGAACAGGAACCGGAACTCTGTACCACCTGATAAATTCGTTCCGATCGTGGCTCTCATCTGGTGCCGTGCCAGGAAATTCACCAGCTTCAGCCCGAGAGTCCTGGTCGTTGCCAGGTCAAAATCGTCCTTAAGGCCGATGCCATTATCCCCGACCGTCAGCTCATAGGTGCAGTCATCTCTGGCAAGTCGTACACTTATCGTGCGGGGGGTCCCGCGGACTTTTTCGCAATCGAAGGACGGCGGGAAAGCATACTTGAGCGAATTTGTGATGAGTTCGTTGATGATCAGGCCGGCAGGAGTTGCCCGGGCAAGGTCAAGGGTAACCCCTCCCGCATCGATGACCGTGTTCACGGTTTTTGCCGATTCATAGGATTTGACGATCTGCCCGACCAGGGTTGTCAGGTATAACCCCATATCGACACTCGAAAACTTGTGCGTCTGGTACAGGGTCTCGTGGATAAGCGCCATGCTCCGTGCACGGTTCTGGAGATCCTTTTTCAGGGCGAGGCCGGCAGGCGATTCATCGTACGCCCCTTCGAGGCTGAGCAGAGAGATGAATGCGGTGAGATTGTTCTTGACCCGGTGATGGATTTCGGCGAGGAGGACTTCCTTTTCAGCGAGAGCATCGTTCAGTTCGCTCTCGCGTTTCGTGAGTTCTTCCACGTTCTGTTTCAGTTCTTCCTGGGTAGCGGCAATCTCCTCGTAGGAAGCGTTGAGGTCCTCGTTCTTTTTTACGAGCGCGTCCTCCGCATTCCGGAGATCCGTAGAATCGAAGTAGTAGCAAATGACCCCGTACTGCCCGTCGGGAAGGGTCATGCGGTGGAGCTCCCACTCGTACGATTCCACGATCTCGATATCGTTACGCGTGTTGGTGAACCGGGGTGCATAGAAGGCTTCGCCGGTCTCCAGCGTATGGCGGAAGTGCCCGGTGATATCTGCGGCAACGTCTTCGGGCCAGAGGACGCGCATTACCTCATTGAAGTCGCGGCCGATCAGGGGCTTCACGTTCCGGAACGCGTTCTCCTGAGAGCGTATGTTCATGCGGGCGAGTCGGAACTGGGAATCGACGACATAGATACCGAAAGGGGCACGTTCGATCAGCTCCGAGAAGGTTTTCCCGCTCTCGACCAACGCATTTTCAGCCTGCTTCATCTCCTCGATGTCGGTACAGGTGCCGATCCACTTTGCGATCTTACCGGGCTCGTAATATACCGGAACGCCCTGGACCAGCCACCAGCGGTAACTCCCATCAGCGGCCATGAGCCGGCTTTCGAGGGAATACGGAGTGTTGTAGTTCACCGCGTTCTGCCATGCATCCCAAGCCTTCTTCTGGTCATCAGGATGGAAGGGCTTGTTCCAGCCGTGGCCGCAGCTCTCTTCGAGGCTCATCCCCGTGTATTCCACCCATTGCTGGTTGAAGTAGATGTTCCAGCCATCGGCCCTGGTAACCCAGACAATATGGGGCATTGCCTCGGCGATCTCCCGGAACTTTTCCTCGCTCTCGTGAAGCGCAGAGATCGCCTCTTCGAGCCTGAAGCGGGCCTCAGCTTCACGAGTCACATCTACTGCCATATGTGCGAGGCCAATAACCTTGTCTCCCTGGAAGATTGGTGAGAGGTGCCAGTTCCACCAGGTACGGCCGCGCTCCATGCCGTCGTAGGGGAAGCCCACGAGGTTCTTCGCATGCCCGGTCCGGACAACCTCATCGTAAATTTCCCAGACTCCCTGGACTTCCACTCCCGGGACATAATCGTTGAGGTTTTTTCCCACAAGGCCCTGCGAGCGGAACGGTTCTGCCCAAAGCTGCTGGTAGTACTTATTGTGGGCCAGTACCGTGTAGGGTGGTTTTGCATCGAACAGGGCGAGGCTTGCATTGGAATAATCGAACAGTGCTTGCAGCTGGCTGTTTTTTAGCTGCAAATCGCGCTTGCTTTCCTGAAGCGCCTCCTCCACACGCTTCCGCCCGGTAAAGTCGATGCAGATCCCGTACATCCGGACCGGCTTCCCCACGGTGTCGTAAACACCCCGTCCCCGTGCGTTGATCCAGCGGACTTCGCCATCAGGCCGGATGATCCGGTATTCGCTGTCAAGGTCCGTGTGCTGTTCCAGCGCCATTACGATCCGGGCATTGGCCCCGTCTTTGTCATCGGGGTGCATGATAGTGTTCCACGCGCCGAAAGATGCAGGGCTCGTTGTTGGATCGATCCCGAAGAGCCCGTACAGGTTTTCGGACCAGATAATCTCCCCTGTCCTGACGTCCCAGTCCCAGGTTCCGGCCCCAGCCGCCAATTGCGCGAGGGAGAGCCGGGCCTCGCTTTCCCGGAGCGCGAGTTCCCGTTTCCTGAGATCATCGATGGACTGGTGCAGTTCTTCCTGGGATGAGGTCAGTTCCTCGTTCGTTGCATTCAGTTCCTCATTGATCGCATTGAGCTGTTCGTTCTTATCGAGCAGGGCCTCCTCCGCCCGTTTCCGGATGGTGACATCCCGGTTGCTCCCCCGAACCCCGAGATACCGTCCGTCGCCGTCATAGACCGGCTGGCATACATGAGATATCCAGCACTGCGTCCCGTCCGGCCTGAGGATCCGGAACTCCAGGCTGCCCGGCTTCCGTTTCGCTTCATCCTCCGCCAGGTGCCGGTCAAATGCGGCCAGATCTCCCGGAAAAATGACGCTGCGCCTCAACACGGGATCAGCCAGGAATTCGGCAGAAGCCCGGCCGTATACCCTCTGGCACGAGGGCGATACGTACAGAAACCGGCCTTCCGGATCGGTCCAGAATTCAAAATCGTACGTGTTGTTGGCGACCGTCCGGTAACGGAACTCGCTCTCCTGGAGCGCCTCTCTGGCCCGCTTCCGTTCCGTGATATCCCGGCTGAACGACGCGACCCCCGTCACAGCCCCGGTCTTGACGAAGACCGGATAAAAAGTGTGCTCGAAAGAGATTCCGTCCCGCTCATCAAAAAACCGTACGGGTTGGCGGGTACGGATCGTCTCCTCCAGCCGCTCCCGCCGCGACCCGGCCAGTTCGGGGGACAGGACATCCTCGAACCGGTGGCCAATCACCTCGCCGGCGGTCTTCCCCAACCGCTCCAGCGCGACCGGGTTACCCATAAGAAGGGTACTGTCGGCGCCAAATAGCCAGATCGACTCCTGGGAGGCCGCGAGAATCGCCGATGTCGTCTCTTCGCTGCCGAAGAACCGGCTGATCCGGTCAGAAAGTGGCACCCCTTCCCGTGTCGCACTGTCCCGTGCGTCGATCACTGCGATGAGGGCCAGGACGGCGCCGAGATACTGGGCGCCCCTCCCGGCCCATCCCAGGAGGCTCCCGACTGACGGCTGGAGGAAGATGGCGACCAGGCCGATGGCGATCAGGGCGAAGGATACGGAAAACCAGAAGAAGAATGCATCCTTCCTCCTTGAGTACAGCAGCGAGAACAGGATGGCAGCGAGGGAATAGCCTGCTGTTGCATTGCTCAGGATGACCTGCCTGATATCCGTGGGACCGGTCCCCTGGATGAAGAACGGCGGTACGAGCCCGAGTACGGTTGCAAGGCTGAAGAGGGTTACGAATGCGACGAGAACTCCGAACAGGAAGAAAGGAAGAGAGCTCCGCACGTCATTCCTCTCAGATCCATGACTGGCGAGAACGAGTATGACAGCTGTAAGGGAGAAGATCGATCCTAAGCAGACCGAGACGTTGTGGATCGTCGGAGTGATGTTCGATCCGCCCGGGAGGCCGTTAAGCCAGCCGGCCGCGATCGAGCCGAGGCCAAAGACCAGCATGCCGGCACCGAGCAGCAGGATGCTTCCTGAGCCGTTGACCCGGTACCCTTTGTAGGCAACGGCGGCGATGGAGAGCGGGATCAGGCCGATGAATATCGTGTTGAGGATTGGGAGCAGGAAGGGTGGCTCGAAGACCGTCCGGTCATTCAGGAAGAAAAGGATCGTGGTGATGATAAGAAAGAACGGGATTGCAAGGAGGCCGATAAGTTTCTGTCTCTCAAGGTTCATGGAGTGCCTCGTGACCAGGCCGGATCGATATATTGGTTCTGATACTCTCGTCCGATACTCTATATTTGTTTGGTTTCGTCCAACTGGAGGATGAAAAATTCCCAAAACATTTTCAGATTGCTGCGGAATTTTTTTTTTGGATATCGCAAACGATTGCCGGTGAAAAAGTTTTGGAGAGAATATTTTCGGATGGTTATGCAAGAGTCCGGCCAAAAACGTTGAAAAGAAAAATTTCCCTAGAACGAAGTATAAGTCCGCTGAAGAGTTCCCGCGGAATTTGTCCCCGGGATTCCGGATACTGGTCCGGAAAAAAACAGATATCTTTATGCCCCGGCCTTTACCCTATTATCATATTCAAGAGGTATCGGTACCGTAAGGTGCCGGAGGGTGATCCTACGAAAAAACCTGGAACAACCATAACTGTGCGTCATATGGAATTCGAGAAGATCCCGTCCGGCATCAGGGGTCTTGACGAGATAACCGGCGGGGGGCTCCCGAAAGGACGCCCGTGCCTCGTCAGCGGCGGTCCGGGCTGCGGCAAAACTCTTTTTGCGATGGAGTTCATCGCCCGCGGTATCACCGATTATAATGAACCCGGCGTCTTCGTCGCTTTCGAGGAGAAGATCCCGGACCTCGAGAAGAACTTCGCCTCCATGGGCTTTGACTTAAAGAAGCTCGAGCGCGAGAAGAAGCTCATCATGGACCATATCTTCATCGACCGCTCCGAGATCGAAGAGACCGGCGAGTACGATCTGGAAGGGCTCTTCATCCGGCTCGGCGCCATGATCGACGAGGTCGGGGCAAAGCGGATCGCCATTGACACCCTCGAAGCCATATTCTCGGGGTTTGCGAATGAGGCGATCCTCCGGTCCGAGCTCCGGCGGCTCTTCCTCTGGCTCAAGGACAAGGGGATCACCGCGGTCGTTACCGGTGAGCGCGGGGACCGCACCATCACGAAATACGGGCTTGAAGAGTATGTTGCAGACTGCGTAATCACCCTCGACCACCGGGTCACGAACCAGATCGCGGTCCGGCGACTGCGGATCATCAAGTACCGGGGCAGCCTCCACGGGACCGACGAGTACCCGTTCCTGATCAGCAGCGACGGGATCTCGGTCCTCCCGATTACGTCCATGTCCCTGACCCATAAGGCGTCGAATGAGCGTCTCTCCTCCGGTATCCCCCGGCTTGATTCAATGCTCGGCGGGAAAGGCTACTTCCGGGGCACTTCTGTCCTCGTCTCAGGCCAGGCCGGGACCGGGAAGACGAGCCTCGCCGCGACCTTTATCGACGCTGCCTGCCGTCGCGGCGAGACGGCGCTCTTCTTCATCTTCGAAGAGTCCGAGAGCCAGCTCTGCCGGAACATGAAGTCGATCGGTATTGATCTCGAACAATGGATGAAGAAAGGGCTTTTGAAGTTCCATGCCGTCCGGCCAACTGCGTACAGCCTTGAGATGCACCTCTCGATGATGATCAGGCTCATTGCGGAGTTCGAGCCAAAGGTTATCGCGATCGACCCGATCTCCAACCTCTATCCGGTCGGCGACGACATCCAGGTCCGGTCCATGCTGATGCGGCTCATTGACCACGCAAAAACGCTCCAGATCACCGGCCTCTTCACCAACCTCTCGAACGATGCTGAGACAACCGTCTATGCCCTCGAAGCTACCGAGATGCACGTCTCCTCCCTGATGGACACGTGGCTGATCCTCAAGAACGTGGAGGGGAACGGGGAACGGAACCGGGCCTTCTCCATCGCGAAATCCCGGGGCATGGCGCACTCGAACCAGATGCGGGAGTTCGTCCTCTCGGACAAGGGCATCAAGCTCATCGATGTTTACAAGGGAAGTGGCGGCGTGCTTTTCGGCTCGGCCCGGATAGCGCAGGAGAACCTTGTATCAGCGGACCGTGTCATCCGGAACGAAGAGATCGAGCGACGACAGCGCGACCTTGACCGGAAGAAGCGGATCATGGAGAATGAGATCGCCCTGATCAAGGAGAAATTTTCCCGGGACGAGGACGAGATCCGGCTCCTGATCCAGCAGGACGTCTCACGCGAAGAGGCGGTCATAAAGAATGCCAGGGGTATTGCAAAGCAGCGGGGAGAGGACCGGTAACCATACCGGGGAGGTGAACCAGATGCCTGGAAAGAACGTCCGTGGAACAACAAAGGACAGATCGCTGACCGACACCGGCGCGGGGTCGCGTGACTGCATTGACCTACAGCTCTATGTCACCGACGAAACACCCGTCTGCCTGCGGGCGTACGAAAACCTGAAAGCGATTTGCCGGGATAATATCCGGGGAAGGTACCGGATCACGGTCTTCGATATTAAGAAAGATCCGTTGATCGCCCGGCGGGAGGATATCACCGCCATCCCGACCCTCATCCGGGTCCCCCGGGTCCCGGGGACGTGGAAGATCATCGGGGCGCTCACCGATACGCAGAAAGTCCTTGCCGGGATCGGCCTGCAGGGACAGAAGCTGCTCCCGGTCCTCCAGGCTGCAGGGATACCGGTCACCCGGCAGGTTCGGAGATAACACGATGTCAGCACGAAAAAAACCAGCGCCAGAAAAGCCGGCCCATAAGACATTGGTACCGAAAAAGGTTACCCCAGAGACGGTGCGCGAACCGGAACCCGGACATCCCGGCGAGACCTGGATCCTGCGCCTCTATGTTGCGGGCCAGACCCCCAACTCCCTCACTGCATTTGAGAACCTGAAGAAGATCTGCCACGAACATCTCGAAGGCAGGTATACGATCGAGGTGATCGACCTCGTGAGGAACCCGCAGCTCGCAAAAGGCGATCAGATCCTCGCGGTGCCGACCCTGATCCGGAAACTTCCTGCGCCGGTGAAGAAGATCATCGGCAACCTCTCCAACACGGAAAAAGTCCTTGTCGGGCTCGATGTGCGGAAGAGGCAGGAATGATGGCATCAAAAGCTGCTCCCAAAAAGAAGAAGGCGGCCGGGGATGTCACCGCCGAGTACGAGAAAGCGCTTGAGAAGAAGAAGACCGAGCACTACGTCCTCCGGCTCTACATCGCCGGCAACAACCCCCGGTCGCAGATAGCGGTCGGGAACGTCAAGAAGATCTGCGAAGAGAGCCTCAAGGGGCGGTACGAGCTGGAGATCATCGACATCTACCAGGACCGGACGAAGAACCCGGTCGATCTCGTGCTCGCTGCCCCGACCCTTATCAAGGAGCTGCCGCTCCCGCTCCGGCGCGTGATCGGCGACATGACCCGCAAAGAAAAGGTGCTCGTCGGCCTCGACCTTGTGCCGAGGCCTTGAAAAACCCCTTACCTCCCAGAAAAATTCCCGGTGCACAACGATGGTGACAAAAGAGGAGAAACGGCTCCGCGCTGAGAACGAGGAACTCAAAAATGAGATCCGGGAACTGAAAGAGACGCTCGACGCGATCAGCGCGGGCGAAGTGGACGCGATCGTCGTCTCGAAGAACGACGAAAAGAAAGTCTACACACTCGAGAACGCCGACCAGCCGTACCGGGTCCTCGTGGAAAACATCCGGGAAGGAGCCCTCACCCTCTCCGAGGAGGGGATGATCCTGTACGGGAACGCGGCCTTCGCTTCGCTCCGGGGCCTCCCGCTTGACACCATCCCCGGCACTTCCCTCCGAAACCATATCGCCCCGAGAGACCGTTCCCGGTTCGATGAGCTAATCCGGATTGCCATCAGCGAACCGGTCCGGGCCGAGATGAACATCTGCAAAGGAGAGGGTTCATTCCCGGTCCAGCTCTCGATGATCGGTGTCGATCTCGAAGGGCACCGGCGGATCAGCGCGCTCATTGTCGACCGGCGGAAGGACTACGACCGGCTGTTGATGCAGGGCAGGATGCTCGACTCGGTCGCCGATGCCGTCGTCGCCGCGGACATGGACGGGAAGGTCATCTACTGGAACGATGCCGCAACGAAGACGTACGGGTGGAAGCGGGATGAGGTACTGGGACGCGACCTGGTCAGCATCGCCGTCCCGGAGATCTCGGACGAGGAGGCCCGGACAATTCTCGGCACGCTGATGAAAGGCGGGAGCTGGACCGGGGAGTATATGGTGAAGCACCGGGACGGGCATAGTTTTGCCATCTCGGCCCGGGATACGCCGGTCTTCGATGACGACGGCCGCATCATCGCAATACTCGGGGCGAGCCACGATATCACCGAGCGGAAGAACGCAGAGAGAGCCATCCGTCTTGCGAGGAAGAAAGCCGAAGAAGCACTGGAACAACTGAGCGAATTTTATGAGAACTCGGGGATAGGGTTCGCGTTTCTGGACCCGAAGTTCAGGTATGAGTACATCAACAGGAAGCTTGCGGATCTCAACGGTTTATCCGTGGAGGCACACTTGCACCATAAGATGGCAGAAGTCCAGCCGGAAAGGTGGGAGAGGCTGCGGGAAATCTTTTCCCAGGTTATCGAAACGGGGAACCCCGTCACCGATATGGAGATCTCCGGGGAGTCTCCTCAGGCACCGGGGATCACCAGGTACTTCCTTCTCAATATCTTCCGCGTCCAGGTCAGGGGTGGCAACATCCTCGGCATCGGTACTGTCCTGCACGAGATCACGTACCGGAAAGGAATGGAACTCGCCCTGAGGGAAAGCGAGAATCGGTTCCGGTCCCTTGCGGAAAACGCCCCTTCCGTTCTCATGCGTTTCGACCGGGAGATGCGGATCGTGTACCTGAGCCCGCAGGCCGCCGAGATCACCGGAATCCCGGTGGCCGACTTCATGGGGAAGACCAACCGTGAGGTCGGCATGCCGCAGGATCTCTGCGATCTCTGGGAAAGCGCTACAACGGAGGTGTTCGAAACCGGCGAAAAACGGGACGTCGAGTTCGATATCGTGGCGCCGTCCTGGAAACGGTCGTTTTACCTCAGGTTCGCGCCCGAGCGGGCGACAGACGGGTCCGTGAAGTACGTCCTTGGTATCTCCACAGAGATCACCGAGCGGAAACGGATGGAAGAAGCCCTCCGCGCAAGCGAGGACCGGTTCCGCTCCGTGCTGGAGAATTCCCAAGACATTATCTACCGCGTGAATGCCCGGACCGGCCGGTACGAATACATCAGCCCTTCCTGCGAGAGTGTTGTCGGATATACACCCGATGAACTGATGGCACTGGATGCAGAAACATCACATGCGATGATCCATCCCGACGACCGGGCGGCGTTTCTCGCGGCGGTGGCCCGGGTGGAGGAGACCGGGGATGGAGACATCGAATACCGGCAGCGGACCAAGAGCGGAGAATTCCGCTGGCTCTCGAACCGCATGTCCCTGACCCCGGACCATGACGGAAAATCGCTGTACCGGACCGGCAATATCCGGGACATAACCCGGGGCAGGCTCGCCGAAGAGGCGCTGCAGGAGAGCGAGGTGAGGTTCCGCCTCGCCGTTACGGCGACCAACGATGCAATATGGGACATCGACCTCGCGACCGGCACCGTGCAGTGGAATGAGACGTACACACAGCAGTACGGCAGGTCACTGAAGAGCGGAGACTCGTGGCAGTGGTGGATCGACCACATCTATCCCGCTGATCGCGACAGGGTTGCAGGCGGGCTCCGCTCCGCGATCGAACAGGGGGAGTCACGGTGGGCCGACGAATACCGCTTCCAGCGAGCCGATGGCGAATGGGCGTACGTCAGGGACCGGGCCTACATCGCCCGCGACGAAGAGGGCGCCCCGTGGCGTGTGATCGGGGCGATGCAGGATCTCACTGACCGGAAGAAGGCCGAAGAAGAACTGAAGCAGAAGCACGATGCACTCAATGCCGCGTACGAGGAGATCGCCGCAGCCCAGGAAGAGCTGAAGCAGAATGTCGAGGAGCTGACCCAGAGGGAAAGCCAGCTCCAGGAAGCCCTCGCGGAGAAGGAGATCCTCCTCTCCGAGATCCACCACCGGGTCAAGAACAACCTGAGCGCGTTCATCTCCCTTCTCAGCCTGGAAGGAGGATACGAAGAGACATCCACCGGCCTTGCGCTCAAGAAAGATCTCCAGAACCGGGCCCGGAGCATGGCCCTGATCCACGAAACCCTGTACAGGACCAAGAACTATTCAAAGGTCGACCTGGACGAGTATCTGTTGCCGCTCATCCACCAGATCCTCCATTCTTACGAATCGGATAACGCCATCAGGGGGGTTGTTGATGCAAAGGGTGTTACGGTAGACCTTCAGCAGGCAACGCCGATTGGCCTGATCATCAATGAGCTCGTCACGAACTCACTCAAGTATGCATTTCCGGCAACATTCGATTCCATGAAGAGGCGGGGCGAGCCCTGCACCATACGGGTCACAATCCGTAAAGAAGACGACGCGTTTATCCTTAGTGTGAAAGACAATGGGATCGGGCTCCCGGGGACCTTCGATCCTCTGACGACAAGGACCCTTGGCCTCAAGCTCGTCAATTTCCTTGCAAAGCACCAGCTCCGGGCAGAGATTGAAGTGAATGCTGAAAACGGTACGGAGTTCCGGTTCCTGTTCCGCGAGACACCATAAATCCATTCCGGCCGTCTTTTCACTCCCACAAATCTGTTGTTTCCGATAGAGAGATGCGGGTAACCTGCAGGCCGGAGAAACAGGACCGCCCCGCCCGGCCGTGCTGCCATCGTTCGGGTGCGAACCTTACATTCATATTCGTTTTCTTCAGAGGAAAAAATTATTGTATTTCAGTCTGTCGGTGACGGACCCCCCCTCTCACGTCTTCCGGAACATCTCCTTTGCCATCGCGACCCGCTCCTGAAAGCCGGGCCCTTCGAATTCTGCCGCTACCTGTTCGAGCACTGCCGGGATATCGATATGCTGCGGGCACTTTTCCGCGCACTCCCCGCACTGCTCGCACAGGGATGCATACGTGGGATCCCCGAGGGCGACTGCCCCGCCGAGCCGTGCAGCATACATGAACTTCTCCACGTCAGGGTTGTCGACCATTGCACTGTTGTTGTACGACTCGAAGCAGAGGGGGATATTTACCCCGTTCGGGCAGGGCATGCAGTACTGGCAGCCGGTGCAGCCGACTTTCATCAGTTCACGGTATTTCTTCTCCACGTTTTTTACCCGCTGCAGCTCATCAGCTGTCAGCGAGCTGGGGTGTGCCTCGCCCGCAACCCGGATGTTTTCCCGTATATCCGCCTCATCGTTCATGCCTGACAGGACAACGGTGACCTCCGGGTGGTCCCATACCCAGCGAAGCGCCCATTCCGCCGGGGTCCTCTTCACCGGGGCCTCGTCCCAGATCTCTTTCACGGCAGCAGGCACGTTCCGTGTCAGGTTTCCGCCGCGGAGGGGCTCCATGATAACGACGCCCAACCTCTTTTTTGCTGCATATTTCAGGCCCTTCGTGCCGGCCTGGTTCTTTTCATCGAGGAAATTGTACTGGATCTGGCAGAAGTCCCAGGTGTAGGCGTCCACAATCCTGCCAAAATCCTCACCGGCCCCATGGAAGGAGAACCCGGCGTTCCTGATGCGGCCGTCCGCTTTTGCCCTGTCAAGGAAGCCGGTCACCCCTATCTCCGCGACCGAGTCCCACAGGTCGCCGACAAGGGCGTGGACAAGGTAATAGTCGATATGGTCGGTTTTGAGTTTCTCCAGCTGGGCGTTCAGGAACGTGTCCATATCCTCCTGTTTCAGGATAAGCCAGGACGGGAGTTTGGTTGCGAGTTTTATCTTCTTCCGGTATCCGTTCCCAAGGGCACGGCCGAGGAACGGCTCGCTCTGCCCCATGTGGTAGGGCCAGGCCGTGTCGACATAGTTGACACCGCTGTCGATTGCGGAGCGCAGCTGTTTTGTCGCACGATCTTCATCGATCGAGCCGTCCGCTTTCGAGGCAAGACGCATGCACCCGAACCCGAGGATGGAGAGCTCGTCGCCGTTCTTCGGCATTTTCCGGTATAACATCTTCATTCACCAGCCTTTGTTTCCGTTGTTTGTAGTCCCTTTCCTTAATGCCGTGATGACGCTTTGAGGGTCTTACCCCCTGCCATCGCGCCCATGAGGCGATGATGCAGTATTACCCGCATGTACATAATGAAATTTTTTATGGAGGGGGAGTATAAGAGGCGTCGGGTTCCGACCCGGATCATGGAAGGAGGATGCGGATCAGATAGTTCCGGGAGGGAATGGACGGTCTCGTTATCGGAAGCATCCGGCATTCCCGGCCAGGTGGAATACATACTGACGGAAAACAGCGGCATCCCTCCACCCAATCCCGACCAGCTTTTGCAACGGGAGATCCTAACACAGGAGTGAGAATATCGAGGTTAAGTGCGGGGAATAAAAAAATGCTCTTCCTGCCATACGGAGGCCGGAATCCCTCTCATCGTACCATACATTTTCAAAATACGCCGGAATGCCCGGCTAAAAAAAAGGAAAATGAGATAAACCAAAATTATTTTTCCCTGTTTTCAGACGAAGAGGGATGTCCTGTATGGGCCGACCGGAAAACGTGGATAATGACCGACCCCACTGCCAGAAGCGAGATCCCGATGATCGCGTAGACCAGCAGGCTGAAGTTTTCTTTGACAATCGGAAGGCCGCCGAAGAAGTACCCGGTGAGCGTAAATGCCATGATCCACATGACGGCACCGGTAATATTGTAAGTGATGAACCAGCGGTAACTCATCTTCCCTACACCGGCCAGGAACGGCGCGAATGTCCGGATGAACGGGATGAAGCGGGCAATAACAATGGTAAATCCTCCGTATTTCCGGAAATAGTCCCGGGTCTTATCCAGGTGGTCAGGTTTTACGAAACTGTATTTTTTCTCGAGAACTTTCATGCCGGCTGTGTGCCCTATCCAGTAATTCGCTGAATCGCCGAGCACTGCAGCAATAACGAGAGAGACGAGAAGAATCTCCACGTTCAGGAGGCCTGCGCCTGCAAGGGCCCCGGCAACGAAGAGCAGGGAGTCCCCGGGAAGGTAAGGGGTCACGACAAGCCCGGTCTCGCAGAAGATGATCACGAAGAGGATCAGGTAGGTCCAGAACCCGTACGTCTCAATGATCCCCGGAAGGTATTTGTCGAAATGCAGGATGAAATCGAGGAAAGCGAAGGGGAGATCCATTGCCGGATATTTTGGATGCGGTTCTGCATAAAGGAATTGCTGTTTTTTCTGCTCTGGTGAAATCCTATCAAACTAAAAAAATCGCTCTTGGGGGCTCCCTCACGTAAGTGCTTTTTGCCCCCGCCGCCACGCATCCCCAATGCAATATTCACTCATAAGGTTGAAAGGAAAGTCTCCGAAACGGGGGGAGTCAGGGGAGCGCTCCCCTTGGTCTGCCTCCCCCTTTTGGGGGAGAAAAGGAGGTCACACTCATTTCCAGAATCAAGTGACAAAAATAGGATTCTCCAGAGCCGTTTTTTTAAAATTCCCAAAAAAAGATCAATTATACTACCTCCACTCGGTTTTAATCCTGCATCACTCGGTGTATTCAGGAAAATACTTGATTGCCATTACGATATATGCCGCTGCCGCTGCAGCGGATCAACTGCCGCAATACCTTACAGTGAAACCATTATATCCCGCGGTCCCCCGCAGAAACCTGTGCCTAGGAACCTCTAAAATTATAATAAAGGGATGCGGTTATCAGTATTCGAATTCCACCGGCTCATTGCTCTTTTTTAAAAAAAGGATACGTGCCTTTACGTCACGACCGCTTTCCGGAACCGCCACCAGGCAAAGGTGAACATGATCAGGGTAAAAATCACAAGCCCGCCAAAAGCCCAGGCGATATCCATCGGTGCATAAACATAATGTTTTCCCAGCGTGACAAAGTCCGGACCGATAGCAAAGTAGCGGATGCCCGTAATCAGCAGGGTCATCGGGTTATAGACCGAGATGACCTTCAGGATCTCCGGGAAGGTGTCGATCGGGTAGAGGGCATTGCTGGCAAAGAATATCGGCATTGTCAGGAGCGTGATTACCCCCTGCAAGCCTTCGGGGCTCTCCATCGAGATTGCGATCCCGGCTGACAGGAAGAGGAAACCCAGCGCGAACATGGCGACAAACGCAAGGATCCCTGCAACCCCGACAACGGTCATGACTGGAGAGAACCCGGCAAAGAATGCTGTGCCGATCAGGATGCCGAAGACCATGATGATGATCGCCTGGATGAACGATTTCGTCACTCCCGATATCCCGATCCCGAAGATGATGTGGTTGCGGTTCATCGGACTTGCCAGGATCTCCCGCATGAGCCCCCAGTTCTTGTCGAACAGGATCACGATCCCGCCAAAGAGACTCGTGAACAGGGTCGTCATCGCGATGATCCCCGCACCCATGAACGTGAGATATCCGACGACGTGGGAACCCGGGGCCACCGGAATGCCGGCAGTAAGGCGGTCGAAATTGCTCGCCATGGCGATGCCGAAGAAGGCCAGCCAGAGGGCCGGCTGGAGGAGCGATGAGACGAGCAGGGTCTTGAAGCGGACGAAGCGGACCATGTCACGCCAGAATATGGTCATGAAACCGTAGGCCATATTACCGCCCTCCCTTGCGCAGGAACATCCCGCGGGCCGGGGCTGCCCCTTCATCGCGGAGCTCCTTGCCGGTATAATGCACGAAGACATCGTCCATCGAGGGTTTCTTCAGGTTGATGGTTGTGAGTTCGATGCTGGAGTTCCGGAGGATGTCAAGAATCCCCGGCATCACCTTGGTCCCGTCCTCGTTGACCAGCAGGCTGAACCCCTTTGACTTCACCTTGATATTCCGGATTGCGGGGAGATCCTTCAGCAGCCTGACGGCTGCATCATTGTCACTGGTCTCAAGATAAATGATATCCCGGCCGAGCGTGTTCTTCAGCTCCCACGATGTGCCGGAGATGACGATCTTCCCATGGTCGATGATACTGATCCGGTCGGAGAGGTGGTCGGCCTCATCCATGTAATGCGTGGTCAGGAATATGGTCGTACCTTCCTCGTTGACCCCCTTGATGTAGTCCCACATCCGCATCCGGGTCTGGGGGTCGAGCCCGATGGTGGGTTCATCGAGAAAGAGGACCCTGGGCCGGGTCATCAGACCCCGGGCAATTTCGAGGCGGCGTTTCATCCCCCCGCTCAGGCTCTTTGTCCGTTCATTCCGTTTTGCTTCGAGCTGGACAAGCTCCAGGAGCTCATCGATTCGCTTCCTTCTCTCAGTATCCGGCATATTGTAAAGCCTCCCGTGGAACTCGAGGATCTCCCAGACAGTCATGTCGCGATCAAGGGTAATATCCTGAAAGACGATCCCTATCGACTCCCGCACTTTCTGGGGATCTTTTGTCACATCGAATCCTGCCACCGAGGCTTTCCCTTTCTGGAGGGAGAGGAGCGTGATCAGGATGTTGATGGCAGTACTTTTGCCGGCCCCGTTCGGCCCGAGAAATGAGAAGATCTGCCCCTTCTTTACCGTGAAACTGATATTGTCCACTGCTTTGAAATCCCCGTAGGAATGTTCGAGGTTCTCGACGACAATAATCGGTTCTTCCCCCTTTTTCTCACTCCGCTGCATGCTTTTCAACCTCCTGCATAAACTGCCCGACCCATTCCTTTTCGGTCGTAAGGTGAGCGAGGACCCTGCCGGAAAGGGCAATGACAAACCAGGGTTTATTGTTCCGTTTGTGCAGGGCTCGGCGTGCCTGGAGGGCGTGGATCGATCGGTCCAGGGCCTCAATCCGTTCCTTCAGGCATTCGATCGTCTCTTCCCGGGTCAGCAGGCGGTTGTAGACAATTCCCAGATCGAAGGGCGATGCAATGCGACGCGGCTGGGTGAGGAGTGACCTCACCTTCGTTTTCATCAGGTTGCGACCTGCCTCCGTGATGGTATACACCTTGCGGGACGGCTTGTCCTCCTGCTGCTCGCAGGAACTGGTGATCAACTGGCGGCTTTCGAGCCGCTTGAGGACATAGTAGATGGAAGAAAACCCGATATCGGTCCAGTACCTCATGCCACGCTCGTCGATCACTTTCTCGATTGTATACCCATAGAGCGGGTTTTCGCAGAGCAGACCGAGCACCGCCGCCTCCCGCTCACTAATTCCCGGATCAGGATATTCCATAAAGGGAATATTCTAAATTTAGAATATATGAAAACTTGGATCGTGACGAAACAACAGGGACATTTCATATGCCGGGTAGCATCGATCCGCGACTCACGGCCATCGCGCTGTTTTTTCTCGTTTCACGCTAAAGACGGTAGGTAATGGCTGATCAGGAAACCCGGCCGGCGGTCAGGATTATACCGGCAACGGGAATGGATCTCGTCCGGCTGAACGAGCTGGTGAACGATCCCGGCGTATCGCAGTACCTCGACCTGATCCCTCCGGTACCGATCGAAGCAACCCTCGCATTCTGGAAGCATGTGGAGAGCGGGATTGTCCGTCTCTGGTGCATCCTGCAGGAAGAGAGAGTCATCGGAGCCACGGGAATTGTCCTTAACCCCTCCGGGACGAAACTCTCTCACGCCGGTGCGTTCTTCCTGTATCTTGAGCCTGCAGCATGGGGGAAGGGTGTCGGCGACCGGGCGATGAAGTACCTTGAAGAGGATGCACGGAAACTGGGACTCCTCCGCCTTGAATGCCAGGTTGCCGCAACGAACCGGTGGGCCATCAGGCTCTACGAACGCCACGGGTTTCTCCATGAAGGTGCGAAGCGTGCTGCATTCCGTGACGGGGATGAGGTTGCGGACCTGTTGGTCATGGGCAAACTATTGTGAAGAACCTCCCCGTAACATCAACCCCTGCCGGAACCAGAAAGGGCTGTTCTGGTCTGGGAACGAAAGCGCTACTGTTCACCGGGAAGACCTGCATGGGGTAAGGGTGTAGGAATCTGCGGCGTCGTCACCGCGGGGGGGACGATCCCCGGGTGCTGGGGCGTAACGCCCGGTCCGGGCAGGGATTCGCCAGGACCAAGTTCCTCCGGATCAACCTTCGAACACCCGCACGTGAATACGGCCAGGAGAAGGACCAGGATAATAACCAGCCCCTGCTGCATGGGTTTGAAGGAGAAAATATTCCTGCAATGCATCAGGGAGATTTTCCGCATAGTACCTTCCCGTTCGTGTCTGGACCAGAAAATAATTCCTTTTTTTAATTCATGTGAAGATGTTCCCGAAACCTCCGGAGGTATACTCACGAATGGATCCGGGGGGCCAGCCCAAAAACCGTTGGCAATGTCTGTTAAGGATGGGTTGATGTTAGTGATTCGCTCTCTCCCCATAGGATAATCCGGGAAGGTTCGGATTCCGGAGAATTCTTTTGATTCTGGCGGATCTGGAACCATGACTATAGGTATATGATGCACGCCGACCAAGAACTACAGACAATGGCACGCGAACCCGAGTTCCGCTACAAACAATGCCTGATCATCCGGAATGATGTCAAGATGAGCTGCGGCAAGCGGTGTGCCCAGGCAGGCCATGCTGCAATCGGGGCCTACAATGGGGCAGCCAAAGAGCTCCAGCGGGCCTGGATGCAGGAAGGCCAGAAGAAGGTGGTCCTCAAGGCAAACGATGAGCGGACCCTCTTCGAGCTCAAGGTCCTCGCCGAACGAGCCGGTATCTCCACCTGCCTGATCCAGGATGCCGGGATGACCGAGATCCCCCCGGGCACGATCACGGCACTCGGGCTCGGGCCCGCAAAGAGCGAGGAGCTTGACAAGATCACCGGTTCGCTCACTCTCTTATGAAGCAGAGTACTTTTCCCCTTGAACGCGAGCTCGGGATCCGGTATTACGCGAGCGATGCCGAAGGCATCGGAGGGAGACTCCGGACGACTGCCGAAGATTTCCTTGTCGATGAGATCCCGCTGGAAAAGAAGCCCACCACGGGACCGTACCTCATCTGCCGACTCACCAAAAAGAACTGGGAACTCCAGCATGCGGTTAAGGAGATCGCAAAAAGGCTTGGGATCAGCCACCGCCGTATCGGGTGGGCCGGGACCAAAGACCGCAACGCCATTACAACCCAGTGGATCTCGATCTATGATGTCACCCGGGAGCAGGTGACGGCAGTATACCTGAAGGACATCTCCCTTGAACCCCTCTTTTGTTCCAACGAAGCACTCTCGCTCGGGCAACTGCAGGGAAACCGCTTTGAAATAATGATCCGCGATGCTGATCCTGATAATCTTCCCGACCGTGTCAGCAGCGTTACAGGAACCCTGGCAGCAGGGGTTCCCAATTATTTCGGCCTCCAGCGGTTCGGGGCGATCCGCCCGGTAACGCACCAGGTGGGGGAATGGATACTCCGGGGGGACTACGAACAAGCGGTCCTCACCTACATCGGCATGGAATTCCCCGGTGAAGCGGAACAGATCAAGGCGATCCGTTCGGCATTTTACGAGACCCGCGACCCGGAACCCCCGCTCCATGCACTTCCCGTCCAGATGAACTACGAGCGGGCAATGCTCCACTACCTTTACAAAAATCCTGGCGATTATGCCGGCGCTCTCCGGGAGCTCCCCCCAAAACTCCTGTCGATGTTCGTTTCGGCGTTCCAGTCCTTCCTCTTCAACAGGGCCCTGAGCCGGCGGTTTGATGACAGGTTCACGCTCGCCGACCCGCAACCCGGCGACCAGCTCCTTTTCGGCAACGGGAGAACGGATACTGTCACGGGAACAAATATCAACGCCGCCGCCATTCACCTGAAACGCGGCAGGTGCGCAATTGCGCTCTTCATGCCGGGCCGGGAAGCGATAGTGCCAAAAACGTACGGGGATATGGTGAACGCGGAACTGCTCGCGGAATACTGTATAACGCCAGGGGATTTTGAACGGGCATCTGCGTTCGTGCGGACAAAATATGAGGGGGCATGGCGGCCGATAGCCCTGAAGACAGACATCTGTTCAGATGCAGCAGGGACAGACCTGCGCCTTCGGTTCACGCTGCCGCCGGGCCATTACGCCACGACCGTCTGCAGGGAATTTATGAAGGCAGACCCGGTACAGATGATCTAGAACGGGACGCGGCCATCTTCTTTGCCCCGCTGATCGCATCGTTCAGGTTGCCGAGCTCGTCGACGACGTTGATCTTCACCGCGTCGGCACCCCGGATAACCCTGCCGTCATCGATTTCCGAACGGGTGATCGCCCGCTGGGTGGTTACATCCCCGATGAAATTCTCGAAACTCTCACCCACGATCTTCTGGGCATACTGCTCTTCATCAGAGGTGAGGGGGCGGGACGTTGTTCCCATATCCTTCTTGATCCCAGACTTGACCACGCTGAAGTTGAAGCCTTCTTTTTCGTTATAGCCGCTGACATCGGAGAATCTCCAGATAACGCCAACACCGGCCGTGAAGGTGTCGGGGTTTGCATAGATCCGGTTCGCATGGGCACTGACATAATACGCCGCTGAGGTGGCCATATCGCCCATCGAAACGACAACGGGTTTTTTGGTCTTTGCGTATTCGAGATCCCCGATGATCTCCTGCGCAGCGGCAGGAGTGCCCCCGGGGCTGTTCACCCGGAGCACGATCGCTTCGATCATGGGATCGTCGGCAGCCTCGCGTAGTTCGTTCCCGACAACTTCGCTGCCGATCGTCGTCGCATCAGAGCCGTCCCCCGTGACCATCTCGCCTTCCATCCTGATGACAGAAACGCCATGATTGTCGTTGTGCTGGAACAGGTACGAGGCTATGGCGAGACCGGAGACGATGATGAGGCCCAGCACGATGAAGAGGAACCACCGGTGTCCGCCACTGGCATGGTGCGGTGTCGTTCCCGGCGGGAGCGGTGCAACCCGGTCATCCATGATCCGCCTCTCGGTAAAGGACATCGAACTCGGAGACAAGGTTGCTGCCACAGAGGTAATACTTTTTCAGGGTGAGACGGATCATCTCGTCTTCAGTATTGATGTGCATCCCGCCAACGAGCGAGGGGGTATCGGAACCTCCGACGATAAAAGGCAGGTGGATCAGGCGGATCTCATCGACAAGACGGTCGTGGAGCATATGCCAGTTCAGGGTCGGTCCTCCTTCGATCATCAGCTTTTTCACCCCGAATTTTTCCCTGAGGATCTTCATGAGCAGCGGGAGCTCGACGTGATTTTTGCCGGCAACGATGATATGGGCACCTTTTTTCCTGATCGCCTCAACACGATCCGGGGGTGCTTTTTCCGAGACCGCTATCGCGGTAGGGGCGTCGGGCCCGAGAACATTTGCATCCAGCGGCAGGTCGGCCATGCTGCACGGAATGACACGGAGCGGACTCTTTCCCTGAACGTACCGGACCGTGAGAAATGAATTATCGATCCGTATGGTATTGGCACCGACCATGATCGCATCGTACTCCGCACGGGTCTCGTGGAGCAGGAGCTCGGTCTCGTGGGCCATGTATTTCATCAGAATTTTTGAGGAAGCGCCCTTCCTGAGCGTAAGTTTGCCGTCTGCGGTGATCTCCGACATCATCAGGACATGCGGACGGTCTGCTTTTGTCGTCATTTGCTACTCTTCTCTTGTGATTACATTGGAGGGGGGATATAAATAACATAATGATAGAGGCGAAAAATATCCTACGGCGATCCGGAGCCGATCAATTATGGGCAACTATTAAAAGTCCTGCATCCAGAATTGTGGTATGAACATTACTGCACTCCGTCCGAGGTTCATGAAATACCTTGAGCCGGTCGCAGATCTCTTTGTCACGCTGCAGATCACCCCCAACCAGATCTCGATCCTCTCGCTGATGGCCGGCATCATCTGTGCCCTCCTTTTTTTCCAGCGTGAATTCCTCCTGGGAAGCCTGGCACTCCTGGCATCAGCGATTTTCGACCTGATCGACGGGAGTGTGGCCCGGAAGACGAATGCCCATACCAATTTCGGGGCTGTCTTCGACTGGATCGTGGACAAATATGTGGACGCTCTCGTCCTCCTCGGGATCGGGCTGTCGGGACTCCAGATCATCAGCCAGTATATCCGCGTAAGCCCGATGGCCGATTTTGCCATCGCCGGATTTGCGATCACCGGCTCCCTGATGAATACGTTCATCAAACCGGTGGTCTATGCGGAGATCGGCTACCGGGAGAAAGTGGAAGGGAAGATCGACGACCCCCTGGAAGGCATCGGGTTCTTCGGCAGGCCCGAAACATTCCTCGTCCTGATCATCGGCGGCCTCACCGGGTTCATCTGGGCGTCAGTGATCATCATCGCAGTCTGCACGAACCTGTCGGCAATCCAGCGGATTATCTATCTTTACCGCACGCTTTCCTGACCTCGCCGGCATAGAGCTGGTAGAGGTCATCGGCAAAATTCCCGAGTTTCGGGATAATCGTAAAGAGTCCGTAGGCGATGATTACGAGGCAGACGAGCGCCAGCAGTTCGGCAATGACATTGTGCGCCCAGAAAAAACTCTCGTACCCGAGTTCCCCGTTGCCTGCAATATCGGGGTAGAACGGGAACCACTGCTCGGTGTAAGCCATGATGACAAAGACATTCCTGAGCAGGTTGAGAAAATAGATTGTCGGTGCGATGATCAGGAACGCAAGAACTTTCTGGCGCAGCGTTGTCGGGACCGCTGCGGCAACCCCCAGCATGATGGCGATGCTCTGGATGCCCGTGCACCCGAGGATGATCTCGACCCGGAAATTATTGTGCATGATGATATTCCAGTCCGCAAGGCTTACGCTGAAATGGAGAAGACCGAGGAGCCAGACGATCTCGCCCACGACCATGCCGATAAGCCAGTCCCCCGGCGAGGGGAATCCCCCGATTGCAGGCAGGTACTCAAACGGGGCGTAAAGGATGAAGGCAACGGCTGCTGCACGGGTGAGATGGATAACCCTGGGATCCTCAGCAAGGAGGTATTTTGCGGTGACGAAGAGGAACGGGACGGAGATGGCCGCCATCATCGGGTAAAGGAAATTATTTTCACTGAAATACACGTTGAGATTGGCAAAAAGGAACAGGACAATGAAGGTCCAGCCGAAAATAGCTGCATATTTTTTCTGGGGACCGGGGACGAGGAACGCTAAGAATCCAAGACCGGATAGCAGGACCAGGTACTCGATCATTATCTAATTATTTACCCGATACCAAAAAAAGGATTCTCTAAAGGAGCAAACCGACATTTATCGGCCTGCCTGATCATGTTCTTCCTTTTTTTCTGCCTCGCAGGGACCATTTTGTCCCCGGTCCGGACTCACGCCGTAGGTCCCGGTACGGGTGCTGACACACGAGGGTTAATCTTCTATCATCACGAATACATTTGCGATGTTCTGTCCTGAATGCAAAACTATGCTCATGTCTTCTGCAGGTCAGCTGAAGTGCCGGAAATGCGGGTATATCCGAAAGATCGGTGGCGCCGACCAGATGACGCGGAAGGTAACACGGAGCGAGAACGAGATCGTGATTGTCGAGGAGGAGGGACAGGAAAAGACCATGCCAACCATCCAGATCAAGTGTCCCAAGTGCGAGAACAATCTTGCCATCTGGTGGCTCCGCCAGCTCCGGGCTGCTGATGAAAGCGAGGTGCGGTTCTTCCGGTGCACGGAATGCGGCCACACCTGGCGCCAGTACGATTAGGCCGTTAACAAGCTATTACCATTTTTTTCTGATATTTTTTTCTTACCTGTTCACACGGGACTCCTGCATTTGATTCCGCATCCCGGCTATCAATAACTCTATAGCAATACCCGAACACACTGGAAAAAAACCACCGTGCAGGAACCATTTTCCCAAAACCGGCAAAAGACTGAACCAATAGGCCCCAAACCCGCCCACAGACACGGTTAACCCTATTCGTTATTAATGGCGGAAACGAAATAGTACAAAACAGGTAAGCGGGATGTTCAGGACGCCAATTCCTACTACGGAAATTTCGCAGCTGGAACGCTGCTCACCAGCAGAGCTTCTTGCCATCTTTGAGTCCTGCGTGCAGAACGGGTTCCGGCGTGTTGAGACGGGGTTGCTCTCCGGTGCCTGGGGTATGCTCTTCTCTTCGTACTTCCTCTCGGCCGATGAGGTGGTGGATGATGGGGAAAGCGGTGAGCACCGCCTCGGGGAGGACCGGGAACAGATGCTTCGGGCATTTATCAAGGCGGACTGTGCCCGGGGGAGTCCGTTTGTCCTGGACGTGATCCGGAAAGGCGGTAAGATCGACCGTGCGGCCCTGATCATGATGGCGGATCTCGAAGATCTTGCCGTCATCGAACTGAACGGGACCACCGCACTTCACCTGCTCGCAGATGCGTGCGACAAGGGTGTCCGGCCTGCCCTTATCCGGAAGGCCGGAAAGCGCCTGCTCTCCCGGGTATATGACCGCCGGGGGATCCCGGTCCTCTTTTCGATCTTTGCCCTTGGCGACCTGTCGACCTTTGACCTCACAGCCATAGCAAATGTCTTTTCCGGGGAGGAACTCAGGGGAGTAATGTGCCAGAACCGGAGCGGTAAAAATGCGCTGACAGTATTCAACGAGATCGCCGCCGGGCTGAAAAAACGGGCATCCATGGATCGGAACACTTTTTTTAAGACAAATGCCGTGAAGTCGACCAACGCGGAAGGGGAATTACGGTCGCAGGTCGATCCCGTTGCAGGTTCCCTTCTCCCTTGTTCAGCATCCGATAGGAAGAGAATGGAACCAGGCTCAGGAAACGTGAGCGATTCCCAGGGTTTTGATGCACTGCGTGCCGATGCTCCGGATGCGATCAGCACGTTGCTGAAAAAAAAGCCGGACTCCGGGTAACTGCTCCCGTCAGAAAACCTCCCCGTGATCTTTTATATTCCGGAGCGATGGAAATGGCGGGTCATTGTCTGCACCCGCCAGAGACGGACCTTTCCACGCCGGAATACTTCAAACGTCAACGGATCGTTTCTTGATGGCAGAATCAAAGAGTCGCCAGTTCTGTTCCCAAGCGGGATCGTCTGCCTTTAGCATTGAGAGGACCTTCCGCTGGATCTCCCGCGTGGTCACACCGTCCCTGACCTCTTTTTCAATCCGGTCAGCGAGAGCCCTTGCAACTTCCGGAGGTGCGCCGCTCTTTACAGCGCTCACAACGATCTTTTCCGGAATGAAGGCCTCCGTGCGTCCATCTCTTTTCTTTACAGTAATCATGTCTGGTACCCGGTTCATTCGATCATGATCGTTGTAATCGGCTCTTTCGTTCTTTTTTTCAGGTGGACTTCAAGCACGCCGTTCTTAAATGACGCTTTGGCCCCGTCTTCAGTTACTGCTTTGGGGAGCGGAACAATGCGGTTCATGGAACCGAAGACCCGTTCCTGCATGAAATAGCCTTCCCGCAAATCTTCATTCTCTTCGTTCCGCTCGCACGAGACTTCGAGTGCTTTCGGGTTCACCAGATCGATCGAAATATCCTTCTTGGCTATACCCGCGGGCATATCGGCCGTAACAACCACTTCATCACCCTGCTCTTTCACGTCAACCTTCATGTCCCCCCGGAGTGCCGGGAGCATTTGTCTCTGCTCACCCGCTGCCGGGAGAAGAGCGGTGCCGGCAACGGGCTCCCCCATCTGACGGAAAAGCGCATCCATATACGCCCTCATATCATTCAGTTCATCAAAGACGGATCGGTAATAGATTCTTACCATTCCTCATTCCTCCTTTTCTCAAGAAAGGGCAGCCAGCCTGTACCGGCCTTTTAAGGACTAGCCCCGGAAATTACGGTCATCTCCAACCCGGGTAAATCCCTCCCGGCAACGGCATCGTCCGGGGCAGGTACATGAATTCCGATAAGCCGGGCCTGTCGTTCTCCTTTCTGCTCCGATGATTTACCGGAGGAAATAATAGATTTTTTCCCGGCCTGCAATGGATGAAACAAAATCTGAAACTATGGTATCAGATGTCATGGACCTTGCAGACACTATGCGCGAACGTAAACGGCCATGTACCTGACGACAGGGTGATTTATCCTTCAGAATTCCTTGAACACAAGAGTCACACCGTCGGTATCAGGGGACTTGTTTCATTGTTCCGTGTATCGTTTCAACGGCCCACCACCTGACCAAAGGAACAACAACCTTTTTTTCGAGCCCCCTCAATTTAAATAGGTAAAATTCGGGGTTTTGCATGGCCGAAGACTTTGATGTCAGACTTACGGAAAAGAATTACCCGCCCGACCCTTCCTACCGGCAGAACAGCTGGCTGGGGGACTACCAGACAGCTTACAATGCATTCCGGAAAGATCCCGATGCATTCTGGGACCGGGTTGCTCAGGAACTCCACTGGTTCTCACCCTACACGAAAGTGAAGGAGTGGAACTATCCCTATGCCCGCTGGTTCATCGACGGGAAGACCAACATCTCGTACAACTGCCTCGACCGTCATGTGCTGAACGCCCGCCGCAACAAGGTGGCCCTGATCTGGCGGGGCGAAGATGATACCGAACGGATCTATACGTACCGCCAGCTCTACCGCGAAGTGATGCGGGTTGCAAACGGCCTGAAAAAACTCGGTGTTACCAAAGGCGACCGGGTCTGTATTTATATGCCCATGGTTCCCGAGCAGGTCATATCCATGCTTGCCTGCGCCCGTATCGGTGCGGTCCACAGCGTGGTCTTCGGGGGCTTCGGGGCTGCAGCCCTCAACAGCCGGATCACCGGTGCTGAGGCAAAAGTCGTCATTACCGCTGACGTGACATTCCGGAGGGGCAAGTCCATCCCCCTCAAGCATATCATTGAAGAGGCAATCATCAATGCCCCGAGCGTAGAACACATCATCGTCCTGCGCCGTGAACTCAGCCAGCCGGTGGAGATCCACAAGGAAATGGAAGTGGACTTCTACGATCTGATCAAGGATGTTGAACCGGAGTGCGGACCGGAGGTCATGGATGCCGAAGACCCCCTCTTTATTCTCTATACCAGCGGATCGACCGGGGCACCCAAGGGGATTGTCCATACCTGCGGGGGTTACATGGTCGGGACGTATTATACCACGAAAAATGTCTTCGACATCAAGGACAACGATGTCTACTGGTGTACCGCCGACCCGGGGTGGATCACCGGGCACTCCTACGTGGTATACGGCCCGCTTTCCATGGGAGCTACGATCATTATCACTGAAAGCACCCCGGACTTCCCGGACCCCGGGGTGTACTGGAAGATGGTGGAGGAATTCGGGGTCACCATTCTCTACACTGCTCCCACCGCTATCCGGATGTTCATGAAGCTCGGGGCAGAATGGCCCGACCGCTTCAACCTGAGCTCCCTGCGTATCCTGGGATCGGTCGGGGAACCGCTGAACCCAGAAGCATTTGAATGGTACTACAGCGTCATCGGAAAATCCCGGTGCCCGATCATCGATACCTGGTGGCAGACCGAGACCGGCATGCACATGATTACCACGATGCTTGGCGAGCCCATGTACCCCGGGTTTGCAGGCAAAGGCGTTCCCGGCGTCGTTGCCGATGTCGTGGACAAGAACGGAAAGGCCGTTCCACCAGGTGTGGGAGGGTTCCTGGCAATACGCGAACCGTGGCCCTCCATGCTGCGGACGGTCTATAAGGATGATGAACGTTACAAGAAATACTGGAATACCATCCCCGGCTGTTACGCGGTAGGGGACCTTGCGGTAAAGAACAAGGCAGGATACATCATGGTGCTGGGCCGGGCTGACGACCTTATCGTTGTAGCCGGCCATAATATCGGTACCGCCGAAGTTGAAAGCGCGCTGGTTTCCCATAAAGCGGTTGCCGAAGCTGCAGTGATCGGCAAGCCCGACGAGGTCAAGGGAAATGTCATCAAGGCGTTTGTCATCCTCCGGGTCGGTCACACGGCGAGCGACAAACTGAGAAACGAATTACTTTACCATGTGAGGATCACGCTCGGCCCCATTGCCATGCCTTCAGAGATCGAGTTTGTGACTTCCCTGCCAAAGACGAGAAGCGGCAAGATCATGCGGCGGGTCCTCAAGGCGAAGGAGATGGGGATGGACCCCGGGGATGTGTCTACGCTGGATGAATAACCGGTGCGTGACAACCGACCCAACTTTTTAAATACTGTTTTGTGGCATTTATAAATATGAAGGTCAGACCAGAGGATTCCCTCAAGATAGAAAATATCGTTGCCTCCGCCAAGGTGACCGATTATCTGGACCTGCCAGCGCTCGCTTCCAACATCAAGGATGCCGAATATAACAAGAAGCGGTTTCCCGGCGTAGTTCTTCGCATGCAGGATCCCAAGATTGCTGCACTGGTCTTCGGATCGGGCAAAGTGGTCCTCACGGGAGCAAAGAGCATCGACAGCCTGAGCAAGGGACTAAACATCCTTGGGGGCCTTCTGCGCAAGCAGGGGATCGAGATTCCGAAAAAACTCGAATATAAGATCCAGAATATTGTCACATCTGCCGATCTCGCGACGGCAATCAATCTCAACAAGATAGCCGTAGGGTTTAATCTCGATAAAATCGAGTACGAACCGGAACAGTTCCCCGGCCTGGTCTATCGCCTTGACAATCCCAAAGTGGTCGTCCTCCTCTTTGGTTCAGGAAAGCTGATCATCACCGGGGGAAAGGAGCCGGAAGATGCAAAAAAAGCAGTGGTAAAGATCCTCTCCGATCTGCGCAGTCTCGGGCTCATGTAACGGATTTTCTCTTTTCATTCTTTGTTTTTTTATATTCATTGCACAGTGACCCCATCCCGTAGCAGATTTTCCTCTATTAAAATTAATCGTCTATTGCCTAACAATACGAGAACCTATATATCATTGGATGGATAATTGAAAGTATAAAATTAATGAGAATATTGTGGATGTGATGCTATTGAGAACTGAGAATGTCATGTATTTCACCGAAAAGGAGGAAGAATTTGCCAACCTCCTCATCGAGATCGGTACGAAACGCAATGTTGCAAAGGTGCTGGTCTTCCTTGCCAACACACCGGAAGCAACCTCCCGGGCTATCGAGCGGGGAACCGACCTCCGCCAGCCGGAAGTCAGTATTGCCATGCGTTACCTGATTGACCAGGACTGGATCACGAGCCGGGAGAGCAAGGCCGAGAGCAAGGGCCGGCCGGTCAAGATCTACGAACTTGCCAAACCGATCCAGGAGATCATGGACAGCATCGAGAAAGAGAAGAAGAAAGAAGCAACGAACCAGCTCGCACTGGTCCAGAAATTACGGGACTACATCCGGTGATGTAAGTACCCTGCACTTTTTTTCGCCACCGACAATTATCGTGGTCTTCCGCTTAAAGCTGCAGAAGAGTCCGCTCTCCATCACCCCGGGTATTGCGGCGATTGCAGCTTCCAGGTCTTCTGGTCCCGGGACAGACGTAAACGTGCAGTCAACAATAAAATTCCCGTTATCGGTGATGACCGG
>JGI20214J51650_10000272_pt1 | contig 32911 bp, 22 predicted proteins | sample WetSurMetagenome_FD_51650 | JGI IMG/M metagenome (IMG submission 51650)
GCCGGCCGCGGCCGCGTTCCTGATTCCCGTGGCGGTCACGGAACCGGACTCGCCGAGCCCGCAATATACCGTCGCCTTTTTTCCGTCGTAGCGAACCGTAGTCTTGCCTTTCGCCGCGTCGAAATCCGGCACGGAAGAAACGTTCTCCTTTGTCACGAACGCTATCTGCGTCGGCAGATGCGAAACTTTTGAAACCGTGAGTTTCATGGCGCTGCTTTCGTCCGAGAGTTGGATACTGTTATCATAGCGTGACAATAAAATAGTTCCAGATTTGTGTTTGGCCAAAATAGTACCTATAAATGTCTCACGTCATTCTCGGTATCGGCCGGGTGAAGCGTTCGGACATTGGAACGCGGAAAAACTTGCAATCGTTGAAAATAAGTATTCCGGGCGGCGCGGGATAATGGCGTGAAGGAATATATTTCCGTTTTGTATGCTGGCCGGGCTGGAGCGCGGCACCACCGCCGAAGGCTGAACGTAACCGAGATTGCATCTCTTTGCGGAGCCCCCGCCAAAAAGAGGAAGCACCCGAATCCGCCGCGTTCTTCATCATTGTACCAAGTCCGGCTCCTCCACCCATTTCTTTTTCTTCGCGACCCTCAAAAATGCGTCCACAACATCGGGATCGAATTCCGCGTTGCAGCCTTCCCTCAGGCGCTTCACGGCCTCTTTCTTGCCAAGGCTGTTGCGGTAGGGACGGTTGGATGTCATCGCCTCGAACGCGTCGGCGACCCGGATGATCCGCGCGCCCAGCGGTATCATCTCGCCTTTGAGGCCTTCGGGGTAACCGGTACCGTCGAAGTTTTCGTGGTGGTAGAGGATGAGTTTATACAGATTTTGGAGGAACGGCACGTCCTTTACGATGTTCGCACCAAGCGAGGAATGGGTTTTCATGATTCCGTTAAATTCCTCGTAGGTGAGCGAACCGTGCTTGTTGAGAATGTAACCGGGGATGCCGATTTTTCCGATGTCGTGGAGAAGGCCCGCGTCCCGTATGCTGCTTCCCTTCCTGTTGTCCAGCCCCATCTCCCGCGCGATTTCCTCGGCGATGTTCATCACGTTCTCCGAATGGCCGTGCGTGTAGGTGTCCTTGGCGTCGACCGCGATGGCGAGCGCCTTGATGGTGCGGATGTAATTCTCCTTCATGTCGTTGTACAGCTTCGAGTTGGTGAGCGCGATGCGCGTCTGGCTCACGATGCTCGACAGCAGCGTGAGTTGCTCGTGCTTGTCCTGGAGGTCCTTCATCGATCCAAAAAACAACCCGCCGTAATCGGACGCCTCGCCGACAATCGGCACCGCATATTTGAAGGCAAGCGGCATCACGATGTTCGGCGCGAATTCCATGGGAGGCATTATCTGGCGGTAAGTCACGCGCTTTTGCTGCACCCTGCTGTGCGTGGCACGGTTGTATTCGAGGATTATTTCCGCGCAGATTTTCTCGGTATCCTGCCGGTTCATCACGCCCCGCGACCAGTACAGAAATTCGTGGGTACGTTTCTGAACGATGAGAAACGCAATCACGTCGATGGGGAAATGCTTCTGTACCGTGGAAAACAGGCACCTGATGACGTCGTTTTCGTCTACCAAGCCCATGAGCTGTTCCGAAAAGGTGCTTATGAGGGAAAGCTCGTCGAGCTTCTGGCGGATTGACGAAAGCAGATTGGCGTTGTTGATGGCGATGCTCGCCTGCGCCGCGAGCATGTTGATGATGTTGAGCTCGACCATGGAGAACTGTTCCCTGTTTCTCCCCCGGTTGAGGTTGACAACGCCGATAACCTCTTCCGAAACCTTGAGCGGCACCGAGAGCGACGAGCCGATTTCCTGCCGGCTGAGCGTGATGGACGCGTCGGGAAGCTTCTCGTTTTCCGACAACAGAAGCGAACGGCCGTGCTTGATGACCCATTTCGAGATGGCCCACTCGTCAGGCTTGTCAAGATGCGACCGCACCTGCGTGAGTTGGATTCCCTTCTGGCGCACGATGACGATCTCGTTCGATTCCCTCGACACAAGCTGAATGGAGCCGGTCTCGGCCTTCGAGACGCTGAGGCAATAGTGGAACGTGATGTCGAGCAGTTCCTCCAGATCGTGCGTGCTCGTGAGCTTGTTGGTGATCTCGTGCAGGGACACGAGCTGGGACAAAAGCGTGTTCTCGCGCACGAGCTTCGTGGTCTGCAGCGCACGAGTCACCTTTTGCTGGAGTACGTCGAGATCGAAAGGCTTGATGATGTAATCGAACGCGCCGCTCTGTATGGCCTCTATTGCGGTGTTGATATCGGGATGGGCGGTGGTGACGATGACCGGCACGTTGGATCCGTTTTTCCGGGTTTTGTTGAGGAACTGCATGCCGTCCATCACCGGCATGTGGATGTCGAGGATGACCATGTGAGGTCTGAGTTCTTCAAAAATTTCGACGGCCTGAAGCCCGTTGAACGCCAACACGATTTTATAGCCGAGTCCGGAAAAGAATTTGGAGAGGGCGTTGCAGAGGGTATGGTCGTCGTCGACTATGAGAATGAGATATTCTTCACCGCTGTCCATGGCCAAGGCTCTATCTCGGGCTGCTTCTATGGGCAAGGCGCCGCTGGACATGGGCGAAAAGTCCGCCGGCACCGGATATAACGGATTTATAATTTACAATATACCATTCAACAAGCTGTCGAAAAAGTCCACTTCCGCCCTTCGACTGGCCCGGGGCGGGCGGTTGTACCGCGGGCTTTGAGCGCAAAAACCGCTCGTCATCGACTTTTCAAGCCATGAAACTGCGCGAACGGGCTTTTTTCAATACCCCGCTAGTGCCGGTATGTCACGCTTAATTGGTACGTGGGCGCGAGCTCGTGCGAAAGACACGCGAAATCGAACGCGAGCCGTCTCTTGAGGAGCGCAATTCCGCAGCCGAACGTCCACGTATTGAACATGCTGTGACCGACACGCACCTCGACAATGTCCATGATCCTGTATTCGAGCCCCAAGCTTCCGCTCATGAGAAACCATCCCGGCTCGCTCAGGAGCTTCGGGGCGTCGGGCTCGTCACGAGGTACCGGCAGGCTTTGCGCCGATGTACTCGTGGTGTCCCCCGTGCCAAAAACATAGGAAGAATTTATCGAATTGGCGCCCTGGTTCGAAAGTACGTCGAGGGTCTTGTAGTGCAGCCGTATGTGCCCGTAAATGTACGGTATGTCATGTTCCCATCCGAGGCCGAGAAAAACGTGGGGGTAGGCTTTTTCGGAATAGGAAGCGCTCCACTTCGTATAGAGCGAAGTGACGTTCTCGCCCTGCAACCCGAGTCTGATTCCGGGGCGTGGAAAATTGAGCACGATGCCCGCGTCGAGGCCCATGCCGTACCCGCGGTATTCCCCGAAAGGAAGGCTGTGGCGCAACGCGTTGAGCGCGGCCCCCAAACCCAGTTCGAACCGGTTTCCGAATGTCAACGCGCGTCCGTAGGCGGCATGAAAGGAGAGAATGGATTCGGTGGAATACGTGAACCGCGTCGGGTCCCATACGGGTACGCCGTCGCTTCCCACCTCGAGGTTCTGCGTTCCGCGGATTCCTGGATTGTAAAGGTAACTGAGCGAAACGCCGAAGCCGGACATTCTGTCGATGGCACCGGCATACGAAAGCATCGACGTGCTGAAACTGTTCTGATAGTAGGCGGCGTACGAGAGGGTAAGTTCATTGGCGGAATCGAACGGCAGCGCGCCCGCGTTCGACTCGCCGCCGCCGTCTCTCGTAAACATGATGTCCGACGCGGCGGAAGCGGCGGCACGGGGAAGAACGAACATTTCACGGGTGTTGTCGGAATAATAATTCCACTCGGCTCCGAACGCGCACACGAACGGTATCACCGTCAGGAAGACGCACGCTATGCTCCGGCCGAAATCACCCATGCTTTATTTACGCACAGCCACAGAGGATTATTTTCGCCCGTGAAAAGAAAATTCCCTCGGGAATCACTCATTTCGCGAACGCGTTTGCGGATGAAAATAGTTCATTCGTGGAGAAGCGTGGTTGCAGTATTTGCACCGGACCTACTCACACGAGCCGCGCAAACCAAAACCCTTGAATTAGCCGGCTTCACTCTTCTATATTTCTATACCCGACGGGCGTATGGCTCAGCTGGTTAAAGCGCTGCGTTCACATCGCAGAGATCCCTGGTTCGAATCCAGGTGCGCCCATTTTTCCTTCGTGCCGCCCACGGAGGCCCGTTACGCCATAACTCCGAATCCGTACGGTCAACGGCATGTCATGAGACTCATCATTTCCGCACTCGCCTGCATTCTTGCCGCCGGTTCGTTTCTCCACGCCACTTCGGCCGCCGATTCCTCGTGCGTGATCTTCGAATCACCGGTTGCCGGTTCGATTATCGCAACGCCGCAGTGCACCATCTCGGCCTCCGTCTGCGGTCAGGTTTCCGCCGTCGTCTTTGAGGCGCATTACCCGGTCGCCGACGCAAAAGGCGACACCACGCTTTTGCTGGGACGCGTCACCCGCGGCCCGTTCAAGATCGGCTGGAACACCGCGACGGTACCAAATCAGCTTTACAAAGGCATGTCGTTTTCGGCCGACGCCCTCCTCAGGAACGGCGAGCATGTTTTAAAGACCGTGAGCGGCGTTTTCATCACCGACAAACCGGTTTCAACGCCCCTGGCAACCATTCCCTGTTCGGCCAGCGAAGGGTATCCATTGTTTTCACGCACCATGTCCGAAGGCCGCAGCCCGCTTTCGGTTCACCTGTCGGCGAGTTGGACCACAACGGGCATTCGGTTCATTGCCGGCGCCGAGGCGCCGGGAATTTTCAAGGAAAGCAAACGGGGCAAACGCGAAGAGACAGGTCTTGAAATTTGCATAGATCCGGGAATCTCCCGAAAGCCTTTTCCTCCGCCCGAAGCATTCCGCATCATCGTTCCCCTTCAGGGGAAGCCGTTCAAAACCACGTTCCGGGCCGCACCGGGGCCGCAAGGTACCTTCGATATCGCCGTAGACAGTGAGCAATGCGATTGCCCGGTGGAAATAATCATGGAAAGCCCGAAAGGGTTTACCGCGTCCGTGCTGATTCCGGCGACGTTTTTCGGCCCGGCACTTCCGGATTCCTTCGGGTGCAACGTGATAGCGAGGCTTTCCGACGACAACGACCGTATCGTCCGGCTTTCATGGATCGACGCTCCCTCATCTACCGTCTACAGTCCCTTTTTGTGGGCGGCGGTGGTGCGCCTTCCCGGCCCGTTGTACGGCAATCTCGCGATCCTCGGACTCCTTGCCTTTGGAGCGGGCCTCGTCCTCGCGCTTGCCGTGGGACTTATCGTCCTGTTTATAAGAAAACGATCGATGTCGTTTACAAAATTCGAGCAGTCCGAAGAGGAGAAGACACTGGCGGACCAGATTTATCAGGCGATAGCGGACTCGGTGACGAGCAAAGACCTGTCTCTTGCGGCCGTGACGGACAAAGTCGCGGTTCCGCCCGGCAAGGTGGAACGGCTCATTCGCAAGCACAAGGGGAAATCCTTCAGGGATTTCGTCATGTTCCTGCGGGTCGAAATAGCCAAGGAACGCCTGCGCTCATCGCATTCAAACGCGGCTTCGATTGCCGACTCCTGCGGATTCAGGAACGTCGTCGAATTGGAAAAGTACTTTAGGAAGTTCTGCCGCACCACGCCGGCCTGTTACAGGAAGGACAATCAGGTTACCTGACGCCGGAGCGTCTACCTGATACGCTGTTTCTGCGTAATGGGGCCTTTTTTGGAAAAATACAAGGCCTTCTGGATTTCGAGATCGAGCTGGTTCTTGTCGTACGGTTTTGTGATCCATTTCCATATCTTGAGTTCTTCCACGGCCTTCTGCTCGGCGGGATACCCCGACACCACAATCACGATAAGCGACGGCTTGATCTGGCGAAGTCTTTTAATCGCCTCGCGCGGGTCGTCGGCGCCCAGTTTCCAGTCCATCACCACCACTTCGCATTCGGCGATGTGCTTCCGCAGCTCGCGCACGCCTTCGTCGAGCGCCGATGCCTCGCACACGGCGTATTTGAACTCCTTCATGAAAAAGCTGAGGATGGCCCGGATTTTCGGGTCGTCGTCGAGCAGAAGCACCATCGTTGGTGAACGGTTGAGGAGCACCACCGTGGTGTCGTGCGCCACTTCCCCCCCCTCGCTTTCGGGGAGGTCGATCCTGAAGGTGGTGCCGTTGCGGCCTGTTTTTTCCACCGTGATCCTGCCGTTGTGCAGCGCAACTATTTTCTGGACGAGCGCGAGGCCCAAGCCGGTGCCTTTGCCGGATTGCTTTGTCGTAAAAAACGGGTCGAACACCTTTTCAACGAGGTCGCGCGGAATACCCGTACCGCCGTCGGAAACCCTGATGACGACGGTACCGAGCGCGTCGCTTGCGGCCCGCTCTATGAAGCTGTCGATGGTGATAGTGCCTCCTTCGGGCATGGCGTCCCGTGCGTTCCCCACCAGGTTCTGAAAAATCCGCTTGAAATAGTCCGGGTCCCCCTGAATCCACAGAGGCTCGTCGGGCCCCGTAAACACCACCTCGTACCGCAGCCCGAGCTGCTTTCCGTACAAGGGAACGATTTCCTTAAAAAAGCCCTGGAGATGAATGGCCTGGTAGTCCAAAAGCTGCTTCCGCCCCAGTGCCAGCAGCTCGGAGATGAGGATTTTCGCATCCACGAGCGTTTCCGAAACCACCTCCATGCGTTTTTTGGTTTCCTGCTCGGCCGAATCTTTTTCCACGAGCTGGGTGATGTCGCCGATGGTCTGAAGAATATTGTTGAAATCGTGCGCCATGCCGCTCGCCAAGGTTCCCAGGGAGTCCATCTTCTGGTATTGGTGAAGACGGCTCACCATCTCTTCGCGCTGGGAAAGCGCCAGTTCCCTGTCGCTCACATCGGTCATAATCCCTTCGTATATCGTCTCACCCTCACCCTCGTCCCGCGGCTGCAGCACGCAATCGACCCACCTGATGCTGCCGCCGTAGTCCTTGATCTGCATGGTGCTCCTGTATTCCGTCCTATCGAGGTTAAAGGCTTCCGGTCTCACGCAGAAATCGAAGATGCTTCGCCCCGGCATCACCTTTGCCGGTAGCCCGAGCAGGGCATAGGAGGTGTCGTTCGCCCATTTGAACCGCCCCTTCGCGTCGAGCGTGAAGAGCATTTCGGGAAGGCGATGCACCAAATCCTGATACCGCAGTTCCGAGGCAATGACTTTATTGATGGTGGTATAGTTCTTTTTCGAGATGATCCCGGCGACGGCCGAAACCATACACAGCAGCAAAACGCGGATGGCCAGGTCGGATTCCCACGTGTCCGGCGCAACCGCGTTGTCGCGTACCGCGTACACGTAGTATCCGGCGTAACACGCGGCCGAAAGCACGCCGCTGAATATCGAAAGACTCAGCTTGTTGTGAAGGGCGGTGAAAATAATCGCGATAAAGTACATGCCGAACAGTGAGCTGCGGTACGCGCTCGACTGCATTCCCATGAACGAATACGCCACGAGCGACGCGGTCATGACCAGAACGTCACAGGCGACAAGCACATAGGAAGAAACGGTGCGCGTCTTGGAGGTGCTGTAGCGGGAAAGGTAAAACCCGCTGTATCCGAGCATTACGAGTACCGCCGCCATTTGTACCGTAAACGCGTGAACCGAGAGATCGTCGACGGTATAACAGTAGAACGCGAGAAGGGAATAGGTGACCGCGATTCCGAGACGTATCCACGAACTCCACCGCTCGGACTCTATCTCGGCCGACAGGATGGTCTGGGTTCTCCCGAGGAAGTTTTTTTGGGTCTCTATAGCCACCAGTCGAATTCCTCGCTCGTTATTCGTGTGTAGCCGCCATCGCGTGAGGGGGAAACCGGGAATTATCAAGTATATTTCGTACGCCGCTGTGGAAAATTCTACAATCAGAAAAATGGAATTTCCATATTTTTCGGGGCACGTTTGGGCCGGGGTTCCCTCCATTTTTCGGGATACGGTCATATCCGCCTGCCGCGTGACACCATACCCATGAATGCCATTGTCATCAACCCATGGATCGCCGATTTCAAGCTCTACGACGAATGGATGCACCCTCTCGGCCTGTATTTCCTCATCTCGCTTCTCCGGCGCAACGGCGCGGCGGTCCGTTACATCAACTGTCTTGACAGGCAAGACGAAACGGGAGCACGGCCCGACGGCACGGGCGCATTCCCATTCCGCCCCTACCCCAAGCCGGAGTTGTATAAGAAGATTAAACGTCGTTACAAACTGTACGGGATTACGGAAGACGAACTGGCCGGGCAACTTGCATCGGCCCCGGTACCCGACGTGGTGTTTATCGGAAGTTCAATGACCTACTGGCTGCCGGGCCTTGCCGAGACCGTGAAGGCGGTACGGCGTATGCTCCCCGGGGCGCCGGTGGCGGTGGGGGGAACCGTAGCGCAACTCGCCCCGGCGGCGGTAGGCGAGGCGTGTCCGGGTGTGCAGGTATATCGCGGCACGCTGTTCGAGCAATCGGCGCTTGCAAATTCGGGCATTCCTTTTCTGTCATCTTTGAAAGCCCTCACGATGAAAGATTCCCTCGTCCCGGCTTTTGAACTCCTCGGCCGCGCGTTTCACGGCCCCGCGCTGGCGTCGCTCGGATGCCCCATGACATGCTCCTACTGCGCTTCCCGCATCGTTCAGCCCCGTTATGTTGCGCGTCCCGCGTCACTTGTCGCCGAGGAATTAAAATTTATGCAGGCGCGATGGGGCGTCGGGAACTTCGCCTGGTACGACGATGCGCTCCTGTACGGCAACGGAATGCATTTTCTCGATCTTGCCGGCGCGGCCGAGCGCGCGGGCGTTAAAGCCGCCTTTCACGCGCCCAACGGGCTGCATGTTCGGTGGCTCAACGCACGGGTGCTTGACGCGATGAAACGCTCGGGATTCCGTACGCTGCGCTTCGGCTATGAAACCGGCGGCGCCGCTTTTTACCGCGAGACCCGCGGAAAAACGACGCGCGAGGAACTCGCCGAAAAAGTGCTGCTCGCCCGACGTTCGGGCTTTGCGGGAGCCGACATCGGCGTGTACGTAATGGCCGGCCTCCCCGGCCAGACTCCCCACGACGTCGCGGCGGAGATTGAGTTCGTCGCATCCCTTTCCGTCAAGGTAAAACCGGTATTCCTCTCCCCCGTCCCGGGCACGCGTGTGTACCACCGGTACGCGACCGGACTCTCGATTTTAACGCAAACCCCCTTGTCGCACAACGACAGTTTTTTCATAACGCTGATTCCCGGATGGGATGAGGAATCGGCTCAACGCATCAAAGACATGGCAAAGACGAAAAACGCCACGATTTCATGACCGTCCCGTTCGCACGCCGTCTCCGCTCGGGATATCAGAGACACAACGGATTCCGCCGCATTTTTCCGGCATCTTCAAGGTCGTAAATGCATGGGAAGGATCAAATACCTTTCCCGGCGACATATCATGAAGAGATATGCATTAATCGGCGCTATCGCACGGCTCGCCTAACCACAAAGAACTCCATAAATTTCCTAATCGTCGTTATTAATGTCTGAATAACCCTCCATCCCCCAAATTATAAAGGAGCCGGTATGTCTTTTAAGAAACTGTCGGCGGTTTTATTTTTCTCGGGAATTTTATTTTCGCTTCACGCCGCCGTGGCGATAAGCGGGACGGTCAAAGACCAGTCGGGAACCGCCATCCAGGGCGCGGTCGTCATCCTGGCAAGGGCCAGCCTCTCCACCGAATCGGACGCAACCGGCCTCTATGCGCTGGGCGGAACCGTATCGGTCGCCGCCGCGCTCGACAGGACCCTTACGGCGGGCGATTACCGCATACCACTTCTCCCCTTTTCGTCCGCGTCGCAGATGCGTATAGTGCGGGAGAGGATCGGATCGTCCGTCACGGCTTGCTCGGTACCGCTCATGCGCGGCGGTAACGGCCGGTTCGGCGGCCCTGCATCGGAACCCATGCGCAAGGCCGCGCCCACAAAGGCGCTCGCGTCCGTCGATTCGCTTGTGGCCTGGGCAGTTGGCTACAGGTGACGCGGCTCGGCATAGACAATACCACGGGAACCTACGACCTTGTCCTGCAAAAAAGCGTTCCCGCCGGCCAGGTACAGGTTATCCAGACCTCGCAGGCGGGCGACGTGCTCGCCCTGAAGCCCGCCCTTACATTCGCCGACGACGACCGCTCGGCGCTTCCCACCCTTACCGTTACGCCGGGCACCACCTACCAGTCCGTCGTTGGGTTCGGAGCGGCGTTCACCGAGACGGCCGTTTCAAACCTGTGCAAAATCCCGGCGGCAAAAAAGAACGAGGTACTCAACGCGTTCTTCAACCAATTCACCGGCTCGGGCTACACGCTGTGCCGGACGACGATAAACAGCTGCGACTTTTCAATCGGCACCTACAGCTACGACAATACGGCTGGAGATTACAACCTCGCCAATTTCGACATGCAGCACGACATGCCGTGGATGATACCGTCAACCAAGGCGGCCATGCCGGTGCCCGGTTCCATGTTCAAGCTGTTCGGCTCGCCCTGGGCTCCGCCCGGCTGGATGAAATCGACCGGCCAGATGCTCGGCGGAGGGGATATCCTGCCCGCCTGCTTCTCGGCGTGGGCGTTGTACTCTGTGAAGTACATCAACACTATGAAGGACAACGGCATTCCCGTGTGGGGCGTTACGGTGCAAAACGAGCCGGAATACTCCCCTTCGTGGGAAGGCTGCCGCTATACTCCAGAACAGGAACGTGACTTTGTAAAGAACTATCTTGGGCCGGCGTTCGCGAGCAACAACCTTTCGGCCAAGATAATGATATGGGATCACAACAAAGACAGGATCGCCGCATGGGCCCGGGTGATTCTGGGCGATGCCGATGCCGCGAAATACATATGGGGTACGGCATACCACCGGTACGCTGGCGACCTGTTCGACAGCCTCACGGCGACGCACGAGTTGTTTCCCCAAAACCCCATGATCGCCACCGAGTGCGGCGTCCGCGACTCCTGGAGCGAGGCGGAACGGATGGCGCACGAAATCATAGGCGACCTCAACCACTGGTCGAACGGCTACCTCACCTGGAACCTGCTCACCTACTTCGCCGGCGGACCGTATCATAACAGGGACAACGGCTGCGTGGGGCCCATCGTGGTCGACACGACGACCGGCGCCGTGAAGTACAACAGCAACTACTACTACATGACCCATTTCAGCCGCTATCTGCGGCCCGGCGCCGCGAGGATAGCTTCAACGTATAGCGCCACCGGCCTGGAAGTCACGGCGCTCAAGAACACCAACGGCACAAGGGTACGCGGATTGTTAAGCCCACGGTGACGGCGCACGCGCTCATCGACTTGATTTACCGACGTACACCCCCGCAAATACAAAGGGCTCCCGCGCCGGGGAGCCCTTTGTATTTGCATCGTTTGCGTCGCGGTCTATCGCACCATCACGAGCGGCTTGACGCATTCATACCCGCCGTCGGCGGAAAGACGCACGAAGCGCACGCCGTTGCCGGCGGAGCGGACGCGGTGCCATCCCGCTTCGTGCGGTGAACGCGGAATCCTCTGGATGATCTTTCCGCTCGCGTCAAGTATGTCGACGGCCAACACGGCGGGCATGCTCACGTAAAAGCTGACTACGCCGCGGGCGGCGCGAACATCGAACGTCGGCTTCACGAACGCCCGGTGCGCCGCCTGCGCCGGAGGATAATACACCCCGGTGGTGTTTGGTACGGGAACCACGGTGAACGACGCGGTTCCGTTGGTGAGCCCCGGCGACGTTGCCGTGATGTTCACGGTTCCCGCCGTGAACGTCGAACGCACCGCCACCTTGCAATACCCGCCTTCGGCGGAAAGGTTCGGGTCGAGGGGCGCGTGGTAGCCGAGCGGCTGTCCCCCGGTCACAACCTGATCGGTGCCGCCGCGGTAATTTCCCGGCGCGGATACGCTGAACGTCACGATATTGGTCGCCGTGGGACACCAGACGTCGTTGGCGTCCTTGATGGTGGCGAGAATCAACGCCGCGTCCGTTCCGTTCGCCTTAATCTGGAACGTCTCGCCGTCCGGCTTGGTGATCGGCGGATCCACGGTGAGCACGACCTTGGCGGGAGCGCCCGCGGTTTTCTTTTCGTCAAAGCATACCACGTTTCCGCCCGCGTCGAGTCCTTCCGCGCGCAGGGTGCCCGACTGCCAGACCACGTTGTCCCACCAGCACTGGAACGGCAGTTGCGTGGTGGTTCCCGTCATGTCGTTGCCCGTGCCGGTCCACGGATTGGGCGTCTTGTTGCCCAAATCGGTGTTGTTGAGCCGCAGTTTGACCGTGGGACAGTTGCTCCACGCGTTCACGCGCACGCTGCCCGAGCGGTTCCAGTGATGCGCGAGAAACACCACCGGCCTGATCGAATACGGAATCCAGGCCGCCGAGTACATCTTGTACAGCATCTTGGGAATACGGTTGAAGTCCATCATGGAGGAGCCGAACGACCGTTCGTCGCCCGTGACCCCTAAAAACGGCGAATCCTCGCCGGGCGTTTCGGCCAGATACCACTGGCACAGGCCGAAGCAATTGGCCTGGATGCTCTTGCGCCAGTTCTGCATGAACTCGGCCGCGAACTCGATCTCGTTATCGTACGCGAACCGTGCTCCATGCCGTCCCCACGCCTCGGCTCCCCAGGCGGGACTTGCCGGGTGGCCGTTCTTGATCCCTATTTCGCAACCGGTCACCGTGCACGAGAAAATGTCGAGGGGCGAAAACTGGGGACCGCCGCGAATCGCCGATATACGGGGCGTGATCGAATCCCAGGTGTGGTTGAGATTCCGCAATTCGTCGGCAAAGGACGGGGCTATATCACCGTTGCTCCCTTCCCATGCAAGAATCGACGGGTGGTTGCGGTCGCGTACGATCATGTCGCGGTGCAGTTCTTCCTTGAGGGTGAGACGGGCCGCCGGAGCGTTGGCGCCCGTGGAGAACGCGCCTTCGCCTTCGCCGCTGGGCTGCATAAGGAAGATGCCGTAGTCGTCGCACGCCTGCACGAAACCCGGGCTGCACGATGAATGGCCGGGCCGCCACAGGTTACCGCCGCATTCGGTGAGAATCTTGGCGTCGCGGTATTCGATCTCCGGCGGCAGGGCCGTGCCCAGCGCCGGGTAATCGTAGCGGGCCGACGCGCCGAACAGAAGGTGCTTGTGCCCGTTGATGTAGGGAAAATTCTGGTCCCACGTGACGGTACGGATGCCGAGCGGGCTTTCGAAGACGTCGACCGTGGCGCCGCCGACCTTAACGATGTGATAGACCTTGTACATGTACGGCTTGCCGTAGATGCTATTTGTGGGATACCACAGGTGCGGGTTCGCCACCGTCGCGGTCTGATCGAAAATGCTTTGGGCACCCGCGTTCACCGTTTGGGTTTTGTCCTGGGTCCACACCACGGTACTGGCGGAATCCACAATCTTGGTGGTGAGGGTGACGCTTGCCGCAGCGCCGGTCTCGTTTTCCACGTTGGTGAGAATGCGCACCGTGGCCGAAGCGTCGCTCGCCGCGGTGGTGGCCACATAGGTGCCCCACGTGTTGAGCAGCGAGTACACGTTTTGGGGAACATGCACTTTGTCGGTGATGTGCATCCACACGGGCCTAAACAGGCCCGCGTCTCCCTGACCGAACCGGAACGCCAGTGAAAAGCCGGGATCGTTGTAGAATCCGCCGCTCTTGCTTACGCGAAGGGCAAGGATATTGTCCGCTCCGCCGAAGGTCACCTTGTCGGTGATGTCCATGACAAACCCCATAAACCCGATCACGTGCGTGGCCTGCGGGTTTATCGCGCTGTTGCCGGGGATAAACGTCCCGTTGATGTAGGCCTGCACCCCGACGTGAGCGCCTTCGACTTCAACCAGGATTTTTCTGCCCGAGTATTTGTTATCGAGGGTGAAATGCTTCCGGTACCAGCACGGGCCGCCGAACATGGAACCGTCGCCGCCGCCGCTTTTCTGGTTGATGAACGTGTCGGTATCGTTCCAGCAATGCGGAATGCCGACGTCTTTCCACGCGTTGTCCACGTAGGTCTGGTTTTGCGCTCCTATGGGGTCCGACTTAATGAACTTCCACGGCGTCTCCCCCATGTTGATTTTGACCCTGTTGCTCGACTCCCCCGTGTAGACATCCGCGAAAACCGACACGGACGCGAGGCAAAGGATCACGGCCGCGAAACCAATGATTTTTTTTGACATAGACACCCCTTTCTTTGTTGATTTCATCCACGTTCGGTAGACCTGTGTGCTTGGACGGGACGAAAAAACCGGCACATTTTCTCTTCAATAATATAAGAATTTTGCTCCGATCATGACGGGAAAGGCTCTTGTCTTGAAAGTTCTGTTCACTTGAGTGAACGCGGCTTCTTCGCCGACGCAAAGCGGATTTACCGCCGCAATCCTCCCTATCAGAAAAAAGCGGGAAAGGCATGGGCCTTTCCCGCTTGTACGTTTTCTTCGATTGCGAGCCGTCTTACTGCGCGCTCCAGGGAACCCTCGTCACGACGACGCTGTCGGGAACGGTGTCGATATACGTCACAGAAACCGAGTCTCCCGCCGCAAGTACGTCGATGGTCTTGCCCGGCTGCGATGCCGTCGTTGAGAACCCGAGTGTGCCGGAGAACACGCGCGGCGGCAACGAGCCGGTGCTCGTAACCTTGAGCGTATCGTGGATTCCGGTCGCGTTCTTTTTGCTCTTTACGGTCACGACGACCGTACTGTCGGCGATATCGTCGTCGTACAAGGATATGGTGGCCTTTTTCGTGGTGCCGAAATAAGCAAGCGTATCGAACGCGACGTTGCCGACCATCGGCCTCCACGTGCAGATGCTTCCGACCTGCCTGGACGGCGGCGTGAGATCGTCGTAGATGAGCGTGATGTTTTCGCCCGCGAGAACGTTTTTGCCTTTTACCTTGATAATGCCGAGCGCTTGGTTGGAGGCGACGGTGGAAAATCCCAGCAATCCGGAATAACTGCCGCCGGAACCCGGAACCGCGTGGAGCGCGAGCTGGATACCAACCGTGTCGGCCGAATCGTTTTTGGCGATAATGAATTCAACGGAATCGGTAAGGTCGGCATCGTTAAGGTTTACCGTCGCCTTGACGGTGATGCCGGAATAAATTGACGCGCCGGGCCCCACCTGACCGGTCGATCCGTTCCAGGTGATGCCGTTCATGTACAACATGGTGTCGGGATTCTGGTCGTGATAATATATGGTGAGCTCATCGCTGCCGCCGTTCCCGGTATCCCGTACCTTGATGACGTGCTTGGCGGCATTGGAATTGAAAATATTGAACCAGATGGTGTCGACGTACTGGCCGAACGTCGTAGGATCTTTCTGAAGATTGAACGCGATGCCGGCGGTATCGGCCTTGCTCGTTAAACGCACGGGAACGGTCGCGGCGGTGAGGTCGCTGTCGTTGACGATGATGAGGCCGTACCCTTGGCACCCGCTGTAGGAAGCGTTGTCGAACGTGACGTAACCGAGATGTCCCGCGGAAGTGACGGAAGCAAGAAGTAAGTTGTTGGTTCCCGTATACGAACTGATGGGAAGGCTTGCCGTTTTATATCCGTTTGCCGTGACGACAAGCGTATCCAGGGCGGCCGCGGATTTCGCCAGAGCCGCGTCGGATGAACCGCCGGCCTTTCTGAGCACGCCGCCGGCCGCGGCCGCAAGCTTGCCCGCGAGCGGCATGGTGAACATGGAGGACTGGGAACCTATCTGAATTTTGACGAAGTAGATATTGCTCGCCAGGTTGGAAAGATACGGATTGATCTGGTAATCGCCCTGTTCGACGTCTCTGTCGAGCAGTCCGGCCACGCGGCGGCCGGAAACGTCGTACACGTCGATTTTCACGCGCTCGCTGGCGGACACGATCCCGAACCGGAGGGCATGGCGGGCAAACATGGGCGTACGGAGGAATTCGGTTTGTGCTCCGCTAAAAAACCGCACCGCGCTTCCCGTGATTGTATAGGCGCCGCTCGCATCGGTGACGGCGGAATCTTTATGTACGGCAAGCTTGACCTTCGCCCCGCCGATGCCTTGCTGGGTGGCGGAGTCCTTGACGATTCCGGTGAGGTTGATGGACTGTGCGCTTGCCGAAAAGGCTATGCAGCCTGCCGCAACGAGCGCAATCGTTGCCGTTGAACATCGAATCATGGAGACCCTCCTGTAGAAAAAGTTGATACACCAAAGAATTTGCTGTTTATCAATTTAAGAGCACGTGCGTTACGAGTCGTTTTTTTCGTATTCTCGACCGCATCGGGAATGTTCGGCATAAAAGTGCGGGAAACCGGCCTGTACCGGAAAAACGGCGGGGAGGGAATGAATGTTCTTCCGAAACTCGGAATATTCTCAAAACGTACACTTACCCGGAGCCGTCCGGAGCAAATCGGCACCCCCCTCTTCCCTGCAAGTAAAATATATAAAGGAAACGGCAAAAAATCCCAAATTATTGATGGGACGCGGCGGTTCGCAGGCTTCTCATCTGCCGAGCGCGGGATACTCGTACCACTAAGTATTTTCTGTAACCGCGCCGGATTGATGAACGCGGCCCGCGGTCCATGCCCGGCGAGGCCGTCACAGGCAAAGCGGATGGCGCGGGAAAAACAACTTTTGCGGAATCTATGGCCTTGGCAAAAACACAAAATCCCGCCCACACGGGGTCTTCGATGCAGGGAACCTTTCCCGTCATTTTCATCGGTTTTCTCTTTTTCCTTTCCGGTTTCTGCAACCTTGTGTTCGAAGTCGTGTGGACACGCATGTTCAACCTTGTGTTCGGGGTGACGGTATTCGCGGTGAGCGCGGTGCTGGCGGCGTTCATGCTCGGCATGGCGGCGGGCGGCGTTATTTTCGGCAGACTCGCCGACACGGCAAAAAACAACTGCGCGACATTCGCTTTTGTCCACATCGGCATCGCATGCTCGGCCGCTCTGCTGCTTGCCGTGTTTCCGCTGCTCGGGCCGGTGTACCTGGCGGTGTACGGCGCGGTTGGCCAAAGTTTTTTCGCCTACCGGGCAATCATCTTTATTCTCGCGCTCCTGCTCATAATTGTTCCTACCACGCTCATGGGCGCCACGTTTCCCGTCGCGGTGCGCATGCTGGCCGTCGCCAAAGACCGGCGGGGCCGCGACATCGGAACGTTGTATTCCGTCAACACCCTCGGCGGCGTCGCCGGTTGCATGACCGCGATATTCATCCTCCTTGGACCGATGGGGATGAACGGCACCGCTCTTGTCGCCGCCGGCGCCGACCTCGCAATCGGCCTCGCCGCGCTCTCGGCCGTTCGCGCCTTCAAGCCGGAGAACGGAACCGTATGAAAACCGCGCCAAGCGGCAGCCGCGTCCCCAAAACCATTACGGCCCTCGTCCTCGCCGCGGCCGCGCTTGCCGGTTTCTGCACCATGGCCTACGAGGTGGCGTGGTTCAGGGTGCTCAAATACTTCGTCGACAACAGCATCCATTCCTTCGCAATCATGCTTACCACGTTTTTATTCGGAATCACCGTGGGAGGTATTCTCGTCCCGAGGTTCGCCGACAGGCGCAAGGACATGTTCCTGTTTCTCGGGATAACGGAAACCTTCGTGGGACTTTCAAGCGTGCTTTCGATTCCGCTCATCGCGGGCATGAACCGGTTCATCGACCCCCTCAATAAAGTCTTCGGAACGGGTTGGGGCGGAGAAATAAGCATCCGGTTCATTGTGTTCTCCCTCGCGCTGCTTTTGCCCACCGCGCTCATGGGCGCCGCGTTCCCGCTCATCGTCGAAATATATTCCAAGCGGCCGGACGGCTTCGGAAAAACCGTGGGTGAAGCGTACTCCGTCAACACGCTGGGCGGCGTGCTGGGTTCGTTTTGCGGCGGATTCGCGCTCGTCCCGGCCATCGGGGTACAAAACACCATCACGCTTCTGGCCGCGTTAAACGTCGTGGTCGGCCTGGCGTGCTTCGCCGTGGGCTCAGCCTCCCGTAAGGGAACAAAGACGGCGCTTGCGGCGAGTACCGTCTTTGTGTTTACGGCATGCGTCCTCGCGGTGCCGCGAAACGCATTTCTCGGCGTCTATAACGCAAAGTACCCGCCGCCCGCGAACCGTATGCTGTACTGCAGGGAAAACGTCAACGGCACCACGGTCGTTTTCCAGGACACACGCAGGGCGGAGCAGAAATATTTCCTCATCGACGGCACGGGCGAGGTGAGCACCGACTATTTCAGCATGCGCGCGTTTCGGTTCCTCGGGGTGCTGCCGGCCATCTATTCGCCGGAGCCGAAAAACGCGCTCATCGTCACGTTCGGCAGCGGCATCGTCGCCGGTGAAATCGCGAACCTGCCGGGCATGGAACACGTCGACTGCGTGGAAATATGCCGACAGGCGTTCGACGCCTCGCGGTACTTCGCGGAGGAGAATCACGACGTCGTTAAAAATCCGCGCGTGCGCCTCATCGTGAACGACGGCAGGAATTACGTGTTCACCTCTCGAAAGACCTACGACGTCATCAGTGCCGACGCCACGCATCCCACCAGCAGCGACTCATGGATTCTTTACACAAAAGAATTCTACGGATTGTGCCGCGACAGGCTCTCCGAGCGCGGCGTCATGTGCCAGTGGATTCCCCTGCACGGCATTCTCGAACGCGACTACAAGGTGATCCTCGCCACGTTCCACACCGCCTTCCCGTACGTCGCGGTCTATTACTCGGGAGGCTACAAGACGATGGGCCACACCGTGCTCATCGGATCGAAATCGCCGCTCAGGATCGATTACGGCAAGGCAAGGGCGCTTTTCTCGGACAGCCTCGTCAAAAACGACCTCAACCGCGTGAACGTGTTCGACCTATACGATCTGCTCGGCGGATTCGTCCTGGACCAGGAGGCGGTCGACGAATTCAAGACGACCGTCCCGCTCAATACCGACGACAGGCCCTGCATCATATTTTCCAAGTTCCGCCTCGACGACAGGCCGTTCATGGGCCTTTCCCCGCTCATGGCGTACCGGAAAAACGTCTTTTCGCAGTTGTACGGCATGGACGCGGACTCCGTTGCGTCAATCAAGACCGCCGTCGACGGGGATTTCGAGGCGATGGGTTACGCCATGGGGGGCCAGATTCTCGAATTCAAGGAGTACAACCTCAGGCGGACGCAGGATTTCAACCAGCCGCGGGACGCCATCGTGCAAAACCTGATGGAGAGCAGGGCGTTGTTCGAGCAGGCGATATCGAATTACCGCACCGCGCTCACCCTGTATCCGGGCGACAGGAACACGCAATACCTCCTCGACCGCGCCTCGGACGAACTCGCCTACCTCAACTCGTTCCTCGACGCTGCGTCGGCGCCGCGCTGACGCCGAAAAACGGGAATCCCGCTTTTCTTCACGACCGTTCCGGCGCGGCGCGCACGAACTCGCCCGATGCGACGCGATACCCTGGGAAACGACCCCTCATCTGTTTTTCTTCATGAGAAAAATCGAAATTTCTTCCTTGTTCACCAAAAACGTTTTGAGTATCGTGCCGGAATACCGCGCCGAAAGAGTGTCTCTGAACAACGCATTGGTGGGCGCTCCGGGAATTCCGTTTCGGTAATCGTTTCCCGCCACCACGTATAACGCCGGCGCGGCCGAATCGTAAATAAACGTACAGATCGCCGGATAAAACGCGCGATCCTTGAAGGCGAACCAGTCGTTGGGGCTGCCCACCACGGGAAGCGAATCGGCGGGCACGGCCGCCGTAACCTTTTTTACGTAGTCGTTAAAATCGTAGTGCCGCTTCCGGTACACGACCGACGCGTCATAGGCGAGAAAAATCAGGTACAAGAAGGCCGCGGCCCATTCCATGCGCCCCAGTTTTTCGAACGTGAACAACGCCATGAGAAGAAGGGCCGGATAAAAGTAGAGCGTATAATGGTAATTCGCGTGCGGAACGAGAAAACTCGCGGCGACCACGATGCACAAAAACGCGAGGACGAACCGGTTGTCCCGGTAATACCCCCTAAAGAAATAAACGGCGAGGCACGCGAAGAAAAAACAAAAATCGAGAACGTGCCGGTAATAATTGACGCATATGAAAAAGTACTGGGACAGTACCGTGCCGTGCAGAAGCCCGAATCCCTTGGCCACGTGACTGCCGGTGCCGCCGAGTACCCCGTGGTGCAGTACAATGAAATACGCGGCGCCGAGCAGTGCTCCGCCCGCGCATTCGAAGCCGTATCTCGCCAGCGTCCGCCGCGGGATTTTCCCGCCGGGCCGGAACGACGCGGCGGCCAGCGCGAACGCGTACACGAAGAATACGACTCCCATGGGATGATTTTCGACGGCGACGCAGCCGAGGAACACGGCGGGAAAGTACCACGCGCGCGCGAAAAAAAAGAATCCCGCGCTCACGAGAAAAAAGGTAATGGATTCCGGTCTGGAGAGAAGTCCTTCCCTAAAAAACGGTTCACACCACAGCACGAGCGAGGCGAACAGAAGCGCGAGGCGCGCGGAAAATCCGAGCCGCCGGAGGGTACCGTACCACAACGGCGCGCACAGCATCATGAACAGCGTGGATACGAGGTGGGCGTTGTATTTCGTCCATCCTATTACGCCGAGGACAAACGCGTACGCGTAGGCCTGGGTCTTGCCGAAGAACGTGAGATCGGCCATGCCGCCGCCGAAGGTCGCCGCGGGCGGGATGTGCCGCACTAGGGCGTTGTAGATGAAGGAAAGCGACCACGCGTCGTCGACGTCTTCCACATTGTAAATTAGGTTGAGCGAAAGATAGGCGACGACGCTGGAAACGATGATGATCGCCGCCAGCGCCGTCGCCGCGTCGAAGCGAAAAGCCTTTGATGGTTTTGCATCCATCGCACTCACCCATCCTTTCGGTGCACGAGAAAAGCGACGCGCTACCGCCGTGCGCTCGGGAACCTGGCCGAATCCGTATGCGGCAGAAACAGCGCGGCGACGTATGCGTCCATGTATCCGTTGTCGGACGAAAGATCGACGTAGGTCATTTTTTTCGCCAGCGCGGACATGCGCTCCCGCCGGGCCCGCGACAGCAGCGACAGCGTCGCGCCGGTGAGCGACGAGTTCCCGATATAGGAGAACCGCTCGCGCGGGATGTCGGGCAGCATGCCGATGCGCACGGCCTTGTCGGCGTCGATGAATCTTCCAAAGCCGCCCGCGATGTACACCCGGCCGATGTCGCCGAACGAAAGGCCCATGTTCGACAGCATGAGATCGCACGCCGCGTAGATGGCGGCCTTGGTGCGTATAAGATTGCCGATGTCGGCCTCGGTGAGAACGACGGCCTCGCCGCCGCTCGCCTGCGCGGCCGGAACGAGAACAAGCCCCTTTGTTCCGCCGGTCGTGACGACGCGCGTTGCGGGCGCGAGATCGGAAATCTTTCCCGCCGGGTCGATGAGTCCCTTTGCGAAAAGCTCCCCGAGCACCGAAATGAGCCCCGACCCGCACACTCCCGTGGGCATGCCGCCGCCTATCACGCCGAACCTCACGTGTTCCATGGCGGAATCGGTCTCGTATGATTCAATCGCGCCGGCCGCGGCGCGCATACCGCACTTGATCCCCGATCCCTCGAACGCCGGGCCCGCCGAGCACGCGGCCGTCACCAGGAATTCGGCGTTGCCGATGACGATTTCCCCGTTGGTGCCGATGTCCATGAACAGGCTCACCGATTCCGCGTCGTCAATCATTGGCGTCGCCAGAAGGCCCGAGGTGATGTCGCCGCCGACGTAACTGCCCGCGCCGGGCGCGAAACTCACCGCCGCGGCGGGATTCACCGCGACGCCGACGTCGCCCGCCGCCATCACGGGAAACGAATTGGAGACGGGAACGTACGGGCTTTCGCGCAGGTTCTGCGCGGGAATGCCGAGCAGCAGGTGCATCATGGTGGTGTTGCCGGCGAACGCCACGTTAAACACGTCCGCCGCCGATACTTTCAATTCGTCACAAACCGCCGCGACGAGGCCGTTTACGGTGGAAAGCACGAGGGAGCGCATCTCATCGAGCTTCGCAGGGGTCTTGGCGTATTCTATTCTCGATATTACGTCTGCGCCGCGTCGAATCTGGGCGTTGTAGTCGGAACCGCTCGCGAGCACGGCGCCGCTCGCGAGATTTACGCAGTGAAGCGAGACCGTGGTTGTGCCGATGTCGCAGGCGATGCCTACTTCCATCGCCGCGGCCCCACCGGGACGTACGAAGACGATCTCCACTCGCCCCCCTTCCCTTCGAAGGCGCACGGTTACAAGGCCGCCGTGCTCCCGCAGGGCGGCCGGAACAAAGCGGAGCGCATCGCGCGGAATGTGCGCCCCCGAGCAATCGAAACCAGTCGTTTCCGAGAGAGTTTTACAGAGGCGCTGCAGGTCGGGTGCGTTTGCCACGGCCGACGGCTCCTCCACGCGGAGCGAGACCGTCTCGATTACGGGAGAAATTTCCTCTTTTCCGGGAAGCAGTGCCGGGTCGATTGTCGCGATGTCCTTTCCAAGCGCCATGGAGGCAGCCTCACCCGCTTCGTCGGGTACGACCGAAAATACGGCGTCGCCGACAACGGTGTATTGACACGCGCGGAGCCGCAACGGCGCCTCGCCTTGGGCGACCGCCGCGTTTTTTCCTCGTTTTCCCGCGCTGCCGCGCACCAGTTCGACGAGGCAGCCGCCGCAGGTACCCTTGCCCCCGCACTCGAGGTGAAGCCCGCTCTCACCGAGCAGCGTCGCCGCGTCGGAAATGAGGGCGCCTGAAGGAACAAGACCCGATTTATTTGAAGGAAGAAAGGTAACGGTATGTTGCATCATGCAAAAATACACGATGCGGAACGGGCCAGCCGGGGCGACCGGGGTCAACCGTAATACAGATATTTGACAACCGAAAAAAAATCGCCGTTCGCGGTGAGCCGCGACCAACCCTTTTCGGCATCCCGTTAGAATCCGGCCGCAAGGCCGGCGGACACATTCTTTCCGGTAAAACCAAGATACGGCGCCATGTGCAATCGTGCGCCGTCGAAGTCGGCCCGTTTTGACGGGGCAAGCTTGTCGACCGCCGTGCGCAACCTGCGGTGCTGCGACGCATAGCACGCGATGTTCACGACGTAGGCCGCCAGCGTCACGGCCGCGTTAAGGGAAGCGACCGGATACACGTTGTCTTGCGAATTCGAACTAAAGCTTGCCATTGTCAAGCCGGTGGTGGCAAGCGACGCGCCCCAGAGGAGCCATTCGGTCACGATGAGCCCCGTCGACCGGTCGGCATTGATTCCCCTCAGGTATCTGGCCTGTTTGAGCGTGGGAAATTTATCCAGCAGGCCGAAGAGGAACACCGCACCCATGCCGCCGCCCGTGATGCCGTATACGTAGTCGTCGTCGAAATATCCGTGTCCGCCGTACGGTGAGGCGGAGGTGTAATTGTTGGACGCCACTACCAGCGGTCCTATGGATGAAAACAGCGTCCCGAACCCGTAAAAAATCGAAGAAAACACTATCATAACGTTTCCGGCGGATTTTACCCTGTCTCTTTCCTCGCAGTCTTCTCCCACAAGAATGGAATTGCCCGGACACTCGCGGCTTTTCTGATACGTTGTTCCGGTGACCGTATGTTGCACCTCCGGAATCTCCTGATTTTGCGAACTGCCCGAAAGAGGCAGGCATTCGTGCGTTTGACCATCGCACCTGTAGTTTGCCGGGCAAGGCGGATTGCACGCCTCGACGCAGTTCCCATCCTTGCAGAAATAGCCCGTTCGGCATGGGGGAACGCATTCGTTCGACGACAACGAAACGGCCTCCTGCGGTGCATTCGCGTCCGGCGATACGGAAACCGTCCCGTTTGCGGAAGCCTCCACCGGTTTTCTCGAAATGATTCCGCTCTTGAGAATCTGAAGCTCGGATTCACCCGACTTGAGTCTGAGCGTGTTGTCATTTTCGGAAATGACCGTGCCCCTGAACGTTTGACCCCCCGAAACCGTTATTTCTTCATCGGCGACGGCGCAGAAAAGCACTGCGGAAAGAAACACAAAACACGGAAACATCCTCATGGTGCCGCTCTTTCGTTGAGGTTTGGCGAAAAAAGAGGGAGTAAAATAAATTATCAGCAACCGGCGGGCAAATCAAAACGGCGGGTGTTCAGGAACGGATTGCCGAGGAAATCATTTCAAAACGTCGGCAAAGGCATCGTGCGCCCCTTCATGCATACTGCTCACTCTCCCTGAGGCTGCTTCCCCGATTTCTCCCGGTCGGCTTTCCGCTTCTTGATTGCGTGCGCGGTCAGCACCGCGGCTCCGGCGACAACCGCCGCGACCGCGACAACGACCACGACGGCAGGCTTCACGGTCGGCTCCGGCTCGGGCGTTGAAGCGACCGTGGTATCGCACCCGCCCACGCCGACCCACGGGGTTAATGCGGACGCGGGAAGGCTACCACGCGTATAGGCGTCCGGGTACGCGCCGGTATATCGGCAATCGCTCAAGCAAAAAACGGATACGCAAAGGACTATGGCAACAAAAACAAGCACGCGCAAAGAACGGTTCATTTACAGGTTCCTGTCGATTCTTGTGTGTTGGGGCAAATAACCTATGACCGGGACTGCGGCGGTACACGAACAGTTCTTCGCTCTATTGCCACACGCATGGCTACCTACAAATTACCGAAGCAACAGCAATGTACTTAAGGGAATCGTGATGATTCGCGGGTCTTCGATACCGATCACATCGTCTGACTGCGTTACCAGCACACCAAAGGGCGCATTGTTTTTGACTTTTTCAATAAATGAGCGAAGGCCTTCCGTATCGGCATAGGGATCTATTCGTCTTCGGTATTTTACTTCCAAAGGAATTCTCTTCGCACCCGCCGTCAATACGAAATCAATCTCAGGTTCTCCGTCTCTCTCCGGAAAATGCGCCAAATCCAATCCGGAAATTGTGCTCAAAACCGCACCCGTTACGCTCTCTGCTATGTGACCGGCTATATCTACGGAATGATCCTGACTACGGAGTTCCACCGGATCGAGCGGCACCGATTCCCGCAGCCAAGAAGCGCGCAGACCATGGTCGGCAAGACAAATTTTCGGGGATCCTTTTTTCTTTTTTAACCGAATTTCCAAAGGGTTTATCAGACGCAGCAATAGCGTATCTTCAAAGAATTTTAAATAATTGTTCACTCTTTGGGAACCGACATTGGCATTGAGCGTCCGTTGCGTTTCGCGCGCCAAGAGTTGGAGACTCGGCGATTGCCCCGCATACCGGCACGCCAGTCGGAATAACTCTTCCAGCAAAGGGGCATCCCGTTTGCGTCCTCTATCTCCGACTCGAAGATCATGTTGGATGACACGCTGAATGACTGTCTCGTTTAGTTGATCGGCAATATATGCCCACGAAACATCCCTTCTATTATGAGCGAGAGGGTATCCACCGCGCTCCGAAAATTTAGAAAAAGCCAAGTCGCGTTCGGCAGCGACTTTTTTTCCGTGCGCCCTTAAAGCAAACCAGAACTCCTTTGAAGTAATCGGCTCCAGACCATTCTCTTCCCAGATTGGTAATCCCAGAGGAATATCCCAGAATTGCGCAATTTCAGTTAAAGAGAGTACCCCCGTTTCAATAGTTGTAATCCTTCCCGCAAGACTGTCGCGACCAAGCTCTATCCTTAACGCCGAACTTCCGGTGACCAAGGTATTAACGGTACTGCTATCTACAAGAAACTTCAACTGCGGAGCCCAATTTGCAAGATTTTGCACCTCGTCGAAAAACAAAAAAATGTTTTTCCTCTCATGGGCGGCTTGGTTAAGACTTTGTTGAAGAATATTTTTTTCATACCAATCAACAATCCTGAGTATCGGCTCTTTAAAATGAACCAGTTCCGGCAGTTCGTCGAATTGCATTCTGAAAATATTCCGAGGGGAGGTTCCGGAATCGAGTAAATCGCTGATGAATTGCAATTGCGCGGTCGTTTTCCCAATTTGCCGAGGCCCCCTGACAACCACTATCGGTGCAAGCTTCCGCTCTAACCTCTTCTTCATGTTTTTGACGATATGTCTTCTGGTTTGAGGCAACAACGGAAGCGGTTTTCCTTCCCACCATGGATTCAGTCGCCGAATGTTCAGTTCCAGCGAACCGCTTATTTGCACCCCGGAGAATAATTCAAGTTTATCGGTCATGCACTACCTCTTGCTACCTTCCTCATAGATTTATCGAAGCAGCCTCATCAAGGGCTGTTGCGCCCCTTCAAGCTACTCGGATTCATGGATGAATATAGATATTCGTGGCCGTATGGTCAACTTGGCGCGTAAGAGTCGCGAGGCATTTACAAGACTTGAAAGGAAGGCGCGGTTTCAGACACAGGTCTTTGCACGGTGGCTCAAGCACTCCACAACCGGCGACAACGAAAACCTGTTTGCAAAACGGATTACTTGAAGAACACATGGCCCCAATACGAAGCGACTTTCCAGTCTTTCAGCACGCAGTTTTGCACCGTGACCGCCGCGCCGGACAAGAGATCGGTCCATACACCGTCTTCGGAGAACGGAATGTCGGCGCATTGCTCGGAGTCCGAGAAATTGAGCGCGACGATAAATTTCTGCACAGCGCCGCCGTCCGCGTTTCCCCACCGATGGAAAATCATGAGCCGGCGCGCAGTGTCGATGCCGTAGCCGAATTCGTTGAACTGCGTTTTCCACGATTCCCATTTGGGCGGATAGAAATTATCCGAACGCAGCGCGGGATACGCCGTGCGAATCGCGATCAATTTCTTGTACACCGCGAACAGTTTCGAACCGATGCCGTCGTCAAGAAAGCTCCAGCGGATCGGCCGCGTTTTGACGCGCCTGCCGCTGCCCGAATCGTCTTCCGGTATCCAGTGATCCTCCGCGAATTCCTGGCCGTTTTGTATCATGGGAGCGCCGGGCGACATGAGCAACGCAATGGCGTACGGTTGCGTCACGAACCAGTTCATGGAACCCGCGTTGCAGACCTTTCCGTATTGACTGCGACTCGCACCGCTTTGCCATGCCACATGCGAATGATCGTGATTGCTCAGGTACATGGTGGAGATTTTCCCGTCGCTGAGATAGGCGTGCGAATCGAGCGATGCCATGATGCGGGAATCCATACGGTTGTTCCACAGGTAATCGAAGCAGCAGGCATACAACGAGTCGTTCCAGAAGCTCGTTGCCGCGGTATCGTTGGTCACGGCAGCCGCGCTCATGTCGATATGTTCGAGCGTCAACGAGAAGTTGGTATCGCCCGCGTGCGCCGCGATATCGGCCAGCAGGGTCGGCAAGCCGCGAGCGTCGCCGCTCACGTAGAAGTTGGTGGTGTTGTCGAAACGGATGCCGTCGACGTTGAACTCGTCCATCCAGTAAAAGCAAACGTCCCTGATGAATTCCTGCGTGCAGCCGTTATGGTAATCGAGATCCTTGAGCGAACCGAAGGTGCCGCCGAACACGCCGACATACGGAGACGCTTCGGGGTCCCGATACAGCCACCGATACGCAAACCCGCTGTACGAGGGATCGATATCCGGCCCGACATGATTGAACACGCCGTCCATGATCACGTGAATGCCGCGGGCATGGCATTGATTGATCAGGTTTCTGAGTCTCGACAATTGTTTCGTTTCGTGTCCCGCCGAGGTATCGGAAAAGTCGTTTGTATAGCGGTGCTCGACCGAGAAATACTGGTACGGCGTATACCCCCAGCTGTAGGTATCGTCGGCCCAGGCTGTCCAGGGCAAAAACAGTATGGCGTTGACGCCGAGCTCGACCAGCGTGTCGAGCTTGTCGCATACCGCGTCAAGAGCGGCGCGGCCGCCGCGGAATTCGTCGGTAAAATCGTCGATATTCAACTCATAAACGACAAGGTCGCGCAGGTGTTTGCGCGGCACGGCGATCGGATTGACCGAGGCGACGGGACTTGGCCCCACCACGAACGCGGAATTCCGCGAATCGACGCCTCCGTACCGCGAACAAGGGTCCGACACCCATCGCGACTGTCCGTCGTCGAATGTCACGAAATATTTGTACTGATAATATCCGGCGGGCAACGCCGCGGGCGTCGTATAGCTGTACACGAATCCCTTCGGATGACTCGATTTGACCATCACGTTGCGGTCGCTTTTCGTCCAATCCACGGGCTGCCCGAGCCTCGTCTGGAAATCGCCCACCACGTGGATGGACGCGATATGCGGATTGCCGTAATCCTTGATCGCTTTGTCGTTGCCGTTTGCGTGCTTGGGACATGCGGCGTATTGGGCCGGGTCTTTCGCCCGGTCGGGGAAAAACACGGAGAATTTGACCTTTGCGCTTTGCGCCGTATCATCGAGCCGCCACGCGCCGAACCGCCTGTTTGCCGGATCCATGTACATGATGTACTCCTTGGGAAAAGCGGACATTTCTTATACGCGCCCTACGTATCCGACGTCGTTGCAAGCGGAAACACAACGACGGGGAACTACCGAGTCTCCGGTATGACTTCACAAATAATATAGGTAGTCAGGGCTGTCCGGCGCAAGCGGGAACAAACTCGGGCGCATGGGTTGCGCGGCTTTATCCAAAAGCGTTGGAAAGAGGTGCCGGGATTTCGGGCAGCAGGTACGGCCAAAAACGCATACGCGTAATCAAGAAATCACCTTCGCAAACGACTCGCGAAACGGTACCCCATCTACGGAATTCCAGCTTCCGCTTTACCCGACCACACGTTGCCGTGTAACCATGCTCGGTCTTTTACGGATACATTTAACACATTGACAGTTAATATCAATAAATGTATATTATATGTCATTATGAAAAATACGCTCGATAATTACCTCCTTCTTCAAAAATGGTCGCGGGACATGAACGGCGTTTTTTCCCGGAGCGACCTGAAAAACCTGTTCGGTACCGGCAATCCGGTTCTTCTTTCACGAAGGATATCTTCGCTCATCGCGGGCGGCGCGATATCACGTTTCAAACGTGGTATATATATCGCCGGGCAGTTCAGTCTCGAAGCTCTTTCCCAGAAATTGTACCCCGAATCATACATAAGCCTCGGGAGCGCCCTTTCCCGCAAGTTGCTGATAGGTTCGGTTCCGGCCAAAACGGTGTATGCGGTCAAAACGGGCCGCAACCGCCGTTTCAACACACGATACGGGAACCTGATATACCGCGGCATCGCGAAACATCTGATTTTCGGCTGCGAGTACGAAGACGGGATACGGTACGCAACGGCCGAAAAGGCGTTTCTCGACACCCTGTATTTTTATCAAAAGGGATTCCGTTTCTCATTCAACGTATTTCAAGACATCGATCTGTCGGGGTTGAACCGTGCCGTGACGGAAGACCTGCTCGCCCGGTATAAAAACCCGAAATTCATCTCATTCGTCAAAGGAGTTCTTTCTGGCGAACATTCATGAATCCGAACGTCTGATGCTCCGGATAATCAACCTGTTCGCCGACGAGTTCGGCAACCACGCGATCCTCAAAGGCGGCATGGAGCTCAGGCTGGCCGATTGCCCGCGTTTCACCAACGATCTCGATTACGTGTTCGTGCCGTATTCTTCAAAAAAAGAAATCAAGGACCGTCTTCTTGACGCATTGAAGAGTGAGACGGATTTGTCCGTTTCGTGCGGCATCAACTCAAAATGCATACGCTGCGTCGTAGCGCGCGAGACGGTAAAGGTCCAAATCGAGGTCAACGTCTCGGCGGAAATTCCCTCCAGCCCACTGAGCACGTCGTCCCTTGCGCGCGCGGCAAATGTTCCGCCGCGTATTATCAGGGGCATGGACTTCCGCCATGCGCTTTCCCATAAACTTGCGGCATGGAACGAGCGAGGGCTCGTAAGAGATTTGTTCGACGTCTATTATATCGCCGTACATTTAATGGTCTCGCCGGACGTGGACACGCTGGTTCGCCGCCTTGGACGGGTAGAAACCGGGAGAAAAAACGCACGCGCGTCCTCCATGCCCCTTGACGAATTTATCGCCAAGATCGAGTCCGCGGCTTCGGCGTTGACCGGGGAAACGGTTGAAGATGAATTGCGCGATTACCTTGCGCCGGAAGAACTCCCGGGATTGGACAGAAAAATCGCGGGCGGGATACGGAAGGTCATTGATTTTTTACGGGAAAAATCAAAGAAAACCACCTGATCCGCACCGGAAGAGCCGACTTCCTTTCATCGTGATGAAACCCCTAATTTTATTCACCCCTTCGCAAACCTCTTTTAAACGGCTGGCATGGCTAGGATTGTTGGGCAGGCGGATTCCTTTCTTGGTGGCCCCCAAGAACGCGCGGCGGCCAGCCAGAGTTATCGCTGCGGGGGCATCAAGAAAGGATAGTTCGAAGGTCGGCGTTTTTTTCACTATCACGGAATCATTTTTTATACGCGCTATGTTACGCTTTTAGAAACCTCTTCATAAACGGCCCTAAATCCGACGCCTCCTGGGGCCCCACGAGCACCTCCCACCCGGGCATCTGTTCCTCGAGTTCTCCCGAAATGGAGGCCACGTATCCCGGTATGATGAGCTTGCGGGACGAAAACTGCTTGTCCGCGTTCTGGCCCTTGAGGAACGCGCCTATTTTCTCGCCGTTGAACTTGCGCGCCGCCCAGGCGGTGAGCACGCTCATGCCCTCCGCGTCGACGATGGCGAGCCGCACGGGGACGCCCGCGTTCTCCAGCTCCCCGCTCACGATGAAATACGTGAGGGAAAAATTGGTGGTGACGACGAGCGGCGCGTCCGGGCCCGGCTCGCCGATTTTGTAGATGCCGGCGTCCACCTGGATCGGCTTCTGCGGATCGGTGAAGATGTTCTGGCGCAGCATCAGCAGCGGGAGCAGGGCCTCCTTGTCGGACCGGTCGACGACGACTATCGACGCGTATTTGCATAGCGCGCTCGACGCGTCGGCAACCAGCTCGGCCGTTGATTGCCGTCCCGTGACGAAGTTGATGATTGGATATCCCATCTCCTTGACCGACGAAGAAACGGCGGCTTTCCTGACCACGGTGTTGCTCTGGATCATTGCGGCAGCATTGCCGGAAGGAACGTCTATGATCATGTCCCGGATGCCTTTTTCGGCAAGCCGGTGCGTAAGTTCGAACGCGGCGTCCATGGACTCCGCTTTCACGCACAAAGGGAGCTTCGCCTTCAATGAAAAATCCCCGATTTCGTCGGCGTTGTCTTTCGTGGCCGAACACAGCAGGGGCACCCGGCCGGCAACCGCCTGGGCGCATTCGACGAGGCTCTTCGGTGAATCGCTTTTCAAAATCAATCCGCCCTTGAAAACCCCGGCGGCGGCTTTCGCGGCCTTCACGAATCTTCCCGCGTCGCCGCTTGCGTTGTTGACGCACAGCATGTCAGCCCGCAGCGTCTCGCCCACCCTCACGATGCAGTAGGATTCCATGTCGGCGGCGAGCCGCCCGATGTCCCGCTCATCCAGCGTGTCGTCGCACTGGATTGCGATGGCCGTCTGGTGGACGAAGGTCTTGTCGTGCCGGAACATCACGATCTCGTTGCCCACGGCCACGGCCCGCTCCCCGGCCCCGATCTTTACAAGCCGGATGGGCGGCTCGCTTGCCGCTCCTATCACGGTTTTCGCCTCGTCGGATGCGTAGGGGCACTGTGCCAGCTCGGCGTTTTTCTGCGCGAGCTTCATGGCGAACGCCATGCACGTCGCCACCCCGCATTCCCCGCAGTTGGTCTTGGGAAGGAGCTTGAAGATGTCCATGCCTGTGAGTTTTTTTGCCACGTGCAATTCCTTTTTTTGTTTAGTCTCTGGTGGGGGCACCGCTTCGCGTTTCCCCCCGGCCTCAGCCTCCTCGGCCTTCGGCCTGCGGGGTCTTCGGCACACCCCCTCCTGCGAAGGGCCGCGCAAGGTCGCTCGATGTACGCTCGCGACGCGTCGCCCCTTCGCAACGCAACCGCGGTGGAACGCCGCTTCGCGGCAATGCATTTGAGCCCATCTCAAATATCAATCTTCCGCTCGGCTCCCCTCTCCTGACGGAGAGGGGAAGGGGGTGAGGTCAAACGATTTTTGAAATCCTGTTGTTTCCTCCTGCTCTCCCGTGGTGCCCCCGCAGCGATGTCTCTGGCTTGCCGCCGCGCTGTCAAGGGGGCTACCCTAAGAGAGGGGAGTGCCGAGAACGCCTTCGGCGGTCGAGGCCGGGGGAGATACCTCTCCCCCGGCTCTTTATTTCTTTTTCATTTTATCAATCACGCCTCTTACCGTCTTCACCGCCTCCGGATAATACATGACGAGCAGGTTCGCCCCGGCGTTTATAAGCGCCATCGCCGCGCTCACCTCCAGGTTCACTCCCCGGCCCGCCGCGTCGCCCCAGAGGGGAAATTCCTTTCCTTCCGCGTTGGCCTCCTTGCATTTCGCGGTCTCGAACCCGATGGCGCAGACAAACGGCTGCGAAAGCATGGCGTCGCCGCCGAGGCCGCCGAGCCGGATGCGTTCCATTACGGAATAGGTGTATTCGAGGCCGTAGCCGAGCGCGCCCGTCATGGGATCGATGACTATTTTGTCCGGAGCGACCCCCATGGCGGCGAGCAGGATGTTGAGCTGCTTGGCCATGTTGACGTCGATTGGCGACTGCGCGACCACGCAGTGGCCGTAGCCGAGCGCGGCCCCTGCTATGGTCTTGTAGTTGTCGGTTTCCGCCCAGTTGAGGAGCAGGTTTTCGCCGGCGAAATCGGCGGCTATTTTCTTCATCACCTCGTTTCGTTTTTCAAAATGGGACGGGCCGCTCACGATGAGAGGCACGCCCACGGCGCGAAGGACCGTCGCGACGGAGTCCGCCGCGTCCTGCGGCGAACGGTTTCCCTTGTCGGGATGGCACCCGTCGAGCCGGACTGATATCGCCTGCGCACCGAACTCCTCGACGCACCGGCGCGCCATAGAGGCGGGGTCCGCGAGCATGCCGCCGAACAGGTTTTCGAGGGCGGCTGGATACTTCTCGGGCG
>JGI20214J51650_10000273_pt1 | contig 32888 bp, 33 predicted proteins | sample WetSurMetagenome_FD_51650 | JGI IMG/M metagenome (IMG submission 51650)
TTTTACCTCTCCCGGCATATTCATACTTCACATTTAAAGGAAATTCAATACCAGTTTTCTGACTTATAAAGCTTAAGGCAGTGTAATCGACAAAGGCAGCTGCAACCATGTACCTTACGTTAGCCTGGTCCCCATAGCTTTTTATTGGTGGTAGTAATCCCTTACCACTGCCAATGAATTTGGTGAAAGAATCGGAAAAACCTTCAGGGATTGTCACAAACAGGTCTGCTTCCTTATTCTTAATCAGGTCTTTTGCCGTTGTNGTGTCAGAAATAAAATTGATTTTCAATACAGGATTTCCATTTTCTGCTTTCACCTTCAGGAATTCACCAATCAGTTCATCAACAAAGCCACCCTTTTTATCATTGTTGAGTATTGCAACGTTATAGCCTTCTGAGGCCGAATCACCTATATACATATACATCAGGTAGATAAAGAAAGGGGCAAAGACTATTGCAATGATCAGAATTTTCCAGTCCCTGATGTTCTCCTTTAAAGTCTTGATAAAGCAGGCAAGTGTTTTCATTCCCGTATACTCCTTCCTGTCAGGCTAATAAAAATATCTTCAAGGCTTTTCCTGCGCAACTGAAGACTATTTACTTTTAGGTTATGTTCCTTTATGGTCCTNAGCACATTGTCCATTGCAGCCAAAGGGTTTTTATTATTGAAAGATATCCTGGTACCTGATATGGNAATGTCTGAAATCAATTCGGGATCGAGAAAAGGTATCAGATCATGTGTAATGTCTCCTTCGATATCAGCTTCTATAAGGTCCTCATGACCAGCTGTTCTTATAATCTCATTTGCGGTTCCGGATATAAGAAGCTTACCCTTGTCAATTATACAGATCCTGTCGGAGAGCTTCTCGGCCTCTTCCATATCGTGAGTAGTAAGGACAACCGTTGTCAAATTTTTTATCGATCTGATATAATCACGAACAAGGATCCTGCTTTGCGGATCAAGGCCAGCCTGCGGTTCATCGAGGAACACTATTCCGGGTGAATGGATCAGGGCAAGAATGATATTTAGCCGTCTCTGCATACCTCCCGAAAGCTTCCTGGCAAGCCGGTCCTTATACTCATAAAGCCCCAGAGCTTCAAGAAGCGATCTCCCTCTTCTGTCAGATTCATAAGATGACAGATCATACATCCTGCCCATATATACTACCTGCTCAAGACATGTAAGATTTTCCCATAAAACAATATGTTGAGGACAGATTCCAATTGAGCTCCGGCTATCACTGCTGTCAATCGTAACACTGCCGCTATCGGCTTTCAGAAGACCGCTCATAATTTTGATGGCTGTGGTCTTCCCCGCCCCGTTTGGACCCAAAAATCCAAATATTTCTCCACGATTAATCTCAAAGGAGATGTCATTGACAGCCAGGATATCTCCATAACGTTTAACCAGGGAATCTGCTTTCAATAACGGTTTCATTCGGGCCTGCAAATATGACATGTAGTTATAAAAATAGTAAATTCATATCAAACAAAAAATAATAACTGCCTCATTGTAATATGAACTCGTACCAGTTATCTTTAAAAATATTTTATTTCGAACCTTTTCTTTGTGCCCCGTTTTTATATTTTTACAACGGATACCTGATTACATGATCTACGAGAACATTTCATTAAAGAAATTCAATTCCTTCGGCCTGAATGTCAGGGCAGATCATCTTGCCGCTTTCAAACTTGAAGAGAATGCTGTTCATTTCTTTAAGCAGCATAAGGGATCAGATAAGAACTATTTTGTTCTTGGACGGGGAAGTAATGTACTTTTTACAAGTGATTTTCATGGTACAATCATACACCCCGAGATGGACGGGATTACAATGGAGGGAAAAAAGGACAATGATATTATTGTTTCTGCTGGAGCTGGAGTGACATGGGATAAGCTTGTGGAATCGACTGTTAATAATGGACTTGGCGGACTTGAAAATCTTTCTCTTATACCAGGACTTGTGGGGGCAACACCTGTCCAGAATATTGGTGCCTACGGTGTAGAGGTAAAAGACACTATTGAAAAGGTCAGGGCAATTTCCCTCGAAGATGGTACCATCCGGGAGTTTACAAACAATGAATGCAGATTCGGTTACAGGACAAGTATTTTCAAAACAGAACTCAAAGGCAAATATCTTATCACGAAGGTATATTTCAGACTTTCGACTCATCCCAAACTCAGCCTCGAATATGGATCATTAAAGGAAGAGATAAATAAACTGGGTTCCACATCACTTGGAAACGTTCGGAAGATTGTGATCAGCACAAGACAGAGCAAGCTTCCGGATCCAGATCAGATCGGAAATGCCGGAAGTTTCTTTAAAAATCCTNTTGTAACCGTTTCCCTGGTAAATGATCTCAAAACAAAATTCCCGAAATTACCTGTATTCAGTGATCACTCGGGCGGAATGAAACTCGCTGCAGGCTGGCTGATTGAGCAGTGCGGATGGAAAGGGAAAAGGATCGGAGACGCTGCTGTACATGACAAGCAGGCACTTGTTCTTGTTAACTTCGCCAATGCCACCGGAAAAGAGCTTTTCGAACTTTCCGAGCAGGTCAGAAATTCGGTATTTGAAAAATTCGGCATTACACTCGAACGTGAGGTCGAAGTAGTCTGAGTTACCTGTAAATCCTTCTTTTATTCAGTTCTCTCTGATATTGGTTAGCATACCTGTTGTGCTCGGAAAGGGTTCTTGAAAAGTTATGGTACCCTGAAAAATCGGATTTAGCTGCAAAATAAATAAAATCATGTTTCTCAGCATTTAATACGGCATCGATACCATTAACTGACGGACATCCGATCGGACCAGGAGGCAGACCTGCATGTTTATAAGTATTATACGGTGATTCTACTTCCAGATGCTTATATAGGATACGGTTTACAGTAAAATTATTGATTGCATATTTTATTGTCGGATCTGCCTGCAATGGGATACCTCTTTTAAGCCGGTTCAGGTAAACCCCTGCAATCCGCGGCTTCTCGTCAGTTTTTAAGGCTTCTTCATCAATTATAGATGCCAGAGTTGAGACTTCAACAGGGGTTAGTCCGATCTCCTCACTTTTCTGAAGCCGTTCCCTGGTCCAGAATTTCCTGTATTCTCTGAGCATCCTGTTATATAATTTTCCTGCCCGGGTATTCCAGTAGAATTCATAAGTATCAGGTATAAAAACTGATATAACATTCTCACGCTTAAANCCATCACTGTTGTAATTTTCAGGATCTGAGAAAAAATCCATTAACTCAGTTGAATCAGCTTCAATCAGGCCGCCGATCCTGCCNGCAATATCGTTTAATGTCCTTAAATTAATGAATGTAATTCTGACAGGGGTTTGTTTCCCTCCCCTTAAAATATTTATCAACTCATTGTAACTAAGAGACCTGTCAATGACATATTTCCCGGGTTTGACCAGTTTCTGATATTTCTTTTTTTCTGCAACCCACTCGAGTATTTTTTTGTTTTTGATAATCAGGTTGGCTTCAACGGAATCCATTGCCTGCCTAAAGGTTGCATCTTCGGGAATTAATAAGGTTGCTTTGCCTCCCTCAGGAGTGATACTTACGCCAAAAAACTGGTTGTAAATAAGATATATTGATATAGTCAGGACAGACATCAGCAGAAGAATTACATATTTCAGCCAGCTTTTATGCATTGTCTTTCATATAAGTTGCAAACTTAACGATAGGGTCTTTAATTGCCAAAACTTTGGTACTGATCATTTATCCGATTTAACCCTCAGGATTGATTTATTTGAAGTATTGAGGGTATTAATTTATAATTTTACCAATTGATAAATAATATCAATTTAATTCATATGAAAATGTCAACATCTGTTTTGCTCATCCTTATTGTGATTGGTATAATTACTGGTTTCATGGCAGGAATGCTTGGAATTGGAGGTGCAATAATCATGATACCGGCTCTTGTATTCCTTCTGGGGCTTACCCAGCAATCTGCACAGGGGACAAGTCTTGCTGTCATGCTTCCCCCGGTAGGTTTAATTGCAGCTTACAATTATTACAAAGCAGGTCATGTCAACATAAAGTTTGCCTTGATTCTTGCTGCAGCATTTATTGCCGGTTCTTACTTTGGATCTAAACTGGCAATTAATATTCCCCAGCCTGTTCTGAAAAAGATTTTCGGAATTTTATTGCTCCTTGTTGCTGCAAGGATGCTTTTCTCTAAATAAAAAGGAGGCTGTCACATAAACCCTCCGTGGGCCTCTGTGTATACTCTGTGGCCTCTGTGTAAGTTCTGAAAAAAAACTATAACACAGAGTGCCACTGAGAAGTCACAGAGAGACACAGAGAAAACAGTACCTAAATTTATGCCTTTAGGGACAGCCTGCCATATACTTTAAGAATTCTATTAAAACATCAGACCAACGCTTAACAGGAAAGCATTAGGCCTGTCGTCGAGTTTGAATTTGTCGCCGGCAACATTCTCAATTTGTGTCTGATATTTTTGCAGACTACCTTCATACCTGAGGTCGACAGTAAGTCTCTTTAGAAGATCAACTCCTATACCAGCCTGATAACCAAAAGTTAAGCTGTTGTACATCGTCTTATAATCAGGGTGGTCAATAAGATCTTTTGGAGAATTGATAAGCAGACGCGCAGATGGTCCCGCGTTAAGACGCACCGGGCCAGCTTTAAACCCGAGCATGACAGGAAGGTCGAGCTGATTAAACTGTTGTTTTACAACTACAGCTGGATTATCAAGTTCTGTAACACTATACTCGTCCGTTCTTGATGCAAATATAAGCTCAGGCTGGACATAAAATCCCAACATTGAAAACCTCACAAAAGCGCCGCCATGAAAACCATAGTTAGCACCTTTTATTGCATTTACGACATATTCAGTTTCACCTGATGTAAGAGTTTTAAGATCCGTCATTTTCAGGTTAGTAGTACTCAAACCTGCCTTAAGTCCGAATTTCACCTGTGAAAACGCCGGCAGCGCTATCAATACTGAGAATACGATTAAAATAAGTTTCTTCATCATTTTAAAATTTAGTTTTTACTTGTCGATTAGATAACCAATAAACACAAAACACACAGACATCGTTTTGTTGTATAACGGACATAACGAGCAAAAAGTTTCAGGAACCCTGNGTTTTTAATTCTTCAGGGTCACATTTAAAGNCGAAAAATATGGATTATTTTATGNCTAGTTCCGCGGATATTATCTTTTTCATCCGGTTAAATTCTTCGGTATCAAACAGCCTGGTGAGAAAAATAATCTTCCCATTTCGGTCAATTATTACATTCCTGGTAACTCCTGCTTCCTTAAGGGCATAAAGACCGAAAATGTCCGAACCGGGATCTAGTGCAAGCGGATATGAGACTCCTATGTCTTTTTTGAATTTCAGCACTTTATCAACAGGCTCGTCCCTGTCAATTCCTATTACAGCAAGACCTGATTCCTTCCCAGGTTTCCATATCTCCCTTTCAATAAATGGCATCTCCTGTCTGCAGACTGAACACCAGCTTGCAGTGAATTGCAGCATAACGACCTTACCGTGAAGATCTGATAGTTTATACGACTTACCACCTGCTTCGTTAATCATAAAGTCAGGTGCCTGGTCACCTGTCTTAACAAGGTAGCCATCTTTGTAAACCACCTTATCCTGGGCATTTATGAATGAATTTAAGAGAATAGCCGAAAGAAAAGCAACAAATATTTTTTTCATACAAGATTTTCTGCAAATATAAATTTTTAACTCCTGAATCCACCTGGTGGGACTTATTATTCATTTTNCTGTAAACCGCCACTGCGGGTATGGACTAAATGTTAAATTTCATTAAGCATTTTTGACGATAAGCATCCTGAGCCAAATATTTAATTAATATTGATAAATGAATTCCAAAGTGTAATTTTAAAAATATGCATTAAATGAAAAAGTTTTTGTTTCTGACTTTCACGTCAGGTTTTCTCTTAACTACAATCTTAAACTCACAGTTATCTCCTAAAGAGAAAGGATTACAGGCAATTACAGCGGATGTAATAAAAGGGCAGCTTGAGTTTCTATCATCTGACTGGATGGAGGGAAGGGCAACAGGTGAAAAAGGTTCATACCTTGCTGCGGACTACGTTGCAAGCATGTTTAAGGTATTCGGAGCAGCTCCGGCAGGTGATGCGGGAAGTTTCGGGGGAAGAATGCAAAGGATGGCTCCCCCTTCAGGCCAGGGTGGCATGCGAGCCACTCTCCAGAAATCATATTTTCAGAATTTTACCCTGGTTGAAATCCAGCCATCTGGGGGCTCTGTTCTTTCATTAAAAAAAGGCGGCCAGGAGTTTGTTTTTGATGAGGGAGTTGATTTTTCAATTTCACGGGCGAATACAGACATTAAATTTGAGGCCCCTGTTGTTTTTGTGGGTTATGGCCTTGTTGACAAAGCCAATGGAATAGATGATTTTGCCGGTGTCGACATAAAAGGTAAGGTTATAATTCGTCTGACTGGTTTTCCCGGATATAACGATAACGCTTCGCCTATGTATAAGAAACTTATTGGCGACAATGTAAGAGCTCAGTTTGAGATGACAAGGAAGAAATCCGAAGCAATCAGTAACCTTGGCGTACTGGGTGTTATCGACCTGACAATAAACAATGATATTACAAAAAGATGGGGCGTCTACAAGTTCAATAACAATATGGCTCCCGCTGAGAATGGTCCCCGGACGAACTGGTCATCGATGAGACTCGACGGAAAAGAGATTTCAACAAGCCCTGTAACAATATCGATAACTGAAAGGGTATCTAACCTGATTATCAAGGAGGGCGGGCTTGATATTGCCAGGTATGAAAAAGAAGCAGCCGCAGGCACACTGAAATTCAAGCCCGTAGTTATCCCGGGAATGAATGCAGCATTGGCGGTAAATATTAATTCCAGGAGAATCAACGCAAGAAATGTAATTGCATACATCGAGGGAGAGAATCCTGATGAATATGTCGTTGTAGGTGCTCACATGGATCATATGGGTATGGATAACGGAAAGATCTGGAACGGAGCGGATGATAATGCTTCCGGAACAGTTGGAGTGATGACTATTGCGAAAGCGTTTGCAGCCAGCGGAGTTAAACCAAAAAGGAGCATTCTGTTCTGTGCCTGGACAGGTGAGGAAAAGGGGCTTTATGGATCTGAGTATTTTACAATGTATCCCTCAATGGGGAAGATATCTGATTACAAATTCTATATGAATTTCGACATGATAGCAAGGGACGCAGCNAATGATACGGCAAAGAATATGGCTGGCATCACTTATACCAAAGCTTATCCCAGGCTTGAAGAGATAACCAAATCAATTGCAGCCCAGTACAAACTGAATCTGAAGCTTAATATCAGAAGCCAGGAGGCACCTACCGGAGGAAGCGACTACACAGCATTCACAGAAAATAAAATCCCTGTGATAGCCTGGATGGCAGCGATGCATCCCGACTATCATCAGCCTTCAGATGAGGTCAGTCTCGTCAACTGGAACAAGATGCTTGAAATAATAAAGCTGGGATACCTGCAATTGTGGGAGGCGGCAAACGGTGAAATAAAATAGCGGGATAACTGATGAGAGAAAAGTTTACCGTATTTTGTTCATTACTTTTAGTGGCCACATCAACGATCGGTCAGACCGGTGAGGAAAGCTTTACCAGATCGCTGAATAATATAAATCAATCTGCGCTTAAAGCCCAGTTAGGATTTCTGGCGTCTGACCAGACAGAAGGCAGGGAAGCCGGGGAAAAGGGTGAATATCTGGCTGCAGCCTACATTGCCAGCCTACTTCAGTTATACGGAGTTAATCCGGGCGGAGATTTTTCAAGGGAAAGGAATTCCTCAATTGATGCTGGCAGTGGCGTAAGGACCTATTTCCAGAATTTCTTTCTTATTAAAAATGCCCCCGGTGATGATCAGATTATGAAAGTCAGGGTAACAGACGGAAAAACAGTCAGAACCATAAGCTTTACCAGGAATATCGATTTTTCGACAGAATCTGTGGACCAGGACATTGAGATTGAAGCACCGGTTGTTTTTGCCGGATACGGATTCAAGAATGAAAAACTAACTTATGACGACTTCAGCAAGCTTGATCTGAAGGGGAAGTTTTTACTGCGGATTTCCGGAGTTCCAGGGTTTGCAAAAACGCAGCTTTCTGCAGCGGAATTGGCAGCATCTTCGAGAGAGACCGAGATCAACGCAAAAAAAATGGGGGCGGCAGGAATAATCGAGTTTGACCCTAATTCAACTGTTACAGGATTTCAGCCAGTAAAGGAATTCCAGAACATGTCACCATCAGAAGAGAATCCTGCTTATGGACGACCCTGGCCCGACTACTCATTACCTGGTAAAAAGAGTCAGGATAATTTCCTGAAAATTCACATTTCTGCAAAGAGTGCGAACGAAATCTTTCAAGGGACTGGTTTTGTGACAGAGGAATTTATTAAGAAGTCTGAATCAAATAATATAAGGTCTTTTCCTGATTTAAAAGACCGGACTATTTATCTTAAAACAACAGTTAAGAAAGAGACAGTTGGGGTAAGGAACGTGATAGGTATGATTCCAGGGAAGAATCCGGATAAGATCATAGTTCTTGGAGCCCATTATGACCACCTCGGAAAAGCAAATGGATTCATCTGGAACGGTGCGGATGATAATGGTTCCGGAACCGTTGGTGTAATGACGATCGCAAAAGCCATTATGGAAACCGGAATAAAACCAGAAAAGACAATAATAATAGCATTATGGACCGCTGAGGAGGAAGGATTACTAGGTTCAAGATACTTTGTTGATAATCTGACATATCCTTTGAAAGACATTATTCTGAATGTAAATTTTGATATGATCTCAAGGTATGTGTCGGAGAGTGAACCAAAAAAAGTAACAATGGTCTATACCGAATCATTCCCCGGATTCAGAACAATCACCGAGAAGAATATTCAAAAATATGGTATCGACCTGATCGTGGATTTCCAGCCTTCAAAGGATCCTCCCGGCGGAAGTGATCACAGGTCTTTTGTTGCTAAAGGTATTCCGGTGATGCGATTTAAGCCTGGTCACAGGGAACAATATCACACTCCGGCCGATGAAATCTCAACTTTAAACTGGGATATAATGGAAAAGATCGTTAAGATCAGCTTTGCAAATATATGGCAGCTTGCCAACAGTGAATGGTGATTTTTTCTTAAATTGGCAACTTAAATCTGAATATTATGAAAATACTGAAAAGTTTTGCCCTGATAACCATTATGCTTGGTGCTTTTGCTTCCCTGAACGGGCAGCAGGTTAAAACTGATAACAAACTTCATATAATTATTATCGGTGCACATCCCGACGATCCTGATGAGGTCGGAGGTACGGCATATAAATGGGCGAAAGCAGGTCATGATGTTCTGATGGTTTCACTTACAAACGGTGATGCCGGACATCAGACTTTGAGCTCAGAGGAGCTTGCAAAGGTAAGACGGGAGGAAGCCAGAAAGGCAGGTGAGGTGATCGGTGTAAAGTACATTACCCTTGATAATCACGACGGGCAGCTTATGCCGACCTATGAAAACAGATTACAGGTAATAAAGCTCATCCGTGAACAGAAAGCAGATATAGTAATTTTCCCGCGTCCGTATGATTATCATCCTGATCACCGGTATACCGGCCAACTTGTTCTGGATGCAGCATATATGGTAACGGTCCCGAAAATACTTCCTGAAGTTCCGTTCCTTGAAAAGAATCCTGTTTTTCTGTACACTTATGACCAGTTCGTTCACCCCGAAGCTTTCAAACCTGATGTTGTTATTGACATTGATGATGTAATTGAAAAAAAGATTGACATGTACCATCAGCATACTTCTCAGATGTACGAGTGGCTCCCATTCAACAGGGGAGAGCTTGATCAGGTTCCGGCCACAGAAAAAGAGAGAAGGGCATGGCTTGGAAAGATCTGGGGTTCCAGGTCAAATGCAGCACCTTTCAGGAATGAACTTATTAAACATTACGGAAAGGAAAAAGGATCAAAGATAAAGTACTGTGAACCTTTCCAGGATTCAGGATATGGAACGCGCCTGACTGAAAAGAATATCAAATTCTATTTCCCTTTTTATTGATATTCTATATACTGGCTGTTCTGTTTTAGCTCAATAAAGTCATTCCCGGTTTCCCTGTAACCATATTCGAAACAGTAATGGTATTTGGTGCCATCAGAAGTTTCGATAACATGAGTGAAGAAGCTGAAGTTATATCCCAGGGCAAACAGGGCATCCTTATGGATACTTCGTCGGCCTTCATCAAAGAGATCCGCAAGTATACGCCTGTTTTTCCTGAGTAACCCGTGAACATTCCGTACGAAATTGTTTGAGTCACGGTTCAGCCTGTTGTTGTAATTGTTTCTGCACTGGTCAGTGCAGAATTTCTTATCGGTGCGACCACGAATGGTGTCGCCACAATCGAGACATTTCTTTTCCACAGCACTAACGTTTTGATAAAGATAATAAAAAACGTTTTCAAATGACTTCAAACGACAATAAATGATTTCTAATCAGGTATAAGCGCTTAAGAACCGATTCATTTTTTATGGTTGGCTTATGTTTGCATCAGATAAGTAAATATGTCAAACTAAAATCTTAAAGTCATGAGCAATCTAAGAAACAGGGTTCTGCTGATTGGTAATCTCGGTCAGGATCCCGAAATCAAGAATCTCGAAAACGGAAAGAAGGTAGTACATTTCACTATCGCAACTAACGATTCTTTCAAAAGCAGTGATGGTCAGAAAGTCGAAGAGACAACCTGGCACAATATTGTCGCCTGGAACGGCCTCGCTGAAACAGCCGCCAAATACCTGAAGAAAGGCAAAGAAGTCGCTATTGACGGACGGCTTGTATACAGGAGCTACGAGGACAAGAAGGGTGTCACTAAGAACATAACCGAGATAGTTATGAATGAGATGCTTCTGCTCAGGTCATCACAAAAAAACGGTGAGGCAAAGGAAGAATAGCAACATTATACTCGCTGCATTTCCTGGAAAAGGGGCTGCACTTTCCGGCAGCCTCTTTTTTTTCCTGAGAAAACCTATTTGGTCTTCACGGGAATTATTGCCGAGGCAGTCCAGTTTCTAAAGAATCCAAGGACCTTCTGCTGGTTATAGCCTTTTCCTTCTTCCAACAGGGCACTGTCCTGTATGTGAAGAACTTTACCATTGCCATCCACTATAATAAAAACAGGAAATCCAAATCTCACAGGATTACCAAGATATGAATTGGCCGCTTCATTCTTGTTTTCCGGGCTGTAATTCAGCTTTACAGGGATGAAACTGGTGTTTATTACTTTCGTTATAGATGTATCGGCTTTACAAAACGCATCAAATTTTATACACCATGAACACCAGTTTCCGCCATACTGGATTAATACATGCTTACCCTGAGATTTAGCTTTGGAGACTGCCTCTTTTATCTGTTTCAGACCGTCAAGGGAAGGATCGTATAACTTAACCTTGTCCTGGGAAAACAGGTTGATTGCAAGGCTGAAAAAGATCAGAACCAGACCTGTTTTATTAATTAGTGTTTTCATTATCAGTTATATGTAGTAATTATATTAAAAATCAGTTAGTTCAACATTTGTCCTGTAGTCACCAAGGAGATGTTCTGAAAAATAATACCACATCATCCTGTCAAAATAAGCCGTAGCATTTCCGAATCCATGCCTCTGACCGGGGAGCATCATAAAGTCGAAACGTTTGTTGGCTTTTACAAGTGCATCAACCACCCTGAGGGAATTTCCGGGGTGAACATTATTATCGATATCTCCATGTACCAGGAGAAGATGTCCCTTCAGATTTTTCGCAAGATCCTGGTTCTTTGCTATTTCGGCTTTAAACGTTTTTTCGGTCTCCTTCTTTTTAACCAGGGTGATGGTGTCGTTTTTTAAGTTCTTGCTTAAAGTATCTTTTTTTGTTTCAACCTTTTGTTTGGCTTTCTTTTCCACCTCTGATACCCCGTCATGGGTTTCACCCCACCACTGATTATAAATATTGTTGTCGTGGTTACCTGCCGAAGATACTGCCACGTCATAAAAATCGGGATATGAAAGGATTGCGGCTGTGGACATGAATCCGCCTCCCGAATGGCCATAGATGCCGACCCTCTCGATATCGATGAACCTGTATTTCTCTGATAACTGTTCTAAGCCGTACTTGTCGTCAGCAAGAGCATAATCTCGCAGATTGTCATAACCATAGGTATGGTAATAATTGTTCCTCTGAGGACTTCCTCCCCGGTGTCCAAAATTAACGACTACGAAACCAAGTTGTGCCAGGGCAATATTTTTACCTCCGGTCACAGTGAACTGATAAGGTACTGATTCAGTCTGCGGACCTGGATATACATAGGAGATTACCGGATATTTTCTAGTGGAATCAAAATTAAATGGTTTATACATGACCCCGTAAAGATCTGTTACTCCGTCTTTTGCTTTAACCTTAATAGTTTCGGGCATTTTCCATCCCATCTGGTAAAGCTGGGTGAGATCTGCTTTTTCAAGTTTAATGATAACATTCCCGTTATTATCCCGGAGAACAGCTTCAGGCTCCTTATCAACAGTGGAAAATGTATCTACGAAGTATTTACAAGATTTTGACATTGATAGTGAGTGATTTGCAGGTTCTTTGGTAATAAGCGTCATCCCCGGCCTATCGAGAAAAGTTTTATACTTCATGCTGTAGTATGGATGAACTCCCTCTTCCTTCCCGAAAGCTTCAAAGTAGAGAACTCTGCCAAGGGTGTCAATCTGATTTATCCTTCCTGTAACAAAATAGCCATCAGTGATCTGTCTTTTCAGTTTACCGGTGCTGTCATATAGGTAGAGCTGACCCCAGCCGGTTTTCTCTGACCACCAGATAATATCATTACCCTCATTCAGCACCGATAGTCTTGAATACTCATTATTAAAATAGGGCCATGCCTCTTCGCTGAAAAGGACCGAAACTGCCCCGGTTTCGGCATCGACCGAACAAACATCAAGATTTTTAAGAGGCCTGTCTTTGCGAATGAGGATCAGTTTTTTTGCCTCTTCCTGAGATGACCAGGCTACATCAATTGTCTGATCCTTCCATTTAGTAAGGTCAACGTTTACACGGTTCTTCGAGGCAACGTCAAATATTATAAGTTCAGATTGGGGAACGAACTCCTCACCCGGCATAGAGTATCTGTATGTCTCAAGCTTCGGTCGCGGCTGGGCAAGAACATCAATCACGAAAAGATCCTTCACCTTACGTTCATCCTGCCGGATGACATACAATTTCTTTTCATTTTTAAACCATTCGACATTTGCCCTTGCTTTCTTATTCTTTACCGTATCTTCCGAATTGCCGTAACCAGCAAAACTATAGTATCTCTCCCCATCAGTTGTTAGCTGTATTTCAACACTGTCCTTGTCCTTTGTTTTCATAAGGTACAGGTTATGGTTTTTTGCATATGTTATCCAGGTGCTGTCGGGTGAATAGGAAGCCCAGGAGGGCTTCTTATCTTTCCTGATTGTGTCTTTTATGACAAGCTTGCGATTAGTCATGTCATAAAGGAATTTTATTGAATCGACCTTAAAAGTGAACCTGGAAGTGCTTTTCTTTTCAAATTTAAGTTCTGCCAATGGAAGATCAAGTTCATTATAGGGATGACGAGTGAGCTTTTTCAGCTCCGAAGCCATGAACCTGCTGTCGAACATAAGCTGTTTTATTCTTGAAGCGGCATTTACAAAGTAATAGTTCTTGCCGGCAGATGTTTTGAAGGAATACCAGAAAAGATCAGATTCTTCAATCCAGGTAGGATTAACAGAGAGGTCCCCATAACGGGATGTAAGATTATCACCCCTGAATTTTTCAGCTGCTTTGAAATCAGCTTTTTGTGAATACATGGCATTAAATATCAGGACAATAAACACAAATAGGACAGTTCGTTTCATAGAGAAAAAGTTATTAATATATTAGGGAATAAGAGAATCTTTGTACAGGAAATACGCAATTTCAATCATAAGAATAATAGAAAAAACAAGAAAAAAATCTGACATAAATATATAAATTATACATTTGCCCATCACACATTATCATTCTGTTGTCCCGGCAAAAAAATGAAAAAAATCCTTTCTGTAACAATTTTCCTGTTTCTGGGATGGCAGATACTTTATAATCAAACTATTAATTCGGCAGGGCATCCCACGACTGAAATATTTACCGATTTCCATCTTAATCTTAATGACACTTCAAAAACTACGGGTTTTGGACTTAACAGGGCCTATCTCGGTTACAATTTCACACCTGATGATCACTTTTCCGGATCTGTCATAATTAATGCAGGAAATCCGGAAGATCTTGCTCCCGGGTCAATACCAAAAAGATACACATACATTAGGGAAGCATCTTTAACCTATTCAAATGATAAGCTGAAGATCGCATTCGGTATAACTGGTACCAGGTTGTTTGAATTTCAGCAGAGATTCTGGGGGAAAAGATATGTAGCAAATACTTATCAGTCGCTTAACGGTTATGGATTTGTTGCCGACCTTGGAATTGTAATTGATTATCAGATCAGCGATATACTAAAAGCTGATTTTACTTTAATGAATGGTGAAGGATACAATAATTGCCAACTGGACAACAGTCTCAGGTCTTCAGCGGGATTGACGTTGACTCCAGATAATGGATTGGCATTCAGGATTTACGGTGATCTCACCAGGGATAATGGTTTATGGCAGCCAATGTTTTTGGGATTTGCCGGATTTAAAAACGAAAAGGTCACAATAGGAGGAGAAATAACATATAAGTCGAACCTCGATCTGAACCAGGGTCATAATGCCTGGGGCATTTCAGGTACCGGATCAGTCAGCCTTGCCGAAAAAACCGAAGTTTTTGCCAGATATGATTTTTCGAAGTCGGCTCTTGCCCGGGGAGATATTCAAAGGTGGAATCATTTCAGGGATGGCGACTTCCTGGTGTTAGGCATCCAGTATACTTTTAACAAATTTGTAAAAATCGCGCTCGATTACCAGGGTATTTATCCAGATGATCCGACTGTGTCACGATCGGAGCAGATTTTTATCAATGCTTTGTTTAAATTCTGAATCACCAAGACTTAAAAATTATTATTTGATTTTCAGGCATTGCGGCCTGCAATTAGAGCTTTTAGATTTACTGCCACTATGTCCTCCCCTTTCTTTTGAAATTGCTTCCTTACAGCATTCTGGAGACTTGAAAATGGAAGGTCAAGGTGAGGAGAGGCCGCTCCAAGAATGACCATATTTCCCGATCTTGCCGAACCTGACTCCTTTGCAATTCTATCTGCATCAATGATTCTATGATTCCTGACTTTCCTGACCTCCTTCAAAATCTCTTCAATCGGCGGATAATCGGTGATATTGATAAACGGGGTGGAATTTGTCACAAGCCATCCAGATTTTGAAAGCCATGGAAGATACCTAAGCGATTCCATAGGTTCCACGGAAATAATGAGGTCAGCTTTTCCATAAGGAATAAGATCGGAGTATATCGGTTTGTCGGAAAGCCTGAGATGAGACTGGACATCACCGCCTCTCTGACTCATTCCGTGAACCTCAGACTGTTTCAGAAAAAGCTTATTTTCAATTGCAGCAAGTCCTATAATTGCAGCGATTGAAAGGATACCCTGCCCTCCCACTCCGGCTAAAACTATATCGCTTTTCATAATTCTATTCTTTGATTTTGTTTTCTGATGACATCTCTTTTCTGTGCCGTGAGGCAGTCTGGATGCACTCCCTGGCCGAAATTATTACAGAAACTCCCCTGAAACCAAATTCCTCCTGCAAAATCCTCACGTTATCATCATGATTTTTCCGCAGCGGAATAATAGTTCTTATATGCTCAGATGCAACTCCAAGACCCTCGCAAATCTTTGCCAGTCGACCGGTTGCATGCGATTTCTGACCTCCGGTCATACCGGTTGTTGAATTATCAGTAATAATAATTGTAACTGGTGAGCTTTTCACCACAGCATCAAGAAGGCCGGTCATTCCCGAATGAGTGAAGGTTGAATCTCCAATTACAGCAACTGAAGGAGTCAGACCTGCATCTGCTGCACCAATTGCCATTGTAACCGAAGCTCCCATATCCACACATGAATTAATTATGCTGTACGGCGGAAGAGCTGCAAGAGTATAACAGCCAATATCAGAGAATACACCATCGATTTTANATGGCTTAAGAGCATCGATAACAGCGTTAAATGTATCTGAATGTCCGCATCCATTNCAAAANGATGGAGGCCTTGTTTTGACAACATCAGGAACTACTGGAAATGGATCGGAAATTATTCCGACAGCTTTAGCAACAATTGAAGGGTTCAGTTCTCCTTCACGAGGCACAGCTCCATCAAGACGACCACTTATTTTAAGGTTATTGTCAAGTATTCCCCTTAAACCTTCTTCCACAACAGGGTATCCCTCTTCAAGAATAAGAACCTCTTCGCATCTTTCGGTCAGATCCTTTATAATATCTTTTGAAAACGGGTACGTTGTTATTTTGAGAACAGGGAAATCAGGTCCGCTTCCTGGAAAATTCTCCATAAGGTAATTATGTGCAATTCCGCATGTAATGACTCCGAGCTTTCTGTTGCTGCCATCCCTGAAAACATTATATTTTGATAACCTGTTTTCATATTTTAAGGATTCATAAGAGGCTAAGAGGGCTTTATATTTTCTTCTCGCGATTGCAGGAAGAAGGACAAACTGCCGGAGGTCGGACGGAAGATGAAATGGCTTTTCCGGCTCTGAAACCTTTCGTTCAACTGCTGCCCGTGAATGGGCCAGACGTGTTGTGATTCTGAACAGAACGGGTATTCTGTACTTTTCAGATAGTTCAAAAGCATCAAAAACCATATCGTAAGCCTCCTGCTGGTCAGATGGTTCAAAAACCGGAACAAATGAAAATTTCCCATAGAATCTGGAATCCTGCTCATTCTGTGATGAATGCATTGAGGGATCATCGGCCGCAACAACTATCAGTCCACCATTAACACCTGTAACGGCCGAATTTATGAAAGGGTCGGCTGCAACATTAAGTCCGACATGCTTCATTGCAGCCATTGCNCTTTTACCGGCATACGACATTCCAAGGGCAGTTTCGAGTGCAGTTTTTTCATTAGCCGACCATTCCCTTTGAATGCCCCTTTTAGCTGCTTCAGNAGAGGATTGTATATATTCCATGATTTCTGTGGAAGGCGTACCAGGATAGGCATACATCCCGCTTAACCCCGCATCAATCGCTCCTAAAGCAATAGCTTCATCTCCTAAAAGCATAAGTTTTTGCATAGACCTTAAAACAATTATTTCAAACGGCACAAAATTACCTGATTAAGTCCAGATTTGAAATTTATTTAAAAATAAGTTAAAAGTTTTATCGTTCCGTTCAATAATGCTTATTTTGCAGACTCGTTACGTTAACTGGGTTTGAATATTACAAAAATCAGATTGATCAGATCTCTTTATACTTTCATAATCTTCTTACTGCCACTCTGTTTATTGACTGGTCAGAATCAGGAAAAAGAAAGATTTTTCCAGGTAACCGGAATTATTACTGATGAGCAAAACAATGCTCTTCCAAATGTAGGTGTTATATCACTAAAGCTTAGAAGAGGTACTTTGAGTGAAAGAACAGGAATTTACAGCATAACAAGTACCCCCGGAGACACAATATTTTACAGGGCTCTTGGTTTTAAGAGGAANCTTATTATTCTCCCTGAGGATTTTGAGGGACGAAATTTTAACCTCGATATTTCACTCAGTTTGGATACTATACCAATAGAAAACGTTGTGATTATGCCATGGAAGAGCTACAGCGATTTTATAAAGGATATGTCAAAGCCAGCACCTTTAGGGACAGAAATTGAAAACATGAACAGGAACATCGCTTCAATAGCAGAGGCTGTTGCAAACACCAAAGGTTACAAAATAACNCCCGAGGCAGCTTATCACAACGCAATGGAACAGAATTTCAGGATGACATCCACCAACCACCAGTATCCTGTCAATAATNTGCTTAATCCGTTTGCCTGGGCAAAATTTATTAACGGGCTAAAGAACGGGCTGTTTAAAAATCAGGACTCTGATAAGTCTTCCAGGGTAAAAGCAAAGAAACAGAAAAAGAAAAAATCGTGAAAAGGTTTGAAGGTAAGATAGTTGGCATTCTTGGAACTGTTATTGTCCACCTGATAGCTGGTATAATATTCATGTCTTTTCAGCTGCAATCTCTCAGAACTAAGGAAAAAAAGATAGAAAAATTTGAAATTGAGTTTGCGGCATTTGAAGAAAAGAAAAACGTTGTCAAACAGGTTGAACTGCCACCTACATCGGTCGAAAATATTCTTCACGACGATGCTGAAATGCTCAATATAGCCCGCAATCTTTCAAGCAAGAGCGAAGTAAAGATTGATCGTGACGATTATATCGATAAAGTTAAGGATGAACTGATTAAGAGCGGAAAACTCGGCACCGATAATTACCTTGACGCCCGGAAAGGAAACTACCAGGCAACTGAGGACGACCAGCTTTCTCTTGATGAGCAGGAGAAGAAAGAGGAAAAAGAAGAGAAGGCAACTGATTCACAAAAAATGGCTGCCAACTTTCAGGGACCTACCAGGATCTACTATGACCTGCAAGGGCGAAACCATACATACCTGCCGATACCTATTTACAAATGCGAGGGTTCAGGCAAGGTCGTACTGATAATAGATGTAAATCAGATGGGTAATGTTGAAAATGCCACTGTGGCTGAGGAGCTGAGCACTGCAAAAGATGAATGTCTGATGGAAACAGCCATTGGTGCAGCACTTGCTTCAAGGTTCGAAAGCGATATGAATGCACCAAAAATCCAGAAAGGGACTCTTACATATATTTTTGTTGCGCAGTAGGAAGGCGTAACGGTTTAAGGNCGTTAAGGCTTAAAGGCTTTTTAGAAAGGTAAGGAACTGCCTGCCCGGTCAAAGGGTTGAATGACTTCAGGGGAATTTCTGTTTGCTGTTTTGCTGTTCACCAGATTACTGACAGTGTGTGCCTTAAGTATCTCTGACGGACAAGGTCNGAGCATCTTAAGGGCTTCATCGGCCGTAGTATCCTGGCTTATCCATTTTTTTTCATTGAGCCTGTCAAGAATAACCGGCATTCTCTTCTTTGAGTTATGGATGACAACCATCAGGTCATTTGCATCAGTTGTCACGACAGAGAACGTATTTAATAATTCACCTGTACTTGTCTCAACCCATTGATCATACACTCCTGCCAGCGAAAATATTTCTTCATTACCATGATAGATATACCATGGAATCTTTTCATTACCAATATGCTGCCATTCAAAAAACCCCTTGACAGGTATAATACACCTTTTTGATTTAAAAGATTTTGAGAATGAAGGTTTTGAGTTTACGCTCTCTGCCCTCGCATTGAAAGTCTTATACCTTATTTCATTTGCATCTTCAGAATTCCTTGTCCAGGATGGGATAAGACCCCAGCGCAAAAGCTGGACCATTCCTGGGTAACCAGAACATATTGCTGGAAGTTCAGGGAGACCAAATGCGTGGTAATAATAACTTGGCTGGTATCTGTCGCGATCAGGGAAAGATACGCCGTACCTGTTTTCAAGTTCATCTTTGACCAGATTCACATTAACAGTAAAACACATGACTGTTTCAGCTTAAACCTGATAATTCAAGTCGTATGGGCATGGGTAAGGAATTCTCGAAAAGGTCATGGTCCGGCCATTCCTCAACCTTCAAAAGCACTTTTGCCATCATCCTGTTGATGTAGGAATGAATTTCAGGACCATTCCAGGCACTTGTATTCAGAAGTACAACCCATGATATTCCGTCAGGTTGCCTTTTCATCATGCCTGCTGTACCTGCAAATGATCCTGTTCGGATCCATGTTCCGTCAATATATGCTGTCTTCCATCCCACAGGGGCGAATTTATTATTAATATCTGTCATGAAATTAATGCTCTCCTGACAAAGCAGGTCCTCGTTGTAGTTTAAACCATCGACAGCCAGAAGAAGACGCATGAGGTCAGGAGCTGTGGCAAGCCAGGAACCAGCTGCGCCGAGGGTTTCAATATCATTTCCTCCGTATCTCACCGGAACCATTTCGCCTGTACCATAAATTGAAGGTCTCATTGGCATTCCTGAGGGCTCATAATAAGTTACCTCGAACGGTGCTTTCTGATCGGGCAGGTTTCTTGCCTGCATCATATCATAAATGCCCAATGGTTCAAAAATAGCTGTCCGGCAATATTCATTATAAGGCAATCCGGATATTTTCTCAACCACAAGCCCCAGGATACTGTACCCCAGATTCGAATAGGAGCGGCCCGTTCCGGGAGTAAAATGAAGCTTTTTGGTAAGGGCAAATCTGATTATTGTTTTTGTATCAACCGGCATCGTTGTTTTCATCTGGCTTGCAACTACCTGAGGCATGAACATNTGATCTCCATAACGCTGCGACCAACCCCCTTCATGACTTAACAGATGTGCTACTGTAATATTGAAGACCCTCTTATCTTTCGGGTAACTGTAGCATGAGTCGTTAAGTATCCCTTCAGGTCCAAATACCTTATCCTCAAGAGATAATTTTCCTTCTTCCTGAAGTTTCATAATTGCAACTGCTGTAACGAGTTTTGAAATACTTGCAATCCTGAATTTGCTGTACGGCTGGATTTCAATCCGGGCGGCAGTATCAGCATACCCGAATCCCCTTGCATAAACAAGCTTGCCGTCTTTTGCGATTGCGATTGAAGCACCCTCGATAGTCCATTTCTTCATGAATGAACCTACTATGTTTAAGCACTCATCAAATTCAGAACCTGAAGAATCGGAGTTTGTCAGCCGTACGCTCCCGGGAACCATTCTATCGGGGAATCCTTCAGATCTGTTAACAGCTCCGGGNTTATACCTCACTATTAACAAAAGGAGTATTACTAATGCTATTTTTTTTGATCTGATCAAAATTTCAGTTTTTTCCGCGATAAAAATAAAAAGTTTTCTCATTAGGCCAGCAGTTCCAACAAAATATTTACATTTCTTAACTAACAGTTTATTCAAATATTGTTTTTTTGTATTGAAATATTGAACTACCTAAGACCAAAAAGCTAACTTTGTGAACATGTTGTCAACACGATTCTTTTTACTTATTATATTTTTTCTTTTATCGGCCTGCTTTTCAAATGGAAGTTTACACTGTCAGGAAATAACGGTTCCTGACACATCAGATTATATCCAAAACAACATTGAAGGTGCTCTCGAGAATAACCTTATGATTGCAGCATCCAGAGGTTTAGACAGTGAAATTGAAAGGCTTATCTATAAAGGAGCAGATATCGATGGAGAATCATATGAGGGTGCCACCCCCCTGGTTTTTGCTGTTGCAAATAACCAGCTCAGTTCGGTGAAAGTCCTTCTGTCCCACCGTCCAAATACTGATAAAATAACGTCTTCAGGTGAGACTCCCCTTATCATTTCCGTTAAAAACCAGAATCTTAAAATAGCAGAATCTCTGCTGAGGGGCGGCGCTAACATTGATCTTGGAGACAGAAACGGGGCTTCTGCGCTCCATTACGCTGCTTTGACAGGCAACTTTGAAATGGCTGATTTGCTCCTGTACTATGACGCCGATTGCAATAATAAAGCCATCGACGGCACCACACCTCTGATGGCTTCTATACTGGCGGGTTATCAGAACATCACAGATCTTCTCTTTCAGAACGGAGCGAACCTTGAAGCAAGGGACAATGACGGGTTTACGCCGCTTCTTATTGCCTCTCAGATTGGTGATACTATGGTTATGAGATTACTCATTAAGGAAGGTGTTGATTTGTATGAAAAGAATAACTTAAACTATAATGCTCTTGCCCTGGCAATTGAATCAAACAATATACCCGCGGTGGAGTTGCTGCTTGAAAAGGGTGACAAATGGACAACTCCTGACATAGAAGGAGCAAATCCATATACGGTGGCCTCTGCATTCGGGAGGAAAGATATTATCGAAATGCTGGAAAANAAAAATATACCGGGAAGACAAGGGTTGAGAATTGACGGAATTTCAATAACAGCATCTACAAAATTTAATATCAGGGAATATTTCACAGGTTTATCACTATCATTCGAGGAACCGCTGATAAACGGGGGTTTTTTTGCAGGATTTGATCTGAAACCAATTTATTCGAAAGTTCTTGTTAAAAGCGGGGAAAATACTTTTTATCAATATTTTGATAAAAGTTCAATAGTGTATGCGGGTCTGTTTAAGGATTTCACATTGTCAGAAAAGGCAGGAGGTCAAAAGTTTAGTGTATCAACATCTTTATCAGCTGGTTATAAATTTGGCGGTGAATTCAAGGGAACCAATATGTCACCTGAAAACAAGTTGAGGATAATACCGTCTGCCGGATTAAAATTTGAGCGGAATCACCTCGCTATCAGAACAGACCTTGAATATATGAATTCGGGATTTTACCGTATCGGTCCATTATGGTTAAGAATAGGTATTTCTTACAACTATTTTTTAAGCAGAGTAAGATCTCAGGTGAAAACAATCAAATGGAACTGATTATGAATGCAATTTTGAAATTCCTCATATTTACTTTTCTCATTTTCTGCTTCTCATGTGAAGATACCACTTGTTATACATGTGAGGAAAACGGATGGCTGATAAATTGCCAGGAATGCATTTCAGAATTACCCATGGAAGCCACTCTGAAAATATCCCTTTCGGGTATTGAAGCTCCNGTGCTTATAACAGTATATGAGGGAGAGCTGGAGGATTCTGTAGAATATAAATCTGCACTATCAGGAGGTACTGTGTACAACTTTCAGGTTAAAATGAATAAGAAATACACAGTAACAGCTGAATATCAGATAGATGGNAAGATTTATATTGCGGTTGACACTGCTACTCCGCGGGTAAAATACACAAAGGATCAGTGTGAGGAGCCCTGTTATTTTGTTTATGACAGGAAGATTGATCTGCGGTTAAAATATACTGCAAACTGAATATATTACGAGGCAATTTACGTTAGGCTTTCCCTTCATATTTAAACAGCGGTAATCNGGCTGCAGCTTTTTCTTTTAAGCTGATTATCTCTGTCTTATTAAGAGGCTTAAGATCATTTCTTAAATTCAATGCAATCTTAAAAAGTTCAGATTCACCNGGAGTCACTGCTGCCGTCACCGGATGTGACAATGTAAACCTTAATCCCTGACGGATATCCTGGGGTGTTGTCAGCGGCTCATACCAGCACTTTGAATATTTCGACCGGTCAGCGTCTTTTGCCCATGGGCCTTTTGCCATAGCCTTGAGAGCAAGAATACCTATTTTTTTCTCCTGTGCCCTGGCCAGTACCTGTGGTCCAAAATTGCCTGCATACCATGTNGCATAGTTAAACGGGAATAATATGGTATCGAAATCAAAGCGATCCATAAGAGCCATCGCTGCTTCAACCGAATGAGCCGAAAAGCCAATGAATCTTATCTTTCCTTCTTTTCTTGCTTCCGTAAATGTTTCCATTGCCCCGTCCGGACCAAGTATCTTGTCGACATCTTCAAGAGTTGTTACAGCATGATGCTGATAAAGATCAAAATGATCAGTCCTGAGATTTTTAAGGGATTGCTCAAGTTCGGTTCGTGCTCCAGCTCTTGACCTTTGTCCTGTCTTGCAGGCCAGAAAAACATTCTTACGGTAAGGTTCAAGTGCCGGTCCGAGCTTGATTTCTGCATCTCCGTATGAAGGAGCGACATCAAAATAGTTGATTCCGGCATCGATGGCAAGCTTAACGTCCGCAGCCGCTTCCTGCGGAGTAGCGTCTTTAACTATAATTCCACCGAATCCGATAACTGAGAGCATTTCGCCCGTACGTCCGAGAGATCTTTTTTCAATCTTTCCCGGCATTTTCTTACGGGTAACAGTACTCAGATCAGCCGGGAACAGGCTCATAACCGGTACTGCCAAGGATGTTGTTTTAATAAATTCACGGCGTCTCATAAGTTTATAAATTAAAAATTGGTTTTGTTGTGTAAACAATATCTGCCTCTTTATAATATACTCTTTCGAGGAAGAGTCCGCTTGGTGGTGCTGTAAGTTTTGCGGGAATATCCGACTTGTTCCTGAAAAATGAAGCTACATCCCGGGGATCCAGTTTTCCGCGTCCCGATTCAACAATTACACCAGCCATGCGGCGGACTTGTTTCCAGAGAAAATGGGAACCAACTACATGAAAAACAAGCATATCACCAAAATCGATAACTGATGCATGTTTGATTTCGACTTTTGTTGAGTTTTGTTCCTGGCTGTCGTCAGTGAACGACTTGTAGTTTTTCAGACCGGTAAAATGTCTTGCAGTTTCATTCATTTTATTTATATCGAGCTGATCTTTGATCCACCAGACATACTTTTTCCCGAATGAAGTCCTCCGCCGACTTATCTGGTAAATATAGCTCCGGGCAACTGCATCATGCCTTGCATGGAATGAAGGATCAGCATTTTCGACATTCAGTATGCAAATATCGGGGGGGAGCCTGTCGTTAATCCCATACCTGATCCTCAGCAGCGAAAGATCAGTGTGAATATCAAGGTGAGCCACCTGTCCTATGGCATGAACTCCGCTGTCCGTTCTTCCGGCCCCATACAAATCAATCGAATCACTTCCGAAAAGGTCCCTGCAGGCGTCAATGATCTCCCCCTGAACCGATTTGCCTCCTTTCTGCATCTGCCAGCCGGAGTATCGCGTACCGTCGTATTCGATCGTAAGTTTATATCTTGACATCGGAATCAGATTTATGGCACTAAGTTAATATTTAAAACGATCTCTGCCTTCCATCTCTGTGGGTACAGAAACAGATGTGAATTTTGGGATGTAATACATTTTGTTATTTTTGCCGGAAATACACATTCATCATAAAAGAACTCAATGATAAAAAAAGGTTATATGAATCCTTATATGGCAGGAACACTGCTGGGGATTGTTTTACTTGCATCCATGTACATTTCGGGCCGGGGTCTCGGGGCAAGCGGCGGGATAAAATACTGTGTTGTTTCTTTGGTTGGAGCCATTGACAAACCTCATGCTGAGAAATCGATATATTATTCAAAATATTTTGAGGAAGAAAAGAACCCGCTGTCAAACTGGCTGGTCCTTGAGATTTTAGGAATAGTTACAGGAGGTTTTATTTCAGGTGCTTTCTCTGGGAGGTTAAGGCTCAGAGTCGAAAAATCCCCGAGAATTTCTGTTCCTCGCAGGCTTATTTTTGCTTTTACCGGTGGAATCTTTTTTGTTTTTGGCGGTCAGCTGGCAAGAGGATGCACAAGCGGAGCCGCATTATCCGGGATGGCAGTACTTTCTCTTGCAGGATTTGTGACAATGATAGCAATTTTCGGTTCAGCTTACATTTTTGCGTGGTTTTTCAGGAAAAACTGGATTTAGGCGAAAAATGGAAATATGGAAATTAAGAAATAAGAAAATAGAGAAATAAAGAAATATAGACTAAACNATGGGACCAATTTCATCATATATTGCTTTTCCGGAATGGCTCAATATGTTAACTGCGTTTCTGATCGGGACTGGTTTTGGGTTTACTCTTGAGCAGGCAGGGTTTTCATCGAGCAGAAAACTGGCCGGGATGTTTTATGGTTATGATACCACAGTAATTAAGGTTTTTTTTACTGCCGCGATAGTTGCCCTGATAGGATCACAGATAATGAGCTATTTGGGATTATTGAATCTCAATCAGGTATATGTCAATGAGTTTTATATAACTGCATCAATTGTTGGAGGGGTCATTATGGGAGCAGGTTTTATTATGGGCGGATTTTGTCCCGGTACCGGACTATGTGCCATGTCGATCGGTAAGATTGATGCGATTGTTTTTTTTGCAGGCGGATTAACCGGAGCATTTCTATTCGCTGAAACCTACCCTTTTATCCAGAAAATGGCCAATGCAAATTTCAGAGGACCTGTGAAAATAAATGAATCCCTGGGACTCTCTCCCGGATTATTTACTTTTCTTTTAATAGTCGGGGCTGTTGTCATGTTCCGGATTGCCGAACTTGCTGAAAAAAAATATGCCCGTCCCGAAATAACAGAAGAGATCTGATTATAAGCCATGGAAACCAGAAGAAAACTTTCATTACTGTTCATTTTGTTTGGAATTCTGCTTGCCTTGATACCGCTTTCGGCCAACCGTTCCTTTACAGAAAATCCCGGCAGACTACTTCAGGAAGTACTCAGCAAAGAAACTTCATTTAGTGTTGACCAGGTTGCTGAGTTTATTGTCAGGGAAGACAGCACTGTTCAGCTTATTGACCTCAGATCGCCGGAAGAATCAAAGAGGATGACAATACCTGGTGCGATCAATTTACCCTACCCAGATTTTGTCAGGAAAGATCCTGAGATCTATCTTAACAACAAAACAATTAAGAATATTTTCTTCTCGACCGGTGATGTTCAGTCATCATATGCACTTGTATACGCCAGAGGACTGGGATATAANAACAGTTATATCATGGAGGGCGGAGTTTCAGAATGGTTTAAAACTATAATTGAAGCGAAGTTCTCAGGAGACCGGATTACTGCACGGGAAAATTCTTTATTCGAAACAAGAAAACGTGCCGGAGATATGTTCACTGAGCTGAATTCACTTCCCGATAGTATGAAAACCAGATTTATGGAACTGAAACGGTTTTCGGCAAAAAAACTTGACGGCGGATGCGAATGAAATATTANAATGTCGGAAAAAGCAATGAAATTATTTAAAAATTACTGGCTTGTTATATTAATATTCTCACTGGTGACATTGTTGGTCATATTGAGAACATTCAGTCAGAATAATTTCAGATATGATGCAGTGAAATGGGCAGCGCCATCAGTTCTGGGATCCAACATACTGACTGAAAACCAGGCAGTTTTGATGGAGGGGAAAAAACTTATTATTGTACTCGGCAGTGAAGTCACTGTTAGTAAACAGCTTCAAAGTAATGTTCTGAGAATGGAAGCAGAATCGATACTTGATAAAGACAACCTGGAAATCCTGCGAGGAAATAAAGGACCTGTCATTCTATATTCCGATCAGATTTCCGTATCTGCAAAAATCTGGATGGTACTAAGTGAAATGGGGCTGAANAATATTTATATTATTTTACAAGAGCAAAATCATTTGATTCAGTAATAGAGAAAGGCAGCCACGACAGTGTACTTTTCTGTTTCACCATTTTATCAAACATAAAGCTGTTATTCCCATATTTCAATGTTCTTGCATCGTAACCTAATAATCTCAGGAAGGCAGTTGCAAAACCTGAATTATGTCCGGTCCCGCAATAAATTACAACAGTTTTATCAAACGGGATTGTCGACATCATATCTGTGAATCCCAGTGTTGATTCAGGCTTATACCTTATCGCGCCCGGTATATGACCATCGTCATATTTATCTTTTCTTTCAAGATTAATTATGAAGTATTTTTGAGGATTCTTAAAGACTTCTTCTGAAGTGACCAGAATATTGTGTGTTCCTTCTGCAAACAGAGCTTTGAATCTCGCATCACCAATTTCTCTTCCGGTCACAAATCCGGTTTTTATTTCCGGCATTCCTGTAGGAGGAGGAACCTCATTGGAACTTACTTCAAGACGATCTTCATAACTACCCGATAAACCTTTCANCCATTCCTCTTCTGCAATTGCNTTGTTCCAACCGCTCATACCCCATCTCATTGCAAATATATTACCATAGCCCATTAACCGAAGAAGGGATGTAGTATAGCTCGAAACCTGTCCGTCATCACACGTCAGGATTATTTTATCATATTCAAATGGCTTGATTCCAGTTTCAAGATACTCCGGAAGCTCTTCGAATTTTTTGTTAACGGCTCCTTTTATATGGCCTTTCGAAAATTTTTCCTTCGATCGCAGGTCAATAACAAGATCCTTTCCTCCCAGTTCTTCATATACGACAGAAGCTTTAATCAGACTGGGAAAGAACTGACTATTAACATAATCCCCGTTTTCCTCAAGATCCTTAAGCAATAACAGGGTCTCTTTCCCGATTTCAGGAGAATTGGTAGCAACTGCGGTAACTTTCGTTTCATTCTGCTTTTTCTCAACTTTCTTACCTGTACATCCAACAAAGAAAAAAAGGAAAAAAACTGGAATAAATGATAGGAATTTACGACGTGTCATAAACTTAATAAAGAATGGGGTTAAAGAGAAACAGGTTTTCTGTCTTTATCAAAATATAGCGTTTCAGTGCGGTTTCCCTTTTCATCGTACCTGTACTCAGTTATTGCAACTCCATTTTCCGGACTATTTATAACATTTCTGTCTTTGTCCATATTTGTGGTTTCGATCAAAGCACCATGTTTGTCATAAGAATTCCGGGTCACAGGAACACTCTTGCCTCCNACAAATTCATTATCCTGATCATAAACAGCAGTCTCAAGAACATAACCGTTATCATCATGTGTACTGACCCTTCGTGACCATCCCCAATAGAGATTTGACATTTGTCCGGTGACATTATAAACAGAAAAACTCTTAACATCCCCAAACTCATTTGGCTCAAAGGTAAAATACGAAACACCTATGTCTCCGCAGTTTTCGGCAGTGCAATTGTANAGAGTATCACCGCTGTAATTAGCCATTCTTACGACATAACCCAGGTCGTTATATGAAAATCGGAGTTCATAAAAAGGACAAAAAGGATTCATAACAGTCTCTTCATTTGCCAGGTTAAATCTTCTCTCCTGAACCATCCCGTCATCAAGAACCTTCCATACATATGAGTGAATTTTATTACGGTTTTCGATCGGTTTTCCATCCCTGTCAAAAAATTTCAGCCCAGTCCTTGTACCATTGTCATCCAGGGTGTATTCATATGTAAAAGCTCCCTCAGAATCAACAGCCTGATTGTTTTTATCAAAAAAATGTTTAATCTGTTTATTGTCTGAATATTCATAAGTAACTTTGGCAGCTCCCCCCATTGAAGAATAGCCAAGCAATTCATCTCCCCTGACGAATTCAACAGAAATTAAACGACCCTGATTGTCCTGCGTAAATTTGTAGCTGTTAATTTCCCTGGCTTCTTCCGGAGTCAACTGGCGTGATCCTCTTTCGAGATCCCATGGAGATTCACTGAAAAGAAGACCCCTGTAATATGCAATACCAGTATCTGAACTTTTCTTTGAAGGTGACTGGTTACATGAGGATAATCCAATGATTACCAATACTACTACACTTAAGACCAGGGTTGTTTTTCTCAATTTCATACTTTTGNTTTTTAAATGTTTTATTAGATTTTTATATTTAAGATTATAGAATGACCTNATNAACCTTAATGGTTTATCAAATCAGGTACCTATGAATCAACAGACAAGTATAAAAAAAGTTTAGTACATAACAAATGTTATATTTGTTTTATAATATGTATTCGTTATGGAAACCTCATTTTTTAATTCGGATATAGTGAGCTATGTAATCATGCCTATCTTGATTTTTCTGGCCCGTATCTGTGATGTGTCAATAGGAACCCTCCGCATTATTTTTGTGTCTAAGGGGAAAAGAAATATTGCTCCTATACTTGGATTTTTTGAGGTTCTGATTTGGATAACCGCAATAAGCAAGATAATGCAAAATCTCGATGACTACATAAACTATGTTGCATACGCGGCAGGATTTGCGACCGGGAATCTGGTGGGAATGATTATTGAAGAAAAGCTTGCAATAGGAATTCAGATGATACGAATATTTATCAGTGAAAAGGGGATGGAACTCGTAACAATACTCAACAGTAACGGTTTTGGAGCCACTACCGTTGAGGCACATGGAGCGAAAGAGAAAGTACACCTGGTTTATACGATTGTCCACCGCAATGAAATGGAGAAGGCACTCGAGGTTATAAATGCTTTCAATCCCCGAGCCTTTTATACTATAGAAGATGTCAGGGCAGTAAATGAGGGAATTTTTAATCCGAGGAGACAGAATTCAGGATTCCCTTTTGCAGGTATCCTTAGGGAGTGGAGAAAAGGAAAGTAATGGCATGGAGCATGGGGCTGTGTGCAGGGAGCAGTACAACAAGTCNAATTAATTATTTTACTTTTAGACAATAATATTATTTTTAATAACTATGGAACCAATAAGCAGTCATCCCTTTTATAAAGCTCATACTATCGACAGTGCAATGAATTCAATTTGGGAGTTTTACACAAGAAAGTTCATCACACTTTTTTTGGTTTCATTTATAATGGGGCTTATAATTCAGTATATAACCTCACTGATCAGAATCGAAATCGGTGATTACCAGACTCTGAATTTTGAAGAGATGATGCTCAAGATCAGGGAATTNATGTGGCCGATGATCATTGTTTCGGTTTTAAGTCTTATTTTCACTGCAATTCTTCACTCATATGTGATTTTTAATCCGCTTGACAGTGAGAATAATATATTCAGATGCATATTAAAATCGTTCAGATATATAATTCCCTATCTTTTAATAATGATAATGCTTGCTGTTGCAGGGTCTTTTGCTTTATTTCTTGGACTTCTTGTTGTGGTTATCGGCGCCTTGTTTGCCGGGATCTACATTATGACAATTTATCTTTTCATACTTCCAATAATGATGGTGGAGGGACCAAACATAGCAAACACAATTGTCAGAACAATGAAACTTGCGCACCGGGGTTTCTGGTCAAATATAGGATGGACGGCAGTATTTGTTATTATTATACTGGTTGTTACAATGATTATGTCAGGCCTTATACTTCTTCCTTTTACTGGAAGTTTCTTTTCAGCAGTTAAGAACCCGGAAGCGGCTACAGCAGTATTGAATATTACCTCCAGGCCTCTTTATATAATCCTTTCAGCCGCACTCAACGGTCTGACTATGCCGCTTTTACCGATGTTTGCATGCATACTGTATTTTAACGGAAGAGCCCGCGAGGATGAGCAATTTTCAAACAAATCTGTTGAAAATGAATACCCGGGAAAAGTAAGAGTTGAAGACCTTTATGCAAAACCCTTGCCGGAGGATGATAAGAATTAGTCATGAGGTCATGAGGTCATGCGGTCATGCGGTCACTTATCCCTTAAGACTGCTGGAATGCAATAGCTATATATCGTTTTCACCTTTCACATAACCGAAATTGGCAAGGATACCGCCATCAACATAAAGAATGTGACCGTTTACAAAGTCACTTGCTTTTGANGCGAGAAAAAGTGCCGCATTTGCCACATCTTCAGGTTCTCCCCACCTGCCGGCAGGAGTCCGGGTCATAACAAGATCATTGAAAGGATGACCATTTTCACGTATAGGTCCTGTTTGTGCGGTCACAATATATCCGGGACCTATTCCATTAATCTGCAAATTGTATTTCGCCCACTCACAGGTCATATTCTGTGTAAGCAGCTTCAATCCGCCTTTCGCAGATGCATATGCGGAAACAGTGTTTCTTCCGTAAACACTCATCATTGAACACATATTTATTATCTTACCGCTTCTCTTTGCGATCATACCGGGTGCAACCCTTTTTGAAACAATAAGGGGTGCAACAAGATCTACATCTATCACCTGCTTATAGTCGGCAACCGGCATATCGAGTATGGGTATTCTTTTAATAATCCCTGCATTATTGACAAGAATATCAATTGTTCCGACATTTTGCTCGATCTGTGTAATTCCTTTATCGACATCTGACTCATCGGTAACATTGAACTTTATTGTATAAACTTCCAATTTCTCTTTTTTGAAAGCTTCTTTACAAGAGAGAAGTTTCTCATCCTGAAGGTCATTTACACAAACCTTCGCTCCGGCTTTTCCGAGAATCAGTCCGATAGCCAGCCCTATACCATGAGTCCCCCCTGTTACAAGGGCAACTTTTCCGGTCAGATCAAACAGGTTTTTTATCATGCGGCACCGAGATTTATTTTATTTTAAACTATCAGGAAAACGTACATCCATATCGTTGTAATCGAGATTCTCGCCTGCCATTCCCCAGATAAAGGTATAGCTTGATGTACCTGCAGCGCTGTGAATACTCCATGATGGTGAAAATACAGCCTGTTCATTCTTCATCCATATATGGCGCGTCTCATCAGGATCACCGATAAAATGGCAAATCCCCTGCTTTTGCGGTACCTCAAAATAGAAATACACTTCCATCCTCCGGTTATGAGTATGCACCGGCATTGTATTCCATACGCTTCCCGGCTTAAGCTCAGTCATCCCCATCTGAAGCTGGCAGGTTGGAAGGACACTATTGATAAGCAATTTATTTATTATCCTGTTGTTGGAAGCTTCAGGAGAACCAAGTGTCGTAATTTCAGCTTCTTTTTTTGTAACCTTCTTCGATGGATAATTGTGATGAGCCGGCGCTGAGTTTATGTAAAGTTTGGCCGGATTCAGTTTGTCTGCTGACTTAAATACAACATCCTTAGTCCCTTTGCCGAGATACAGGGCTTCCTTAAACCCGATTTTGAAAACAGCACCTCCGGCTTCAATTTCAGCCTCACCTCCTATGTTGATAATACCCATTTCCCTTCGTTCCAGGAAATAGTCAGCCTTAAGATCATCGGATGTATCAAGCTGAAGAGACTTACCTGCAGGCATTGCCCCTCCGGCAATATACCTGTCGTACATCGAGTAAACAAGTGAAATCTCATCGGGAACAAAAATATTTTCAATCAGGAATTCCTTCCTGAGTTTAACAGTGTCATAATTTTTAAAATCTGCTGGATGCACTGCATANCTGATTTCAGTTTTCATATCATTGCATNTAAGTTGATCTGCTAATTACTCCCTCCGTCTTCAAAAATACAATCTTTGAGGAAAAGACAACAATATTAAAGCTTCAAATAATTTCTGCAATCAATAATGG
>JGI20214J51650_10000275_pt1 | contig 32852 bp, 30 predicted proteins | sample WetSurMetagenome_FD_51650 | JGI IMG/M metagenome (IMG submission 51650)
GACAACCTGACGGCGAACCCGGTTGTCACGACAGCCCTGCCGACCCCGCCGGTGCGGCGCCCCGCGGCCCCCGGAGCCGCCGACGCAACAATCCTCGAGGTCAAGGGCCTGAGCAAGCACTACGGTGGCGTGCGTGCCAACACGGACATCGACTTCAGCGTCCGGCGCGGCGAGATGCGCGGCATCATCGGACCGAACGGGGCGGGCAAGTCGACCTTCTTCAAGATGCTGACCTGCGAGGTCCCGCCGACCTCGGGCCAGATCGTCTTCGACGGCCAGGACATCACCGGCAAGGGCGTGACCGACGTCTGCCAGCTCGGCCTGACAAAGAGCTACCAGGTCAACCAGCTGTTCGACCAGCTCACGGTGCGCGACAACGTCGTGATCGCCGCGCTTGCCGAGCGCCGCGGGGCGTTCAAGCTGGACCTAGTGTCCAAGCTGGACCGGATCCCGGGACTGCAGGCCCAGGTCGACCACACGCTGCAGCTGGTGAACTTGAGCGGGCGCGCCGGGACCAAGGTCTCCGAGCTGGCCTACGGCGAGAAACGGCGCCTCGAGATCGGCCTGGCACTGGCGTCGTCGCCGAGCCTGCTGTTGCTCGATGAGCCCCTCGCAGGGATGAGCCCGGCCGAGCGGGTTGACACGGTCAAGCTGCTGCGCTCGATCGCAGAGGGCCGCACGATGATCATCATCGACCACGACATGGACGCACTGTTCGAGCTCGTCGAGCGCGTGACGGTGCTGCAGGAAGGGCGGCTGCTCGTCGAAGGCACGCCCGATGAGATCAAGGCCAACGCCGCGGTCCAGGAAGCCTACCTCGGCGGCATGCATTCGGTGGATCAAGCATGAGCAGCCTGCTCGAAGTCAGCGGCCTGAACAGCTATTACGACGACTCGCACATACTGTTCGACGTCGGGCTTCGGGTCGAACAGCACGAAGTCGTCGCACTGCTGGGGCGCAACGGCGCCGGCAAGAGCACGACGCTGAAGAGCCTGATGGGCGTGGTCAAGCCGCGCTCGGGGTCGATCCGTTTCGACGGCCGAGAGATCGCCGGGCAAAAGAGCCACTCGATCGCCCGCCTCGGGATGCAGCTGGTGCACGAGCAGCGGCGCATCTTCGGCAGCCTGAACGTCGAGGAAAACATCCTGCTGGCCGGGCTGACGGCGCCCAAGCGCTGGCCGTTGGAGCGCATCTACGAGATGTTCCCGCGCCTGAAGCAGCGCCGCACCAGCCGCGGCACCGACCTTTCGGGTGGTGAACAGCAGATGCTTGCAATCGCCCGCGCGCTCGTGCGCGACCCGAAGGTCGTGTTGCTCGACGAGCCCTTCGAAGGCCTGGCGCCGGTGATCGTGCACAACCTGCTCGACATCTGTCGCAGCCTGGCCGAAGCGGGCCAGACGATCGTGCTTGTCGAGCAGAACCTCGCCGCGACGCTGGCACTGGCGCACCGTGTCTACATCATCAACAACGGCCACATCGTGCACGAGGGCCCGGCCAGCGAACTGCGGGCCCAGCCCGAGCTGCTACAGCGCTACCTGGGGGTTTGAGAGACGCAGGGAACGCCGGGCAGCACGCAAAGCATTTCGTAGAGCAAATTGGCGCCGAGCAGTGCGGTGTTGCCGCTCGTGTCGTAGGGCGGTGCGACCTCGACGAGGTCGGCGCCGACCAGGTTCAGTCCGCGGCAGCCGCGCACGATTTCCAGCGCCTGCGGCACCGTCAACCCTCCGATCTCGGGCGTGCCGGTGCCGCCTGCGAAGGCCGGGTCGATGCCGTCGATGTCGAAGCTCAGATAGCAGGGCGCGTCGCCGATGGTCTCGCGCACGCGCGCCATGAGCGGCGCCAGCGACTGGTACCAGAGCTCGTGCGCCGGCACGACGGTGAAGCCTTGCGCGCGCGGCCAGTCAAAGTCTTCGGCCGCGTAGCCGCTGCCGCGCAGGCCGATCTGGAACACGCGCGGGCCCTGCAGCAGGCCTTCCTCGACCGCACGTCGGAACGGCGTGCCGTGCGCGATGCGTTCGCCGAACATCTCGTCGTTGACGTCGGCATGGGCGTCGACGTGCACCAGCGCCAGCGGTCCGTGCAGGCGCGCCAGCGCGCGCAGGATGGGCAGCGCGATGGTGTGGTCGCCGCCCATCGTCAGCGGCTTGCATCCAGCACCTAGTACCTTTGCGTAGAAGGCTTCGATGATGGTCATCGACTTCTCGAGCGAGTAGGTGTTGATCGCCACGTCGCCGAGATCGGCGACCTGCAGCGCGTCAAACGGCGCGGCGCCGGTGGCCAGGTTATAGGGGCGGATCAGCGCCGACTCGGCGCGGATCTGGCGCGGCCCGAAGCGTGCGCCGGCGCGGTTGGAAGTGCCGATGTCCAGCGGCACGCCAATGAAGGCGGCGTCCAGCCCGGCGGGACTGTCGGCCGAGGGCAGACGCAGCATCGTCGCCGGCCCGCCGAAGCGCGGCATCGCGTTGCCACCCAGCGGCTGATTGCGCATCGGTCCCCTCCTTGTTCTCAGCGGCGGCGGCCGCGCAGCCATTCGAGCACGCCGAGGAGCGTGGTCGTGAAGACGATCAGCAGCGTCGCGACGGCGGCGATCGTCGGCGTGATGTTCTCGCGGATGCCGTTGAACATCTGGCGCGGAAGCGTGACCTGGTTCGGCCCGCCGAGGAACAGCACGACGACCACCTCGTCGAACGAGGTCGCGAACGCGAACAGCGCGCCCGAGATCACCCCCGGTGCGATCACCGGCAGCGTGACGCGGAAGAAGGTCGCGAGCGGGTTCGCGCCCAGGCTCAGGCTGGCGCGCACCAGGTTGTGGTTGAAGCCCTGCAGCGTCGCGAGCACCGTGGTCAGAACGAACGGCGCGCCGAGCGCCGCATGGACGAGGATCAGCGCTATGTAGCTGTCGGACAGCCCGAGGTTGGCGAAGAACAAGTAGGTGCTGACGCCGACGACAACGATCGGCACGACCATCGGTGCGATCAGCAGGCTCATCAGCAAGCCCCGGAACGCGAAGTTCGCGCGCGCCAGTCCGACCGCGGCCATCGTGCCCAGCGAGGTCGCGATCACGGTCGCTGCGGGCGCGATGATGAAGCTGTTGCGCGCCGCGCGCGTCCACTCGGCCGACTCGAACAGGTTGCGGTACCACTTGAGCGACCAGCCGGGGATCGGATAGACGAGGAAGGTGCTGTCGCTGAACGACAGCGGGATGATCACCAGGATCGGCAGCAGAAGGAACAGCAGCACCAGCACGCTGCCTGCGCGCAGCGACCACCAGCCGAGCTTGTCCAGCGGCGTCGCATAGGCCGGGAACACGGGGAGAGTTGACCGCCAGTTCTTCATCTGTTGTCCGTCAACCGAGGCTGAGTTCGGTCTTGACGATGCGCCGGTACAGCGCATACAGCACCAGCGTGGCCGCCAGCAGCAGCGCGCCGAGCGCACAGGCCATGCCCCAGTTGATGTTGACGTTGGTGTACTGCGCGATGTAGTAGCTGAGCATCTGGTCCTCGGGGCCGCCGAGCAGCGCCGGTGTCACGTAGTAGCCGATCGCGAGGATGAAGACGAGCAGCGCGCCGGCACCGATGCCGGGGTAGGTCTGTGGCACGTAGACGCGGAAGAACGCCGCCAGCGGGGCGCTGCCGAGCGAGACGGCGGCGCGCAGGAAGCTCGGTGGCACGCTCTTCATCACGCTGTACAGCGGCAGGATCATGAAGGGCAGCAGGATGTGCACCATCGCGATCACGACGCCGAGCCGGTTGAACAGCAGCGCCAGCGGGTGGTCGATCACGCCCAGCCCCGTCAGCGCGCGGTTCACCAGGCCTTCGGACTGCAGCAGCACGATCCAGGCGGCGACGCGAACCAGGATCGAGGTCCAGAACGGGACCAGCACCAGGATCATGAGCAGGTTGGCCTTGCGCGCCGGCAGGGTCGACAACCAGTATGCGAGCGGGTAGCCGAGCAGCAGCGCGAACAGCGTGACGACGGCGCTGATCTGGAAGGTGCGCAGCAGGATGCGCACAAAGATGCGCTGGTCGGGCGTCATGCGCTCGACGGCGCCGGTCGCGTCGCGCCGCAGGTCGACCGAGGCGAGCAGGTAGTCCGGCGTCCAGCGCGAACCGTTCTTCGCGATCGCGCGCCAGAACACCGGCTGCGACCAGCGCTCGTCGGTCTCGATCAGCTTCGCCTTCGTCGCATCCGGCGTGTCGGCGCCCTCCAGCGGCAGCGCGCGGTAGGTGCCCATCACGAGCGAGCGCGCGCCCGGTGCCTCGTTGTTCAGCCGCCGTGCCAGTGCGCCGGCGTCGGCGCGGTGCGGCAGCGCGCCCAGGTCGGCCGCCAGCGCCGCGAAGGCGGTCGCCGGCGGCAGACCGCGGCGATCCCAGCCGTCGAGAACCACCACCGTGCGCGGCAGCGCAGTCACGACCTCAGGGTTCTCGACCGCGCGTGCGAGCAGCGCGCCGATCGGCACCAGGAAGGTCAGCAGCAGGAAGACCAGCAGTGGCAGGGTGAGCGAGAACGCCCTCAGCTTGCGCCGCCGCTCGGCGCGCGCCAGCTGGCGCCGCAGCGCGCGCGGGTCGGCGATGCCGGGCAGCGCGAGGGCGTCCATCGGCTGCGCCCTTACTGCGCGGCCCAGGAGGCGAAGCGCTTCTCGAGCTGCTCGCCCTGGTCGGCCCAGAACTTCACGTTGAACTGCAGCGCGTCCTTCGCATTCGCCGGCGCCGTCGGCAGGTCGGCCAGCACCTTGGCGTCGAGCTCGGTCAGCGCCTTCTTGTTCGTCGGGCCGTAGGCGATGTTCTTCGAGTAGTCGGCCTGCGCCTGCGGTGTGCTCGCGAAGGCGATGAAGTCCATCGCCCTGGCCTTGTTAGGCGTGCCCTGCGGGATCACCCAGTAGTCGAGATCGTAGATGCCGCCGGGCCAGCTGATCTTCAGGTGCCGGCCATCGCGGTTCGCGGCGTCGATGCGGCCGTTGTAGGCGGTGCTCATGACGACGTCGCCGGCGACCAGGAACTGCGGCGGCTGTGCGCCCGCTTCCCACCACTGGATATTCGGCTTGAGTTCGGTGAGCTTCTTGAACGCGCGGTCGGCGCCGGCCGGGGTGGCCAGGACCTTGTAGACATCGGCCGGCTTCACGCCGTCGGCCATGAGCGCGAACTCGAGGTTGTAGCGTGCGCCCTTGCGCAGGCCGCGCTTGCCGGGAAACTTCTTCACGTTCCAGAAGTCGGCCCAGCTCCTCGGTGCGGTCTTGAGCTTGTCGCCGTCATAGGCCATCACGGTCGACCAGACGAAGATGCCGGCGCCGCATTCGGTGACAGCCGCAGGAATGAAGTCGCTCTTGGCGCCGATCTTGGCCCAGTCGAGGCGTTCGAACAGGCCTTCGTCGCAGCCGCGCGCGACGTCTGGCGACTCGACCTCGACGACGTCCCAGCTGACATGCTTGGTGTCGACCATTGCCTTGATCTTGGCCTGCTCGCCGTTGTATTCGACCGGCACCACCTTCGTGCCCGTCTTCTTCTCGAACGGCGTGTAGAAGGCCTTCTGTTGCGCGTCACCGTTGGCGCCGCCGAAATTGACGACGGTGAGCTGCTGGGCCAGCGCCGGCAGCGCGGCTGCGAGTGCGGCGATCAGGATGATCTTCTTCATGGGTGGGTGCTCCTCGGTTTTGGGGCTGGGTGGAAGAAACGGCGAAATACGCGAAGGGATTAGGTCAGGCGTAGATGCGGGTCAGATCGATCGGCAGTTCGAGTACGACCGTGTCGCCGGTCTGCGGCACCGCATCGCCGGTCAACGGCAGCTTCACGGTCGCGGCGGGCTGGCCATCGCCGACGGCGCAGATCAGGCGCAGGTGGTCGCCGAAGTAGATCACGCCCGAGACGCGGGCCTGCAGCAGGTTCGCGCGCCCGGGCGGGGGCTGGCGATGCAGCACGATACGCTCGGGCCGGATGCTGGCCTCGACTTCGGCCCCGACAGGAGCGGCGTTGACGTTCACGCCGCGGATCACGCGGCCATCGCTCAGCACGATGCCGCAGCGGTCGCCGTCGCTCGCGCGCACGACGCCCTTGAGCGCCGTGCTGTCGCCGATGAAGCCGGCGACAAAGCGGTTCGCCGGCACCTCGTACATCTGCTCGACGGGCGCGATCTGTTGGATCGCGCCGTCGTTGAAGACGGCCACGCGGTCGCTCATCGTCAGCGCCTCGCCCTGGTCGTGGGTGACGTAGACGAAGGTCACACCGAGCTGGCGGTGCAATTCCTTCAGTTCGATTTGCATGTGCTCGCGCAGCTGCTTGTCGAGCGCACCGAGCGGTTCGTCCATCAGTACGAGCTGCGGCCCGAATACGAGCGCGCGCGCCAGCGCCACGCGCTGCTGCTGGCCGCCCGACAGCTGTGCCGGATAGCGCTCGGCCATGCCCGTCAGGCGCACCATCTCGAGAGCGTTGTTCACCTTTTCGGCCTGCTCGCCCTTGGCCAGACCGCGCACCGTCAACGGGTACGCCACGTTCTGGTCCACCGTCATATGCGGAAACAGCGCGTAGTTCTGGAACACCATGCCGAAGTTGCGCTTGTGCGGTGGCGTGCGCGTGATCGGTCGGCCGTCGAGCAGGATCTCGCCGGCGGTCGGCGACTCGAAGCCGGCGAGCATCATCAGCGTCGTCGTCTTGCCCGATCCCGATGGGCCGAGCAGGGTCAGGAACTCGCCGCGCCGGATGTCCAGATCGAGCTGGCGCACGACGAGCTGCAGGCCGTCGTAGGTCTTCTGCACGCCGGCGAAGCGCACTAGCGGTACTTCGGCGGCGGGCAGCAACGACTGCACCGAGCCTGCAGCCCGGGGTTCAGCGAGGGGCGTCATCGCGCGACCTTAGCCCATGGCAGCAAAGCAGTCGGCAAGAATGTGCATGCCTTCGGCGACGAGCGCATCTGGGGCGGTCAGCGGCACCAGGATGCGGATCACGTTGGCGTAGCTGCCGCAGGACAGCAGGATCAGTCCGCGCCGGGCGGCCTCGGCGACGACGCGCCGGGTCAGCTCGGCGTCGGGGCGCGCGGGATCGCCGCCTTCGAGCAGCTCGATCGCGACCATCGCACCCAGGCCGCGCACGTCGCCGATCGCCGGCACGTTGGCGGCGATCGCCTTCAGCCCTGCAGTCAGCGTCGCGCCCAGCGCGCGTGCGCGCTCGAGCAGCCGCTCGTCCTCGAAGGCCTGGATCACCGCCAGCGCGGCGGCGCATGCGATCGGCGAGCCGGCGTAGGTGCCGCCCAGGCCGCCAGGGCCGGGCGCGTCCATCACGTCGGCGCGGCCGATCACGCCCGAGATCGGGAAGCCGCCGGCGAGCGACTTCGCGGTCACGATCAGGTCCGGCACCACCGTCCATTGCTCGCACGCGAACCAGGTGCCGGTGCGGCCTGCGCCCGTCTGCACTTCGTCGGCGATGAGCAGTATGCCGTGCTCGTCGGCGATGCGCCTGAGGCCTTCGACGAAGGCNGGCGGTGCGACGTAGAAGCCGCCTTCGCCCTGCACCGGCTCGACGATGAACGCGGCGACGCGGTCGGCCTCGATATCGTTCTTCAGAATCGTGCGCACCGAGTCCAGCGCATCGGCAACGCTGATGCCGTGGACCTCGTTCGGGAACAGCGCATGGAAGACCTCGCCCGGGAAGGGCCCGAAGCCGCTCTTGTAGGGCGCGACCTTGCCGGTCAGCCCGAGCGTCAGCAGCGTGCGGCCGTGATAGCCGCCCGTGAACGCGATGACGCCGCTGCGCTTGGTGTACGAGCGCGCGATCTTGACCGCGTTCTCGACCGCTTCGGCACCGGTCGACAGGAACAGCGTTTTCTTCGCGAACGCGCCCGGCGCCATCGAGTTCAGCCGTTCGGCGAGCTCGACATAGGGTTCGTAGGCGACGACCTGGAAGCAGGTGTGAGTGTAGAGATCGAGCTGGGCGCGCACCGCGTCGATCACCGACGGGNGGCAGTGGCCGGTGTTTAGCACCGCGATGCCGCCCGCGAAATCGACGTAGCGCCGACCTTCGACGTCCCAGAGTTCGGCGTTCTTCGCCCGGGCGACGAAGATCGGGTGCGCCTGCCCGACGCCGCGCGGCACCGCGGCCTGGCGGCGGGCCATCAAGGCGGCATTGCTGAGCTGGGGTTCGCGTTGCATGATCTTCTTCCGGGGCTGCGATGCCTCGAATTTAGACCTCCGGGCAACCGGATACCATGTACAGCATGGGGTCTGTGACGAGGTACTGTGCAGGCCCCGCGCCCTGTACAGGAAAGCACCTAGACGCTGCGCGTCGTCCGCCGCATGTTTGCCATCACCCCCGAATCGTCCACGCCGCTGGTCACCCAGATCGTCGACGGTTTTCGCCGGCTGATCTCCGCGCAGGTGCTACGNCCGGGGGCCAAGCTGCCGTCGATCCGNGCCTTCGCCGCGTCGCATTCGGTCAGCGTGTTCACGGTGGTCGAGGCCTACGACCGGCTCGTCGCGCAGGGTTGGCTGGTCTCGCGCGCCCAAGCCGGCTTCTTCGTCAAGCGGCGCACGGCCGACGCGAGCCTGTCGCTGGAGCGGCCGAGTGCCGACCTGAGCTTCGACGGCCGCTGGTATCTGCAACAGATCTTTGAGAGCCGCAACCTGGCGCTCAAGGCCGGCTGCGGCTGGCTGCCCAACGACTGGCTGTTCGAGGACGGCGTTCGACGCAGCCTGCGCCAGCTCGCCGCCGACGGCGCCGAACTCGGCGGCTACGGTCTGCCCCAGGGCCATCTGGCGCTGCGCCGGCTCGTCGCCGAGACGCTGGCCGAGCAGCAGATCGCCGCCGGCGCGCACAACGTGCTGCTGACCCAGGGCTCGAGCCAGGCGCTCGACCTGGTCGCGCGTCGCCTGGTGCAGGCGGGCGATGCGGTGCTGGTCGACGACCCGGGCTACCCGAACCTGATGTTCATGCTGCGCTTCCTGGGCGCGCGCCTGGTCGGCGTGCCGCGCACGCCGGACGGCTACGACCTCATCGCGCTCGAGGCGCTGCTCGCCGAGCACCGGCCGAAGGTGTTCTTCACCCAGCCCCGGCTGCAGAGTCCGAGCAACTCTGTGGCGCCGCTGGCGCAGTTGGTCCGGGTGCTGCAACTTGCCGAGGCGCACGCGGTGACGATCGTCGAGAACGACATCTATGCCGACCTCGACCCCGAGCTGCGGCCGTCGCTCGCCAGCCTGGACCAGTTGCGCCGGGTGATCCACATCGGCAGCTTCTCGAAGACGATCTCGCCCAACATCCGCGTCGGCTACGCGGTCGGCCGCGAGGACATGCTCGACGGCCTGGCGCGGCTGAAGATGGTCTCAGGGCTGACCTCGTCGGACCTGACCGAGCGCCTGGCCTTCGGCGCCCTCACCGAGGGCCGCTGGCGCAAACACCTGAAAGCCTTGCGCGACCGGCTTGCCGCGGCACAGGGCGAGGTCGGGCANCGGCTGCGCCGACTCGGTTTCGAACTCTTCAACGAGCCGAAGGCCGGGATGCACCTCTGGGCGCGCCATCCCGACCTGCTCGACGGCGCCGAGCTGTCGCGGCTCGCGGCCGGCGACGGCATCATGCTCGGACCGGGGCAGCTGTTCCTCGTCGAGCCGCGTACCACCGGATGGCTGCGCTTCAACGTCGCGTTCAGCAACGACGAGCGCTTGTTCCGCTTCCTCGCCGAACAGATCGAGCTGCAATGCCCGCAGGCCGTCGCCTGAGGCGCGAGGCCTCACGCGGCTAGAATTTGAGCCGATCCGAGTCATCGGGGCGGGCGTCGCCGAGATCGCCCCGAACGACCCGAATCCCCCTTTGTCCGAGCGCGTCGCGCTGCGCCGTCCCGCCGCCGCCGCTGCCACCGTGCGGCAGCACGCCGGCCGACGTGGCCGGACGCCGTTTTGCCTTGCCGAGAGCCGCCGATGAAAGCCGCCGAGATCCGCTCCACCTTCCTGAGGTTCTTCGAATCTAAGGGGCACCAGGTCGTCGCCAGCTCGCCAGTGGTGCCGGGCGACGACCCGACGCTGCTGTTCACCAACGCCGGGATGAACCAGTTCAAGGACGTGTTCCTCGGCTTCGACAAGCGTCCCTACAAGCGGGCGACGACGAGCCAGAAATGCATCCGCGCCGGCGGCAAGCACAACGATCTCGAGAACGTCGGCTACACCGCGCGCCACCACACCTTCTTCGAGATGCTGGGCAACTTCAGCTTCGGCGATTACTTCAAGCGCGACGCGCTGAATTACGCGTGGGAGCTGCTCACCGTGCATTTCGAGCTGCCGCCGGACAAGCTCTGGGCCACGGTCTACGCCGAGGACGACGAGGCCTACGACATCTGGGCCCACGAGATCGGTCTGCCGAAGGAGCGCATCGTGCGCATCGGCGACAACAAGGGCGGTCGCTACATGAGCGACAACTTCTGGATGATGGGCGACACCGGCCCCTGCGGCCCGTGCAGCGAGATCTTCTACGACCACGGCCCCGAGGTCGCCGGCGGCCCACCCGGCAGCCCGGACGAGGACGGCGACCGCTACATCGAGATCTGGAACAACGTCTTCATGCAGTTCAACCGCGACGACGCGGGCGTGATGCACAAGCTCCCCAAGCCCAGCGTCGACACCGGCATGGGGCTGGAGCGCTTGGCCGCAGTGCTGCAGCACGTGCACAGCAACTACGAGATCGACACGTTCGTCAACCTGCTAGGTGCCGCGAAGGCGGCGGTCGATGCGGCGGGCGGTGCATCGGCGACCGGCGCCGGGTGCGACAAGGGCAGCCCGTCGCTGAAGGTCATTGCCGATCACATCCGCGCCTGCACCTTCACCATCGTCGACGGCGTGATCCCGGGCAACGAAGGGCGCGGCTACGTGCTGCGTCGCATAGCCCGGCGCGCGATCCGTCACGGCTACAAGCTCGGCGCGCGCAAGCCCTTCTTCCACACGCTGGTGGCGGCGCTGGCCGACGAGATGGGCGACGCCTACGTCGAGCTGCGGCGCGACAAGCTGCGCGCGACCGAGGTGCTGAAGGCCGAGGAGGAGCGCTTCTTCCAGACGATCGCCAACGGGATGGAGATCCTCGAGGCGGCGCTCGCCGGCGGCACGCGGCAGATCGACGGCGAGACCGCGTTCAAGCTCCACGACACCTTCGGCTTCCCTCTCGACCTCACCGCCGACGTCTGCCGCGAGCGCGGCGTCACGGTCGACGAGGCTGGCTTCAATGCGGCGATGGCACGCCAGCGCGAACAGGCGCGCGCGAAGGCCAAGTTCAGGATGGCGCAAGGCCTGGCCTACGACGGCGCGGCGACCGCCTTCCACGGTTACGAACACATGGTCTGCGAGCACGCCAGGGTGAGCGCGATCTACGTCGACGGCACGCCGGCGACGAAGGCGCAGGCCGGCGACGACGTCGTCATCGTGCTCGACCACACGCCGTTCTATGCCGAGAGTGGCGGCCAGGTCGGTGACACCGGCGAGCTGCGCAACCCGCGCGCGCGCGTGATCGTCGAGGACACGTTCAAGGTCCAGGCCAGCGTGCACGGCCACCAGAGCCGCGTCGTCGAAGGCGAGATCGAGCTCGGCGACACGCTGGTCGCGCGCGTGAACGCCGAGCAGCGTGCGAAGACGGTGCGCAACCACAGCGTCACGCACCTGATGCACAAGGCCCTGCGCGAGGTGCTGGGCGCGCACGTGCAGCAGAAGGGCTCGCTCGTGAACGCCGAGCGCACGCGCTTCGACTTCGCGCATAACGCGCCGATGAGCGGCGCCGAGATCGCGCGCGTCGAGGTCATCGTGAACGCCGAGATCCTCGCCAACGCGGCCACGCAGGCGCGCGTGATGGCGATCGACGACGCGCAAAAGGCCGGCGCGATGATGCTGTTCGGCGAAAAATACGGTGACGAGGTGCGCGTGCTCGACATCGGCACGAGCCGCGAGCTGTGCGGCGGCACGCACGTGGCGCGCACCGGCGACATCGGTCTGTTCAAGATCGTCGCCGAGAGCGGAGTCGCCGCCGGCGTCCGCCGCGTCGAGGCCGTCACCGGCGACAACGCACTCGCCTACGTGCAGCAGCTCGAAGCGACGGTCGACGAGGTCGCCGACGCGCTGAAGGCTACGCCGGCCGAGCTGCCGGCGCGCGTCGACGCGCTGCTCGACCAGTTGCGCGCGCTCGAGCGCGAGACGACGGCGCTGAAGAGTCGGCTCGCTTCGGCGCAGGGCGACGAGCTGCTCGCGCACGCAGTGGACGTGAAAGGTCTCAAGGTGCTCGCCGCGCTGATGACCGGTGCGGACGCGAAGGCGCTGCGCGAGACCATGGACAAGCTCAAGGACAAGCTCAGGAGCGCTGCGATCGTGCTCGCCGCGGTCGACGGCGGCAAGGTCCAGCTCGCCGCCGGTGTTACCGCCGACCGAGTCGGCCGGATCAAGGCAGGTGAGCTGGTCAACTTCGTCGCCCAGCAGGTCGGCGGCAAGGGCGGCGGCAAGCCCGACCTGGCGATGGCCGGCGGCACCGACGCTGCGGCGCTGCCGGCCGCGCTGGCGTCGGTGGCGGCCTGGGTGGCCGAGCGGATCTGACGAGGTCGGCGGCGCCGCGGCGCCTTCAGTGGGCGCCGCCGGGGGCGTCGGACGCCACGCCGCGCTGCGGCCGGGTCAGCCAGACAAGCACGACGAGGGCCAGGAACACCGCTGCGCTGACGTAGAACATGTCGGTGACCCCCATCGTGTAGGCCTGCTGGTCGACGAGGCGGTTGACGATCGCGCGCGACTGCTCGGCGCTGAAGCCGCTCGCGCCGAGCTGGCGCAGCGTCTGCAACGCGGTGCCGTTGCTCGGGTCGACGGTCGCGGCGATCTGGGTGTGATGGAGCGCGGCGCGGTTGCTCCACAGCGTGGTGAAGAGCGAGGTGCCGATCGAACCCGCCGTGATGCGCACGAAGTTCGACAGCCCGGATGCGGCCGGCAACTGGTCCGGCCTCAGACCGCTGAAGATGATGGTCTGCAGTGGGATGAAGAAGAACGCCATCGCGATGCCCTGCAGGTAGGTCGGCAGCAGGATCGTGTCGAAGGTGGCCTCGGTGTTGAAGCGCGAGCGCAGCCAGAACACGAAGGCGAAGCCGACGAAGGCGAAGGTCGCCATCCGGCGTGGGTCGATGTGGCCGACGTTCTTGCCCACCCACGGCGAAAGCAGGATCGCGAACAGCCCGACCGGCGCCATCACCTCGCCCGCCAGCGTCGCGGTGTAGCCCATCCATTCCTGCAGCCACAGCGGCAGCAGCACGACGTTGCCGAAGAACAGCCCGTAGCCCAGCGACAGCGCGATCGTGCCCATCGCGAAGTTGCGGCCTGTGAATAGGCGCAGGTCGACGATCGGGTGCGACGAGGTCAGTTCCCAGGCGAGGAAGAACGCGAAGCCGACGACCGCGGTGACGGCCAGTGCGACGATCTCCGGCGAGCTGAACCAGTCGAGTTCCTTGCCCTTGTCGACCATGATCTGCAGCGCGCCGACCCAGACCACGAGCAGCACTAGACCCGGGACGTCGAGCTTGACACGATGCGGGCCCGGATCGCGGCTCTTGTAGATGCTCCAGGTCATCGCCGCGGCGACGATCCCGACCGGCACGTTGATGTAGAAGATCCACGGCCACGAGATGTTGTCGGTGATCCAGCCGCCGAGCAGCGGACCGGTCACCGGCGCGACCAGCACCGTCATCGCCCACATTGCCATCGCGACGCCGGCCTTCGACGGCGGATAGCTCGCGAGCAGCAAGGTCTGCGAGAGCGGGATCATCGGCCCGGCGACGAAGCCCTGCAGCACGCGGAAGAAGACCAGCATCGCCATGCTCGGCGCTAGCCCGCACAGCCATGAGGTCAGCACGAACAGCAGCACGCTGGCGGTGAACAGGCGCACCTGGCCGAAGCGCCGCGTGAGCCAGCCGGTGAGCGGCATCGAGATCGCGTTCGCGACGCCGAACGAGGTGATGACCCAGGTGCCCTGTGCCGGGCTCACGCCCAGATTGCCGGCGATCGCCGGGATCGAGACGTTCGCGATCGACGAGTCGAGCACGTTCATGAAAGTCGCCAGCGACAGCGCAATCGTGCCGAGCACGCGCGCATTCCCGTTCAGCGGCGGGAAGGCCGTCGGGCGGGCTGCAGGGCCGCTCACAGTCGACGCGCGAGGCTGCGTTGGGCGACGCGGTGCGCCGCGCCGGACCGGGCCATCGCGTGGCCACCGCCGAGGTTGTCGCGCACGATCTCGTTCACGCGCTTGTCGGCGGCGGCCTCCTGCGCGCCGAAGACCGCGGTGCTGTCGGTGACGCGCGGCTTGACGATCGAGGCCGCGGTCAGCGGCGTGCCGCGGCTGTCGGTCGTGTCAACCGTGGCCTCCATCGACAGGCCCACGCGCAGCGGGTGGGTCGCGAGTTGCGCCGCCTCGAGCTCGATTCGCACCGGCACGCGCTGCACGACCTTGATCCAGTTACCGGTCGCGTTCTGCGCCGGCAGCAGCGCGAACGCTGCACCGGTGCCCGCGCCCATACCGGCCACGCGGCCGTCGTACTCGACCTTGCCGCCGTAGAGGTCGGCTGTCAGCTTGACTTTCTGGCCGATGCGCATGTCGCGCAGCTGCACCTCCTTGAAGTTGGCCTCGACCCAGGCCTCGTTCAGCGGCACGAGCGACATCAGCGGCGAACCCGCGCCGACGCGCTGGCCGACCTGCACCGTGCGGCGCGCGATCTGGCCCGTCACTGGCGCGAGCAGCTCGCAGCGCTCGAGCGCGAGGTAGGCCTCGCGCACCGCCGACGCGGCGCGGAGCACCTCGGGGTGGTTCGCGACCGAGGTGCCGTCGGTCAGCGCCCGGTTGCCGGCGGCCTGCTCCTGCGCCGCGGAGAGCGCGCTCTTCGCCGCGGCGAGCGCGCTCTTCGCGGCCGCCAGCGCGGTCTCGGCGTGCTTCATCTCCTCGCCGCCGACGGCGCCGCTGGCGACCAGCGGCAGCCGGCGTGTAACGTCCTCCTGCGTGCGCGAGACCTCGGCCTGGGCGCGCTGCACCTCGGCCGAGCGGAGTGCGATGTTCGCGTCCAGGCTGGCGTTGTTCGCGTACAGCGTGCGCACCTGGCGCACCGTCTGCGCCAGCTGGGCCTCGGCGCGCTGGAGCGCGAGCCGGGCGTCGGCGGGGTCGAGCTTGACGAGCGGCTGGCCGGCATTGACGACGTCGGTGTCGTCGGCGAGCACCGCAAGTACGGTGCCGCCGACCTGCGGCGTGATCTGCACCAGCGGCGCTTGCACGTAGGCGTTGTCGGTGCTCTCCTCGTGGCGCAGCACGAGCGCCCAGTAGGAACCGTAGGCGACGGCGGCGATCAGGGTCACGCCGGCGACAGCGAGCAGGGCTCCGCGGCGGCGCGACTCGGGAGCGGCGGGAGGGGGCAGGGCGGTGTCGGTGTCGTTCATTGCGGAGCTCGTTGTGCGATGGTGTTGTTCGTCGGGGCGTCGGCGTTCACGCCTCCGCCCAGGGCGCGCGACAGCGCGACCTCGGCGAGCAGGTGGCGCGCCTTCAGCTCGGCGTGGCCGCGTCGCTGCGCGAGCACGCTGCTTTCTGCGGTGAGCACGACCAGGAAGTTGCCCAGCCCGGCGCGGTAGCGCTCGGTCGCGAGCTGGAAGGCCGATTCGGCGGCGGCAAGCGCGGCGGACTGCTCGTGTTGCTGGGCCTCGATGCTGCGCAGGTCGCTGACTTCGTCGGCGACTTCGCGCAGCGCGCGCAGCAGCGTCGCGTTGTAGCTCTCGACCGCGATGTCTGCGGCGTCGGCCTTCGCGCCCAGGTTCGCGCGCAGCCGGCCGCCGTCGAAGATCGGCAGGCTCAGCGCCGGGCCGATGCCGTAGGTCTGGCTGCCGGCCTTGAGGAAGTCGCTCAGCCCGAGGCTGGACAGCCCGGCGAACGCGACGAGGTTGATGTTCGGATAGAACTGCGCGCGCGCGACGTCGACCTCGCGCGCCGCGGCCTCGACGCGCCAGCGCTCGGCGATGATGTCGGCGCGCCGCCCAATCAGCGCCAGCGGCAGCCCGGCCGGCAACGCGCGCGGGTGCAACGGCGCGAGTGCGGGCGCGAGGTCGTCGAGCGCCTGCGGCGGCTGACCGCTCAGCTCGGCGAGCGCATGTCGAGCGCGCGCGATCTGCTGGTCGGCGGCGGCGGTATCGAGCCGCGTCTGCGCGACCGCGCCTTCGGCCTGGCGCAGATCGACTGTCGTGTCGAGCCCGGCGCCGACCCGGTCGTGCACGATCGCCAGCACTTGCTCGCGCTCGGTCAGCGCCGACTGCGCGACCGCGCGCAGTTCGAGCGCGCGCGCCAGGCCGACCCAGCCGCTGGCGATGTTGGCGGCGAGCAGCATGCCGGCGGCCTGCGCTTCGGCGGCGGCGGCGCGCTGCGTGCCCAGCGCGGCGGCGAGCGCGGCGCGCTGGCGGCCGAACAGGTCCCACTCCCAGCTCGCGCCGAACTGCGCGCTGTTGTTCCACAGTAGCGCGCCTCCCAGCGGCGGCGGGAACAGGCCGTTCTTCGTGAAGCGCTGGTCGCTCAGGTCGACCGAGGCGTTGACTTGCGGCGCGCGCGCGGCATCGGCAGCGACGACGGCGCGACCTGCCTGCTGCACGCGCAGCTGCACGATCTTCAGCGACGGCTGGTCGTGCAGCGCGCCGGCGATGAGCGCATCGAGGCGTGCGTCGTGCCAGTCGGCCCAGGCGGTGCCGTCGCGTGCGGGGTCGGGCCAGCCGGCGGCGTCGGCAGGTGCGGCCAGGCGCAGCGCTTCATGACTCGGGGCGATGCCGGCCGGGCTGGCGCAGCCGGCAAGCCAGGCCGCGGCGAGCAACGCGGGGGCAGGGCGGAACAGGTTCATGCGGAAGGTTCTTCTTCGTTCAGGGTGTGAAGCATCCGTTGCAGCAGATCCTGCAGCAGCGCGAACTCTTGGGCGTCGAAGCCGCGCAGCGCGGCGTTGTTGACCTCGGCGAGCACGAAAGGCACGTGGCGCATCACGGCGTGGCCGGCGTCAGTGAGGTGCAGCCGCACGACGCGGCGATCGTCCGACGAGCGCTCGCGCGCGACCAGACCCTTGGCTTCGAGGCGGTCGACCAATCGCGTCATCGCGCCCGCGTCCAGGCTCAGCGAGCAGGTCAGTTCCTGTGCCGTGCCGGCCTGACCGGTCGCGATCATCCACAGCGGCGCCCATTGCGCGGCGGTCAGCCCGTGCTCGGCCATCCGGTGCTCGATACGCCGGCGCATCGCAAGCGTGATGTTCTTCATCAGGTGACCGATGCTGTCCGACATCTCGTAGCGGCTGCCGTCGTAGAACGCGCTGAACGACCTGGATTTCATGGCCGTGACAATAGTTGCCTGAGCAATGACTGTCAAGGCATAGACAGCGCGGACGTGGTGGCGAAGTTGCGGGGAAGTCACAGACCGGCGCGCGCGGCGTCATGTGAACATGCGGCTCCGACATGGAGGATTGCGAGATGACGCCTGCCCCGATCACGATCCGCCGTGCGACGCCGCAGGACGCGCCGGCCTATGCCCGCATCATGGGCGAGCCCGAGGTGCTGGCCAACCTGATGCAACTGCCCTACCCGAGCGTCGAGCAGTGGCAGACGCGGCTGGCCGATGCCGGCGCGCCCGGCAAGACCGACCTCCTGCTCGTCGCCGAGCGCGAGGGCTGCGTCGTCGCCAGCGCCGGGCTGCATCCGGCGGCCCAGGCGCGACGCCGCCATTGCGCGCTGCTCGGCCTGTCGGTGGCCTCGCGGGCGCAGCGCCAGGGCGTGGGCCGAGCGCTGATGGCAGCGATGTGCGACTGGGCCGACGACTGGACGCAGATCCTGCGCATCGAGCTGACGGTGTTCACCGACAATGCGGCGGCGATCGCGCTCTACCGCGCCTTCGGCTTTGAGGTCGAAGGCACGCACCGCGCCTATGCAATGCGCCACGGCGCGTTCGCCGACGTGCTTGCGATGGCGCGCCTGCACCCGAACCCGCCGCGCCTGCCTCACCCTTGACGAGAGCTCCGATGAACCTGGCCCCGCGCGCAGCGCGCGAAAACACCGACTCCGAGATCGAAGCCTTCACCACCGTTTGCGAGCGGATGGGCGGCTTTAGCGACCGAATCTGGCCCGAATGGGCCGACGGCTATTTGACCGCGCTCGCCGCCGGTCCGCGCGCGCTGGCCTTCGACGAATGGCTGCCGACGATGGCCGGCGACGCCTTCGAGCGCGCGTTCGCCGACCCCGCCGACCGCGCGATGGCCGAGGCCGCGCTGAAGGCGCGCGCCGCGGTGCTGGCCGATCAGCTCGACGCCGAGGCCTTGTTCGACGACCCCGACCGGCTGCGCCTGTCGCCGCTGATGTCGGCCTGGGACGAGGCCGCGCGCACCGAGGCAGTCGAGCAGGAAGGGATGACGGTCGACGAGGCCGCCGAACTGGTCACCGGCGGGCAGTGGGCGGACGGCTTCTTCGCCGCGCTCGAGGACGTCGCCGCGGACTGGACGGCGACGCCGGACGACGACGAGGCGGCGTTGTTCACCGAGCTGCTGGCCCAGGTGCAGGCGCTTCGCCTGGCCGAGGGCAGCGACGCGCTGCGCGAGCATGTGCGGGCGACCTTCGGCGAGGCCGGCGCCGAGCGCGAGCGCCTCGTCGACGAGGCCTGTTACGCGGTGCAGGACCTGCGTCTGTGGTGGGTCGACCACGCGCCCCGGCCGGCGACGAGGCGGGTCGCGAAGATGCCCGGGCGCAACGCCCCCTGTCCCTGCGGCAGCGGCCTCAAGTTCAAGAAGTGCCACGGTGCCGCCCCCGGGTAAGCACCGAGGGAATCTTCGCCTCGTGGGCGGAATGAGTCGGCGCGGCGCACGCTCTTGAACAGATGCTCCAGTCGGCCGAAGCGCGATACAACCAATGGGTGCGGGACCACTACCGCTTCCTGCTGCGCAGCGCGTGGGCGCTGAGCGGCTCGCGTGCGGTGGCCGAGGACGTGGTCCAGGACTGCTTCACCAGCGCCTGGCTGCATCGCGACCAGTTGCGCGAGCCCGAACTCGCGCGCGCCTGGCTGTTCCGGATCATGCGGCGCAGCGCGCTGCGCCATCTGGCACCCGGCTTCCTGACGCTGGACGTCGACGAGCTGCCCGAGGCGCCGGCGCCGGACATCGGGCTGGATGACCGGCTCGACGTCGTCAAGGCGCTCGCGCGCATCGCTCCGATCCACCGCGAGGTGCTGGTCCTGTACTACTTCGACGACATGTCGACCGCGCTGATGGCCGAGGCGCTGGAAGTCGCGCCGGGTACGGTGCTGTCGCGGCTGGCGCGCGCACGCGACGCGCTGAAGGCCGCGCTCGAGTCGCCGGCGCGGCCGGTGCTCCGGCTGGCGCGGATGCGGAAGGTTTGAAATGAACGATTCACCCCCCCCCAACGAGCCCGATGACGAGACCGCGTTCGACCTGCGCGCGCGCGCTGAACTGGCGCTCGCCTACGAACCCGGTCAGCCGCCGGCGTACCTGTTCCGCCACACGCCCTGGTTCGCGCGCCGCGCGGTGCGCGGCCTGGGCGCCGCGCTGCTCGTCGCCGGCAGCGCCGCCATCACCGTGCTGGCGCTGCGTCCGCCCGAATTGGTGCGCGACTCGATCGAGCACGAGTACTACGAGCGCACGCTGCGGGGCAACTTCATGGACCCCGCGCCGCTGCTGACCCAGCTCGGGCTGAGCCCGAACCAGGTCGTGCCCGGGTTCCCGCAGCTGATGCGCCCGTGCGAGATCGAGGGCCGCCTCGTCTACCACCTGACCACGTTCTTCGAGCGTGGCGGCATGGTCACCGTGTTCGCGTTCGACCAGTCCGTCGCGCTAAAGAACGGCAGTGGCTGGTGGAACAACGTCTATTGGCAGGGCGTGCGCTCGCGCGACGGCAAGCCACTGGTGCTGATCGCGCAGCAGAAAAAGGCGTTGGCCCTCGCCCGGGCCAGCCTCGCGAAATCGCCGACATAAACCTTCCACAGGAGACACCCTAGTGACACATCCCACCGACCGCCTGCGCCGCAGGTTCGTCGCCGGCGGCGCAGGCCTGCTGGCCGGCGCCGGCCTGGGTGCGCTCAGCCGCAGCGCCCTGGCCGCGACGACCTTCGAGCAACCGTTCGCCAACGGCAAGCGCCTGATCGAGACCTTCCCCGAGAAGCGCCCGATGATCGTGCTCACGACACGTCCGCCGCAGCTCGAGACGCCGTTCGAGGTCTTCAACGACGGCCTGATCACGCCCAACGACGCGTTCTTCGTGCGCTACCACAACAACGGGCTGCCGCCGGCCATCGACAGCGACAAGCACGTCATCAAGATCGGCGGCAACGCTGTCGGCAAGCCGTTCGAGCTGACGATGGCCGAGCTGAAGAGCCAGTTCAAGGCGGTCGAGGTGGTGGCGGTGAACCAGTGCTCAGGCAACAGCCGCGCGCTTTTCACGCCGCGCGTTACCGGCGGCCAGCTCGCGAACGGCGCGATGGGCAATGCGCGCTGGGTCGGCGTGCCGCTGAAGGACGTGCTCGCGCGCGCCGAGCTGAAGAGCAGCGCGCGCCAGGTCACCTTCAACGGGCTGGACTTCGCGCTCAAGGGAGGCGGCGACCTGATCAAGGCGCTCGACGTCGGCCACGCGATGGACGGCGAGGTGATGCTGGGCTACCAGATGAACGGCGCCGAGCTGCCGTTCCTGAACGGCTTCCCGGTGCGCCTGATCGTCCCCGGCTACTACGGCACCTACTGGGTCAAGCACCTGTCCGAGATCCAGGTCATCGACAACGTCTTCAACGAGTTCTGGATGAACCCGGCCTACCGCATCCCGGACAACGCCTGCGCCTGCGTCGAACCCGGCGTCGCGCCGACGGCGACCCGGCCGATCGGGCGCTTTGACGTGCGCTCGTTCATCACGTCGCTGCACAACGGCCAGCATGTCGCGGCCGGCCGGCCAATCGCGGTGCGCGGCATCGCCTTTGACGGCGGCCAGGGCATCCGCGAGGTGGCGTTCTCCACCGACGGTGGCCAGAGCTGGCGCGAGGCGCGGCTGGGCAAGGACCTGGGCCGCTACTCGTTCCGCGAGTTCACGTTCGGCTTCCAGGCCGACGCCGGCACGCACGATCTGCGCGTGCGCGCCTTCAACCGCGCCGGCGCGAGCCAGCCGATGGAGGCGTTGTGGAACGCGCCGGGCTACATGCGCAACGTTGTCGAGAGCGTCGTCATCACCGCCGCCTGAGGAGAGATCCACCATGAAGAGCAAATTCCTCCTCGCCGTGTTCGCGGTCGCCGGCCTCGGCGCCACCGGACTGTCGTTCGCGACCGTGAAGACGATGCAGGGCCCACCCGACTCGGTGATGCTGACGCCGAGCGCGCTGCCCGGCTACGCCATCGCGCAAGGCCATTGCACCGGCTGCCACTCGGCCGAGTACATGGCCTATCAGCCGCCGAATGCCGGACGCGCCTATTGGGACGCCACCGTCCACAAGATGAAGAAGGTGTTCAATGCCCCGGTGGACGATGCCGACATGCCGGCGATCGTCGACTACCTGTCGGCGACCTACGGCAACAAGCAGGCCAAGTAGCCGCGCTGCGTCGACCCTGGGGGCGCCTGCTACATTGCGCGCCATGGCGCCCCCGCTCGACCTGCAAGGCAGGCACATCGTCCTCGGCCTCACGGGCGGCATCGCCTGCTACAAGGCGGCCGACCTCGCGCGCGAACTGGTCAAGGCCGGCGCGACGGTGCAAGTCGTGATGTCCGACGCCGCGGCGCAGTTCATCACGCCGCTGACGATGCAGGCGCTGACGAACCGGCCCGTCTACATGAGCCCGTGGGACTCGCGGCCGGCGAACGCGATGGCGCACATCGAGTTGTCGCGCGAGGCCGACGCGATCCTCGTTGCGCCGGCGAGCGCCGACTTCATCGCCCAGCTCGCGCACGGACGCGCGGGAGAGCTGCTGGCTCTGCTGTGCCTGGCGCGGCCGATCGAACGCTGCCCGCTGCTCGTCGCGCCGGCAATGAACCGCGAGATGTGGGCGCACCCGGCGACGCAGCGCAACCGGGCGCAGATCGAGGCGGACGGCGCCGTCGTGTTCGGCCCCGGACGCGGCGAGCAGGCCTGCGGCGAGACCGGCGATGGCCGCATGCTCGAGCCTGAGGAACTGCGCGATGCGCTCATCGCGTTCCTGCAGCCCAAGGTGCTGGCCGGCCGCTCGGTGCTCGTCACCGCCGGGCCGACCTTCGAGGCGATCGACCCGGTGCGCGGCGTCACCAACCTGTCGAGCGGCAAGATGGGCTTCGCGGTCGCGCGCGCCGCGGCCGAGGCCGGTGCCGAGGTCACGCTCGTCGCCGGGCCGGTGCACCTGCCCACGCCGGCGGGCGTGCGCCGCATCGACGTGACGAGCGCGCAGCAGATGTTCGACGCGGTGCTGCCCGCAGCCCGCCGGCACCACATCTTCGTCGCCACTGCCGCGGTCGCCGACTGGCGGCCGGCGCAATTCAACGGCCAGAAAATCAAGAAGGACGGGAAGAAGCTCGTGCCGAGCTTCGACTTCGTCGAGAACCCGGACATCCTGGCCGCGGTCGCGCAGCTGCCGCTGGCCGAGCGCCCGTGGTGCGTCGGCTTCGCGGCCGAGAGCCACGAGCTGGCGCGCCACGCGCGCGAGAAGCTGCAGCGCAAGGGCGTGCCGCTGATCGTCGGCAACCTCGGCCCGGCGACCTTCGGCCGCGACGACAACCAGCTGCTGCTCGTCGACGCCGCCGGCGACCGCGAGCTGCCGGCCTCCGACAAACTGAGCCTGGCGCGCGCGCTCGTGCGCGAGATCGCCCAGCGCATGAACCCATGACGACGATCGACCTCAAGGTGCTCGACGCGCGACTCGCCGAGCAGTTCGACGAATTCGGCCCGCGTTACGCGACGCCAGGTAGCGCCGGCCTGGACCTGCGCGCCTGCATGGACGCGCCGCTGCGGCTCGAGCCCGGTCAGACCGCGCTGATCTCGACCGGCCTGGCGATCCACATCGCCGAACCGGGCCTGGCGGCGATGATCCTGCCGCGCTCGGGCCTGGGCCACAAGCACGGCATCGTGCTCGGCAACCTGGTCGGGCTGATCGACAGTGACTACCAGGGCACGCTGATGGTGAGCTGCTGGAACCGCGGCGACGCAGCGTTCACGCTGCAGCCGATGGAGCGCATCGCGCAGCTCGTCATCGTGCCGGTGGTGCAGGCGCGCTTCCGGCGCGTCGCCGCTTTTGGCAGCTCCGAGCGCGGCGCCGGCGGCTTCGGCTCGACCGGCCGCGCTTGAGCCCGCGCGGCTTTACGGCGCCTTCATTGAGGCTTGGCCAAACGTCGTTAAGCTCGCCGTCGTGGCGAGCCGCGAGCGGTCGCGGCGACGACGGTCCAAACCCGATGGATGGAGCTCTGAGAACCTGTGAACGAATCAGTCACGTCCGCTCGAGCGTCCCAAAGGGTGCTGCTCGTCATTTCGATTGCTCGCCGTAGTCCCAGCTACGCCTGTGCTTCACGTCCAGATCAGTGCCATTTGAGCCGCCCGCTCGGACGCGCCCGATTCGTTCACAGGTTCTGAATTGATGCGCTCGAGTCTTCTATGCGCCCTGGGTGCTGCGCTGCTTCTTGCCGGCTGTGGTCGGGGCGATTCGCGGCCGGCGGCAGGTGCGGCGCGCGAACTGCCGCCGGTCAGCGTCACGACGGTCAGCGTCGAAACGCGCGACTTCCCGGTTGTGCTGCATACCACGGGCACCGTGACGCCGTTGTCCAGCGTCGACGTCAAGGCGCAGGTGGCGAGCGTCGTGACCCGGGTCCATGTGCACGAAGGCCAGTTCGTGCGTGCCGGCGAGTTGCTGTTCACGCTCGATGCGCGCGCTGACCAGGCCAACCTCGATAAGGCGCAGGCGCAGCTGGCGCGCGACCTGGCAATGCTGGACGACGCGAAGCGTCAGCTCGCGCGCAGCCGCGACCTGCTCGCGCAGGGCTTCGTCGCGCAGGGTGCGGTCGACACCGCGCAGGCCGGCGTCGAGGCCCAGCGGGCCGCGGTTCAGGCCGACCGCGCAGCGATCGCCGCCGAGCAGGTGAACCTGTCGTACACCCGTATCACCGCGCCGGGTGCGGGCCGGATCGGCGCGATCTCGGTCTTCCCCGGCAGCTCGGTCGCGCCCGGCGGGCCGGCGCTGCTGAGCATCACCCAGCTCGACCCGATCGCGGTCGCGTTCAGCCTGCCGCAGCGCCACCTGGGCGATGCGCTCGCGGCGCTCCAGGGCGGCGGCGCCGCGGTCGCGGCCGCGCTGCCTGGCGCTGCCCCGCTCCGTGGCCGGCTGAGCTTCGTCGACAGCGCCGTCGACGCCGGATCGGGCACGGTCCGGGTCAAGGCGGTGTTCGAGAATCGCGACGCGCGGCTGTGGCCCGGCGCCTATGTCGACGTCTCGCTGACCGCACGCACGCTCACCGGCGCGATCGTGCTGCCGCAGGCGACCATCGTCCAGACCGCGCGCGGGCCGCAAGTCTTCGTCGTCGGGCACGGCAAGGCCCATCCGCGCGACGTCGCGATCGAATACGCCGAGGGCGCCGACGCCGCCGTCACCGGGTTGAAGCCGGGCGAGCGCGTCGTGCTCGACGGACGCCAGAACCTGCGCGACGGCAGTGCCGTCGTCGAGCGCCGCGATGCGGCCGGCGCCGCGAGCGCCCCTTTGCCCGCACAATGAACCTGTCCGAGCTGTTCATTCGGCGACCGGTGATGACGGTGCTGCTCAACGCCGCGATCATCGTCGCCGGCGTGATCGGCTATCGCAGCATCCCGATCGCCGCGCTGCCGAGCTACGACACGCCGGTGATCAACGTTTCGGCGAGCCTGCCCGGCGCCAGCCCCGAAACCATGGCGACCTCGGTCGCGCTGCCGCTGGAGCGCCAGTTCCAGACCATCCCCGGGCTGGTGACGATCAGCTCGTCGAGCACGCTGGGCAACACCTCGCTGACGCTCGAGTTCGCGCAGGACCGCAGCGTCGACGCCGCCGCGGTGGACGTGCAGGCCGCGCTGCTGAACGCGCAGGGTGCGCTGCCCAAGGACATGACGCAGCTGCCGTCGTACCGCAAGGTCAATCCGGCCGACGCGCCGGTGCTGTTCGTCTCGATGACCTCGCCGTCGATCACACCGTCGGACCTGCAGGACTATGCCGAGCACCTGATCTCGCCCGCGCTATCGACGCTGGACGGTGTGGCCCAAGTGCGCGTGTTCGGCGCCAAGCGCTACGCGGTGCGCGTACGCGTGCGTCCCGATGCGCTGGCCGCGCGCAACATCGGGCTGGACGAGCTCGGCGCGGCGCTCGCCGCGGCCAACGTCAACACGCCGGTGGGCACGCTCGAGGGGCCGCGCCAGACGCTGACACTGCAGGCCAACCGGCAGCTGAAGAACGCCGCCGACTTCGCGAACCTGATCGTCGGCACGCGAGGCGGCGCGACGGTGCGGCTCAAGGACGTGGCCGATGTCGAGGACAGCATCGAGTCTCTGAAGACTTGGGCCACCTACAACGGCGCGGCGCGGATCTCGCTCGCGATCCAACGCCAGCCGGACGCGAACACGGTGCAGGTCGTCGACGAGGTGCGCGCGGCGCTGCCGGCGCTGCAAAAGCAGATGCCGGCGTCGATCAGCATCGTGCTCGTCAACGACCGCTCGGTCTCGGTGCGCGAGGCGATCCACGACGTCACGCTGACGCTGGCCGGTACGGTCGCGCTCGTCGTGCTGGTGATCTTCCTGTTCCTGCGCCGCTTTGTCGCGACAGTGATCCCGGCGCTGTCGCTGCCGGTTTCGCTGGTCGGTGCGGTCGCTCTGCTGTGGGGGCTGAACTACAGCCTCGACAACATCTCGCTGCTCGGGCTGACGCTGGCCGTCGGCCTGGTGGTCGACGACGCGATCGTGATGCTCGAGAACATCATCCGCCATGTTGAGCGCGGCATGCCGCCGTTCCAGGCCGCGCTGCGCGGCTCGCGCGAAGTCGGCTTCACGATCATCAGCATCTCGAGCTCTCTGATCGCGGTCTTCATCCCGATCTTCTTCATGCCCGGCGTGATCGGGCTGCTGTTCCACGAGTTCGCGGTCATCGTCGGCCTGGCGATCCTGGTCTCGGCCTTCGTCTCGCTGACGCTGGTGCCGATGCTGGCCGGCCGCTTTCTCGCCGACGAGGCCCACAAGAAGCCGCCCGGCGCACTGGTGCGCGCCTTCGGCCGCGGCTTCGACGCGCTGCTCGCCGGCTACACGCGCACGCTCGACCTCGCGCTCGCGCACCGCAGCGCGGTGCTGGCGGTCGCGCTCGCGACCTTCGTCGCGACCATCTGGTTGTTCATCGTGATCCCGAAGGGATTCTTCCCGCAGGAGGACGTGGGCCAGCTGCGCGTTCGCACAGAGGCCGCCGAGGACACTTCGTTCCCGCAGATGGTACGGCTGCAGGAGCAGGCGGTCGCGGTGATCCGCGCCGACCCGGCAGTCGACGGCGTGAACTCCTATGTCGGTGGCGACAACACGCAGAACACCGGCTTCATGTTCATCAACCTGAAGCCGCGCAGCGAGCGCCCTGCGATGAAGCAGATCGTCGAGCGGCTGCGCGGCAAGCTTCGCGCGCTCGCCGGCATCGACGTCTACCTGCAGCCGGTACAGAACCTGCAGCTCGGTGGGCGGCCGAGCAAGTCGCAGTACCAGTTCATCTTGCAGAGCGTGCGCGCCGACCGGCTCGAGGTCTGGGCGCGCCGGCTCGAGGACCGGCTGCGCGCCGACCCGCTGTTTCGCGACGTCACCAGCGACGCGCAGAGCCACGCGCTGCAAGCGCAGCTGCAGATCGACCGCGACCGCGCGAACACGCTCGGCGTCTCGATGGAGTCGGTGCGCAGCGCGCTGTACAGCGCCTTCGGCGAGCGCCAGGTGTCGACGATGTACCTGCCCACCGACAGCTACAAGGTGATCATGGAGGTCGTGCCCGAGGCCAAGCAGGACGAGCGCGCGCTTGCCGACCTCTACGTGCGCTCGTCGGGCGGTTCGCTCGTGCCGCTGTCCGCGTTCACGACCGTCAGGCGCACGCTGGGCCCTACCGCGATCAACCATGTCGGCCAGCTGCAGGCGGTGACGGTGTCGTTCAACCTCGCGCCCGGCGCCGCGCTCGGCGACGCAACCGCGCATGTCGAGCGCGCGACCGAGGCGATCCGGCTGCCGGCGTCGATCATCACCCGATACGGCGGCGACGCTGCGGTGTTCCAGAGCTCGCAGGGGAGCCAGGCGATCCTGGTCATCGCCGCGCTGCTCGTGATCTACGTGCTGCTTGGCGTGCTCTACGAGAGCTACATCCACCCGATCACGATCCTCGCCGGGCTGCCATCGGCGGCAGTCGGCGCGCTCGCGACACTGATGATCTTCGGCCACCAACTGACGCTGATCGCGACCATCGGCATCGTGCTGCTGATCGGCATCGTCAAGAAAAACGCGATCATGATGATCGACTTCGCGCTCGACGCGCAGCGCCACGAAGGCATGGCGCCGGCCCAGGCGATCCGCGAGGCCTGCCTCCTGCGCTTCAGGCCGATCATGATGACGACGCTGGCCGCGCTGATGGGCGCGCTGCCGATCGCGCTCGGCCTGGGCGCCGGCGCCGAGTTGCGTCAGCCGCTCGGGCTGGTCGTCGTCGGCGGTCTCGTCTTCTCACAGGCGATCACGCTCTACATCACGCCGGTGATCTACCTCGCGCTCGACCGCTTCAGCGGCAAGGGACCGGTGACGACTCCTGAGGAGCGTGTCCCGGCCTGACCGGATGGCCTCAATGCGGCTTCGCGCTGTTGTCGAGCAGCGTGACGTTGGCGCCGCCGACGCTGCGCGCCTCGCGCTCTTCGGCGCTGGCCTCACGCACGTCGCGCACCGTCATCGTCAGGCGCAGCGCCATGCCGGCGAGCGGGTGGTTGCCGTCGAGCACGACGTGCGATGCATAAACCTCGGTGACGACGTAGATCGCGTCGGCTGGCATGTCCGGTGTCGCGTGGCCGGCCGGAAGGCCCTCGAAGGTCATACCTGCCTCGAGCGGCTCGGGGAAGAGGCTGCGGTCCTCGAAGCACACCAATTCGGGCTTGTAGTCGCCGAACGCGTGCTCCGGTTCGAGCTGCACGCGCAACTCGTCGCCGGCCGCATGGCCCTCGAGCGACTCCTCGACCTTGGCGAGCAGATCGTCGCCGCCGTAGAAGAACTCGACCGGCTCCTTCAGTTCGTCGATCGGTCGGTTCTGGGCATCGTCGAGCCGCCAGGTGAGGCTCACGACGCAGGGGGCTGTGATCGTCATCAAGGGATGATCGCACAGCCCTCGACGACAATCCCACGATGGATGTGAACGCCCCGCTTGCGCTGCTCGGCGGCCTTTCTCCGGCCGCCTTCATGCGCCACCACTGGCAGAAGAAGCCGCTGCTCGTGCGCCAGGCGTGGCCGGGCGTGGCGCCGCCGTTGTCACGCGCCGCGCTGTTCGAGCTCGCCGGGCGCGACGACGTCGAGTCGCGCCTGGTCGTGCGCCGCGGTGCCGACTGGTCCGTTCGCCACGGTCCACTGCCGCGGCGTGCGCTGCCGGCGCTGCGCGTACCCGACTGGACGCTGTTGGTGCAGGGCCTGGACCTGCTGCTGCCCGCCGCACGCGCGATGCTCGAGGCCTTCCGCTTCGTCCCCGACGCGCGTCTGGACGACCTGATGCTGTCCTGGGCCAGCGACGGCGGCGGTGTCGGTCCGCATCTCGATTCGTACGACGTCTTCTTGCTCCAGGTGCAGGGCCGGCGCCGCTGGCGCGTCGGCCGCGTCGCGGATGCCGCCTGGATCGAAGGCGCGCCGCTGAAGATCCTTCGCCGCTTCGAGCCCGAGCAGGACTGGCTGCTCGAACCCGGCGACATGCTCTACCTGCCGCCGCTATGGGGCCACGACGGCGTTGCAGACGGCGAGTGCATGACCTGCTCGGTAGGTTTCCGCGCGCCGTCGCGCGAAGGGCTGGCGCGCGAACTGTTGCTGCATCTCGCCGACGGCACGCGCGCCGACGAACGCCTCTACACCGATGCCGGCGAGCCGGCAACGACTACGCCGGGCGCGATCCCGAGCGCACTGCGGGCCTTCGCCGAGCAGGCGGTGAAGCGCGCGCTGGCCGAGCCCGGCGCGATGGCGCGTGCGCTCGGCGAGGTGCTCAGCGAGCCAAAGCAGCATGTCTGGTTCGAGGGCGGAAGAGCGCGCCGGCCCAAGCAAGGCGTTAAGCTCGATGCGCGCACGCGCATGCTCTACGACGAGCGCTACGTCTACATCAACGGCGAGGCCTTCGCCGCCGGTGGCCGTGATGGGCGTCTGATGCGGTGCCTGGCCGACCGGCGCGAGCTCTCGGCGCGCGACTGCGCGGCCCTCGGCTCGGATGCGCTCGCACTGCTCGACGACTGGGCGCGCAGCGGCTGGCTGCACGCGAGCGCGCCATGAGGCCCGAGCCGCCGGCCATCACCTCGCGCGCCGGATTTCAGACCGCGCTGCGCTGGGGCTTCGCGCAGGCGATCGCAGGCGGCGCGCGCCAGATTGTCGCCGTCAACCGCGACTTCTGCGACTGGCCCTTCGAGGATCTCGGCTTGCAGGCCGAGCTGGCCGCCTGGCTGCGCCTGCCGGAACGTCGGCTGGTGCTGCTCGCGACGAGCTACGACGAGATCATGCGCCGCCAGCCGCGTTTCGTGGCCTGGCGCGCGCTCTGGTCGCACGCCATCCGCGCCGGCTCGCCTGCGTCGAGCGACGCGGTGGATCTGCCCGGCCTGCTCGTTGACGACCGCGACGTCAGCGTGCACCTGATCGACCCGATCCACTGGCGCGGCCGCGCGGCGCTGGACGCGCGCACGGCGCAGTCCTGGCGCGACCGCATTGATGCGCTTTTGCAACGTTCCGAAACCGCCTTTGCGGTGAACCAGCTCGGGCTCTAGGGAATCCCCTAGCTCTGCCTATAATCACGGGTTAGACGAGTGAGAGGCAATGCCCCTTTCTCCGTCTTGCTGACGGGTCTCTGAGATTGTTCGAAGAGTGCCCTCAAAACTCCCGCTGGTCGCTAAATTTCATAATTCCTGAGGACACACACATGAACAAGTCGCTCGTTCTGGCTTCCCTGGTTGCTGCTATCGCCCTGGCCGCTTGCGGCAAGAAGGAAGAGGCCCCGGCCCCGGCTCCCGCGCCGACCGAAGCCCCCGCTCCGGCACCGGCTCCGGCCGCCGCCCCGGCGGATGCCGCTTCTGCCGCTGCTTCCGACGCTGCTGCCTCGGCACCGGACGCTGCCGCCTCGAAGTAAGCCTTTCGGCCGAAACGAAGAAGCCGCCCTCGGGCGGCTTTTTTCATTGTGCGCCCGGCACGGGCGCACTCTTGGAGGTGCAAGTCCTCCCGTAAGTTGATCACAGCGAACGAAGCGAAGCGCAACTGCATGAGGGCGACCGAGTGTGGGGAGGAAGCGTGGAGCGAAGCGGCGAGCCGATGAACAAGAACTGCATAGAAGGCGTTGCCGAGCAAGGCGAGCGGGCCATTTACCGCGAAGCTCTTGTGATCAAGGCGAGGTGGCGTAGATGCAGCGGTTGTGCAGCGACGGAGTGCGCTCTTACCCGGGGAGATCTCGCCTCGCGCCTGAAAGGGCGACGGCTGAAGCCGCAAGCGAGAAGTCAGCAGAGACCGTAGTAGTGCCGGTAGCCAAGAGCGCGGTGGGTAGCGCCTTCGGGCGCAAGTTCCTGGGCTACGAGCTGTGGGTGGCCAAGGGCCGGGAGGTCCAATGCGCCGTGGCCCGAAAGGCCCTGGCGGACTTCAAGGCCCGCATCGGGCAACTCACACGCCGCTCGGGCGGGCGCAGCATGCAGCAGGTGGCGGCCAGACTGCGGCCCTACCTGCTGGGCTGGAAGGCTTACTTCGGGCTGGCGCAAACGCCCAAGGTCTGGCGCAAGCTGGACGAGTGGCTGCGCCACCGGCTGAGGGCCATCCAGCTCAGGCAGTGGAAGAGGCCTCGCACGATCCGCCGCGAACTCAAGGCCCTGGGCGCAACCGACGATGTGGCCCACCAAGTGGCGGGCAACTGCCACCGCTGGTGGCGCAACAGCGACGGGGCCATCAAGCGCGTGCTGACCATTGCGTACTTCGACCAGCTTGGAGTGCCCCGACTGTCGTGACCTCAAACTCTCGAACCGCCCGGTGCGGACCCGCATGCCGGGTGGTGTGGCAGGGGTGCTTCCGATAACGGGGGCCCCCTATGCCGATCGTCGACGCCGTGGCCCGCGCACCACTGCGCCGGTGTCAGGATCTCCACGCCCAAGGCGCGCGCGCGACGAGCCAGGCGCAGCAGCGCGCGGTCGTGGGTGATGAGCCAGCGCGCGCGCTGCGCGAGCGCCAGGTCGATGAAGCACTGATCGTCGGCGTCGGTGCAGTGCAGGCGCGACGGTGAGGGCGACGGACATTCAACGGCGAGCGAGTCGAAGATTGAAAGTAACTGCTCACAATCAGGTTGCCATCTAACGAGGCTGCCGTGGACCAGCATGTGCGCCAGCTCGTCGCGCATGCGCGAACTCGCCAGCCAGCGCAGCGTGCGAGCCTGGACTGCGCGCGAGAGCGGGGCAACTCGGGGGTCGCGGAAAACCAGCCAGTCCAGCAATACGTTGGTGTCGATGACGGCAGCCGGAGGTTCGGTCGGGATCAGTGCAGGTCTCTTGTCGGGATGGAGGCGAGCGAATATAATGGAAGGCTTTTCGGCAGAGATTGCCGCGCAACGCTCTTTGCGCGCCGGGTCCAGCGCCAGGGCGTCGACCGGATTTCCGAGGAAGTCCTGGCGCGACGCAGCGGGCCCCGCGGTTTCCCGAAAAGAACGCGTAGCTTCAAACGGGAACAGGTTACCTATGCCAACCATCAACCAGCTCGTGCGCCACGGCCGCCAGGTCGAGGCCACGAAGTCCAAGTCGCCGGCGATGCAGAACTCGCCGCAACGCCGCGGCGTGTGCACCCGCGTCTACACGACGACGCCGAAGAAGCCGAACTCGGCGCTGCGCAAGGTCGCCAAGGTGCGGCTCACGAACGGCTTCGAGATCATCTCCTACATCGGCGGCGAGGGTCACAACCTGCAGGAGCACAGTGTCGTGCTCGTGCGCGGCGGCCGGGTGAAGGATCTGCCGGGCGTGCGCTACCACATCGTGCGCGGCTCGCTCGACCTGCAAGGCGTCAAGGATCGCAAGCAGTCGCGTTCGAAGTACGGCGCGAAGCGCCCGAAGAAGGCCTAAGGCCTACGTCGCGGCCCGCGCTCGGGCCGCAGTAAGTGAAGGGTCGCCATGGCCCTTCGCGGTGCCGCAACGCCGGCGCCAACTGAAACCAAAGAAGGAAGACTCCCATGCCACGTCGTCGCGAAGTCCCCAAGCGCGAGATCCTGCCCGACCCGAAGTTCGGCTCCGTCGATCTGTCCAAGTTCATGAACGTGATCATGGAGTCGGGCAAGAAGGCGGTCGCCGAGGCCATCATCTACGGTGCGCTCGACCAAGTCGAGCAGAAGGCCGGCAAGGATCCGCTCGAGATCTTCATGATCGCGCTGAACAACATCAAGCCGATGGTCGAAGTCAAGTCCCGCCGCGTTGGCGGTGCGAACTACCAGGTTCCCGTGGAAGTTCGCCCGGTGCGCCGGCAGGCCCTGGCCATGCGCTGGCTGAAGGAGTCGGCCCGCAAGCGCGGCGAGAAGTCGATGGCCGCGCGTCTGGCCAACGAACTGCTCGAGGCCGCGGAAGGCCGCGGCGGCGCGATGAAGAAGCGCGACGAAGTGCACCGCATGGCCGAGGCGAACAAGGCGTTCTCGCACTTCCGCTTCTAAGCCCCCTGCTTCCGGCCGCTTCTACG